>QWCK01004207.1_pt1 | contig 14480 bp, 15 predicted proteins | sample 1972571 | NCBI WGS metagenome assembly QWCK01 (sample SAMN09866710, study PRJNA288562) | Human gut metagenome isolate term2_stool, whole genome shotgun sequencing... | isolation source: gut | host: Homo sapiens | place: USA: California
GCTTTTTAAGAAACTGCAGGACGGAGTGCGAGACTATTTACACATAGAATATTGAAGAAATCCTTTCTTTCCCCCTCTCTTAATTTAAAAAAATATGAAATTATTCGACGTATATCCGCTCTTTGACATTAACATTGTCAAGGGCAAAGGCACAAAAGTATGGGACGAAAAAGGTCAGGAATATCTTGACCTTTACGGCGGACATGCCGTGATCAGCATTGGGCACTGCCATCCACACTATGTGGACATGTTGACCAATCAGCTCCAGCGACTGGGTTTCTATTCAAACAGTGTGATTAACAAGCTGCAAGAGCAAGTGGCCGAACGACTGGGTCGGGCAAGCGGTTGCGAGGACTATCAGTTCTTTATGGTGAACAGTGGGGCAGAGGCCAACGAGAATGCCCTGAAGTTGGCCAGCTTTACCAACGGCAGGAAGCGCGTGCTGGCCGCAAGTCATGCCTTCCATGGACGCACCTCACTGGCCGTGGAGGTGACGGACAACCCCAAGATTGTGGCACCCATCAACCAAAACGGGCACGTCACCTTTCTCCCCTTAAACGACCTCGATGCCTGGGAGAAGGAATTGGCCAAGGGTGATGTGTGTGCCTGCATCATAGAATGCATACAGGGTATAGGCGGTTGTGTGATGGCCACGCAAGCGTTTGCGCAAGGCTTGGCAGAAGCCTGCAAAAAACATGGCACCATCTTGATTTGCGATGAGATACAGTGCGGATATGGTCGGAGCGGCAAGTTCTTCGCCCATCAATGGCTGGGCATCAAGCCCGACCTCATCACTGTGGCCAAAGGCATTGCCAATGGCTACCCGGTAGGCGGGCTGCTCATTTCGCCTGACTTCAAGCCTGTGTATGGTCAACTCGGCACCACGTTTGGTGGCAACCACCTGGGGTGTACGGCAGCGCTGGCCGTGCTCGACGTGTTTGAGCAGGAAAAATTGGTGGAGAATGCACACGAGGTGGGCGAATATCTCATTAATCGGCTCAGGGAGCTGCAGAAAACAGAGCCACACATCACCGAGGTGCGCGGACGCGGACTGATGATAGGTGTGGTGATGGACATACCGCATAAGGAGGTGCGAGGCAAACTCATTCACGAGCAACATGTGTTTACGGGCTGCGCCGGCACAAATATCCTACGCATCCTCCCGCCACTGACATTGTCAAAAGCCGAGGCGGACGACTTCGTGAGTAGGTTGAAAAAAGTTTTTGAAACCCTTTGATTATCTTTATAATAATAGTATAGAATCATGAAAATAGCTGTTATCGGCGCCGGCGAGATGGGTGGTGCCTTCGCAACCGGTTTGCTGAAAGGAAACATGTTTAAGCCAAGCGACATTACCGTGGCCAATCCTCATGAGGATAAATTAGAGCAGTTTGCCCAGATGGGAGCCTGCATCACCACAGACAACAAGGTGGCCATACATGATGTCGACCTTGTGGCCTTGGTGGTGAAGCCCGGTGTGGTGAAATCCGTGATTGAAGAGCTGAAGCCTGAACTCGATTATGACAAGCAGATTGTTATTAACATGGCCGCTTCTGTGACCATCGCCCAACTGGAAGAATTGCTGAAAAAAAACAGTGAAGTGCCCAGGATATTCCAAGTGCTGCCCAATATCGGCATTGCCGAGCGGGCATCCATGAGTTTCATCGCTCCCAACGCCAAAGGCCGGGAGTGCTTGGATAAGGTGAAGGCTATCTTCGACGACTTGGGCAAAACGATGATCACCGACGAACGCTTGCTTTTTGCCGGCACGGCCATGGCCGGATGCGGCATTGCCTACGTCATGCGTTTTGTGCGCGCAGCCTCAGAGGCCGGCGTGGAACTGGGCTTCAGGGCTGACGATGCCAAGGAAATCATCGTGCAGACCATGAATGGAGCGGTCAAGTTGTTGCAAGAAAGTGGGCATCATCCAGAAGCGGAGATAGACAAGGTGACCACTCCCGGTGGTATGACCATCAAAGGACTCAATGCCATGGAGAGAAACGGATTCTCTAATGCCGTTATCGAAGGCATCAAAGCTTCTCTTGTATAATATAGGTTAAGAAGACCTCCTCCATTGCGCCACATGGTTTTTATATCTCATAATTTCTTTGTACCTTTGGCTCGATTTTAATTCATTCAGCATGGAAGAAGAAACAGCTATACAGATCGGCAAGCGCCTGAAAGGCCTGCGCGAGGTTCTAGACATTCCGGTAGACGAGATTGCCCTGCTGTGCGGCATTACCCACGACGAATACCTGCAAATGGAGGAGGGTGGAGGAACAGGTTACCTTCATGTGAGTAGCCTGCAAAAGATAGCCAAGCAATATGGCATTAGCCTCGATGAATTGCTTTTTGGCGAGGAACCGCGCATGAGCAGTTACTTCCTGACTCGCAAGGGAATGGGGCAGACCACAGAGCGCCGCGAAGCGTACAAATACCAGAGTCTGGCCAGTGGTTTCTGCGGACGCAAAGCCGATCCCTTCTTAGTGGTTATCAATCCCAAGCCCGAAGATGCTGTCATCAGCAAGAGCTCGCATGCCAACCAGGAGTTCGACATGGTGATGAAAGGCTGCTTGGAGATCACCATAGGCGAAAAAGTGTTGATACTCAACGAAGGCGACAGCTTGTATTTCGACTCGACACAGCCTCACTGCCTGAGGGCATTAAACGGCGAACCGGTGACCTTGTTGGCTATTATCTTCTAAACAGGAGAAACGAAACTAAAACAATGATAGAAAGATTTCTAACGCAGACCCATTTCAATTCAGAGGATGACTTCAACAAAAATCTGCATTTCAGGATACCACAAAACTTTAATTTTGCCTACGATGTCATGGATGTGTGGGCAGAAGAATGCCCGGACAAGGTTTGCCTGATATGGGCAAGCGAGCGCGGAGAGGAAGTAATTACTACCTTTGCGCAGTTCAAGGAGCAGACAGACCGCACGGCAGCCTACTTCCAGAGCTTGGGCATTCATCGTGGCGACAAGGTGATGCTGATATTGAAGCGCCATTATCAGTGGTGGCTTTCGATGATGGCGCTGTGTAAAATAGGAGCAGTGGCCATCCCGGCAACCCACATGCTGACCCACAAGGACATTGCCTACCGCAACCAGCGGGCGTCAGTCAAGGCTATCATCTGTGTCAATGATGAATACGTGACCACTCAAGTAGCTGAAGCCATGCCCGATAGTCCAACGGTAAAAGTCCTTGTCGCCGTCAACTCCATAGCACAAGCGAGCAGCCCCGTGCCCTCGGGGTTCCACGATTGGCGCAAGGAATGGGACTCGGCACCACAGTTTGTGCGTCCGGAACAGGTCAACTCCAACGAAGATACCATGCTCATGTATTTCACCAGTGGCACCAGTGGCGAACCCAAGATTGTGGCTCACAACCACCTTTACGCCCTCGGGCACCTGGTAACAGGAGTATTTTGGCACCATCTCAACGAGGAAAGTATCCACCTCACCGTGGCCGACACCGGATGGGGAAAGGCTGTTTGGGGCAAACTCTACGGTCAATGGTTTGCCGGTGCGACCGTTTTTGTATTCGATCACGAAAAGTTTACGGCTGACAAGGTGATGAAGGCGATGGGCAAGTACCACGTCACATCGTTTTGTGCCCCACCCACCATCTATCGGTTTATGCTTCAGGAGGATTTTGACAATTACGATTTCTCTGCCCTGAAATACTGTACCACGGCTGGAGAAGCGCTGGAACCCGTGGTCTATGAACGATTCCAAAAGCGTACCGGAATCCAAATCAAGGAGGGATTCGGACAAACCGAAACCACCATGACGCTCGGAACATACCCATGGATGAAGCCCAAGCCGGGGTCGATGGGCAAACCTTCCGCCCAATACAACGTTCGCCTGTTGCGCCCGGACGGTACCGACTGCGAGGAAGGGGAGAAGGGCGAAATCTGCATCGACACCCACAGCGGCAAGCCCATCGGTCTTTTCAAGGGATATTATCGCGACGAGGAACTAACCAAGAAAGTATGGCACGACAACGTTTACCACACCGGCGACCTTGCTTGGCGCGATGAGGAAGGCTACTACTGGTTCTTGGGGCGTGCCGACGATGTGATCAAGAGCTCCGGCTATCGCATTGGTCCGTTCGAGGTGGAAAGTGCATTGATGACCCATCCCGCCGTGGTGGAATGTGCCGTCACCGGCATTCCGGATCCCATCAGAGGTATGGTGGTCAAGGCTACCGTGGTTTTGAGCAAGAAGTATCAGCATCAGGCAGGAGAGCAATTGGTTAAGGAACTTCAAGACCACGTGAAGCACGAGACGGCCCCCTACAAATACCCACGCGTCATCGAGTTCGCAGAGGCCCTGCCCAAGACTATCAGTGGCAAGATCAGACGTGTGGAAATCAGGGAAAACGATGCGAAAAAGCATCACTTACAAAAACTCGATTCATAGCAAAATAATAATAACGGAAGTACGATGACAGTCCAACAGCATACCGGGCGCAACACCAAAACCCCACGGAAGAAACGCCTGATTATCAAAGTCGGTAGCAATGTGCTGACCCGAAACGATGGCAAACTCGATGTAACCCGCATGTCGTCGATCGTCGACCAAGTGGTATGGCTCAAGCGAAACGGGTACGAAGTAATCCTCATTTCGTCCGGAGCGGTGGCCAGTGGACGCAACGAGCTACGCGTTAACAAGAAGTTGGACAGTGTGAAGCAGCGCCAACTGTTCTCCGCATTGGGACAGGTGAAACTCATCGGACTCTATTACGACCTGTTTCGCGAATACAATATGCATATCGGACAGGTGCTCACCATGAAGGAGAGTTTCTCTACCCGAGACGAATACCTGAACCAACGGGCCTGCATGAACGTGATGCTCGAAAACGGTGTGATTCCCATTGTCAACGAAAACGACACCGTAAGTGTTACCGAACTGATGTTTACCGATAACGACGAACTGGCTGGTCTTCTTGCTTCGATGATGGGAGCTGACACGCTTATCATCCTTTCCAATGTGGATGGCATCTACAACGGCAACCCCAAAGAACCCCAGTCACGTGTCATTCCGATTGTTAATTACGACCGTGACCTCAGCGAATACATCCAAGACACCAAGAGCAACTTCGGGCGGGGAGGCATGATCACCAAGACCAACATTGCCCGCAAAGTGGCCGAAGAGGGCATCATGGTGGTCATTGCCAATGGCAAGACCAACAACATCCTTATCAATTTGGTTTCGAAACCACAAGAAACCCTGCATACAGAATTCCTCCCCAATCCCAACCCCACCTCGCAAGTGAAGAAGTGGATAGCCCATAGCGAAAGCTTTGCCAAAGGGAGAATTCATATCAATGACAAAGCAGAAGAGGCTCTCAAGGGCGACAAGGCGGTGAGCCTGTTGCTCGTTGGAGTCACTGGAATAGAGGGCGATTTCGAGGAGGGCGACATTATTAATGTGGTGGACAATCAAGGCAACACCATGGCTATTGGCCGAAGCAACTATGCCTCCGATGAAGCGAGGAAGCTCATCGGCACCCACGATGTCAAGCCCCTTATCCACTACGACTATCTGTATATCGAATAATATCGGGGAGAGAAGTTTGCTCCCCAAAACATCCCATATTTTCCCTCGGCTGTCCATAGCTAAGACTCTTAAAAATAACGCTCATGCAACTCGACCAAACATTCAAACGCGTCAAGAAGGCCAGCAAAACGCTTGGCCTGATGACCGACGATCAACGAAACCATATACTCCATCTTGTAGCCGACGCCATTGTCTCGGAAACATCCAAGCTGTTGGAAGCCAACGCGCAGGACCTCGCACGCATGGACCAGACCAACCCTTTGTACGACCGGTTGCAACTCACCGAGACCCGTCTCAAGGACATTGCCGTCAGTATGCGACAGGTGGCCATGCTCCCATCTCCCTTGGGACACACGCTCAAGCATCAGGTGCTCGACAACGGCATGGATCTTCAACGGGTCAGCGTTCCGTTCGGAGTTATCGGTGTTATCTATGAAGCCAGACCGAATGTAACCTTTGATGTATTCGCGCTCTGCCTGAAAAGCGGCAATGCCTGCATCTTGAAATGCGGCCGTGATGCTGTTGATTCATGTCGGGCTGGCGTAGAACTCATCCACCGTGTATTGCAGAAAGAAGGTGTCAATCCCGACGTCGTGGCTTTGCTCCCTGCCACTCACGAGGCAACGGGCGAGATGCTGCAAGCCACCGACTTTATCGACCTGTGCATACCGCGAGGTGGCAAACGACTCATCAACTTTGTTCGCGACACGGCCAAAGTGCCCGTCATCGAGACCGGTGCGGGCGTGGTGCATTGCTATTTCGACGCCGAAGGCGACCTCACTATTGGTCAAAAGGTCATCGACAATGCCAAGACTCGCCGCGTCAGTGTATGCAATGCGCTCGACACCCTCATCATCAATGCCAACCGACTGAACGACCTCCCCTTGCTTTGCAAGCCCTTGGCCGAAAAGCAAGTGAAGATTCACGCCGACCAACGTGCGTTCCAGGCGCTTCAAGGCAACTATCCAGCCGACCTGCTCACCACCATCAACAGCAGTGAAGAGTGGCACACGGAATGGCTGAGCATGCAGATGGGACTGAAAACTGTTGACTCCATCGATGAGGCTATCGACCATATCGACTCTTACGGCAGTGGGCACAGCGAGTGCATCGTCACCGAAAACAAAGAGGTTGCCCGCAAGTTCCAGGCCATGGTTGATGCGGCCTGCGTCTACGTCAACACCCCCACGAGCTTCACGGACGGCGGACAATTCGGGCTCGGTGCAGAGATTGGCATCAGCACCCAGAAGCTCGGCGCACGCGGTCCAATGGCACTCGAAGAGATGACCACCTACAAATGGCTCATTGAGGGAAGGGGACAAGTAAGGGAAGAGTGATGAGTGAAGAGATAAAAGTGAAGAGTGAAGAGAGAAGAGTGAGGAGATAATAAACTATAAATTGCAAGGATATGATGAAAAAGTTTTTTCACGTTGATGACATTGGCAGCCTGAACAAGGCCATCGAAGAAGCAAAAGAGGTAAAAGCGAACCGCTACGCTTATCAGAACTTGGGCAAAAACAAGACTCTGTTGATGATTTTCTTCAACAATTCGCTGCGCACCCGACTGTCCACCCAGAAGGCGGCGATGAACCTCGGCATGAATGTCATCGTGCTCGACGTGAACGCCGGTGCGTGGAAATTAGAGACCGAGCGCGGTGTTATCATGGACGGCGACAAGAGTGAACATCTGCTCGAAGCTATTCCCGTGATGAGTTGCTACTGCGACATCATCGCCGTGCGCTCGTTTGCAGGACTCGAAGATCGCGAGTTCGACTACGCTGAAACCATTGTCAACCAGTTTGTGAAATACTCGGGCAAGCCCGTTGTGGCTATGGAAACGGCCACCGTGCACCCGCTTCAGGCCTTTGCCGACCTCATCACCATCGAGGAGCACAAGCAAACGGCACGCCCCAAGGTTGTCCTCACGTGGGCTCCCCACTGTCGCGCCCTGCCTCAGGCCGTGCCCAACTCGTTTGCCGAATGGATGAATGCGGCCGATGTTGATTTCGTCATTACCCACCCTGAGGGCTACGAGCTCGATCCACGCTTCGTGGGCAATGCCCGGGTGGAGTACGACCAGCGCAAGGCGCTCGAAGGAGCCGACTTCGTTTATGCCAAGAACTGGAGTTGTCCGGGCGTTAATAATCCAAGCGACTATGGCCGGATTCTCTCCAAAGACATGAGCTGGACCATTGATGCCGAGCACATGAGTTGGACTAACAACGGCCGGTTCATGCACTGTCTGCCCGTGCGCCGTGGCCTGATCGTCACCGACGACGTAATCGAGGGCGAGCGTAGCCTCGTCATTCCCGAAGCTGCCAACCGTGAAATCTCGGCTCAAGTGGTGCTGAAACGCGTGTTGGAAGCACTGAAATAGCATGTCGTTACATCGTTTTGTTTCATCGTGAGGTCACAGCGGCCTGATCGCCTTATGATAAGACCGTAAACGCATCGTCTCGGAATTTTTCATCCGATTCTTACAGAATAGTTTGATTGAAACTTGACGCTTTTTGCTCCAGATGTTTCAACAAAAACATCGGAAAACAGTTATACGATTTTACGTACAGGAGCATTGCTGCGAGATTCTTGTGTGGCAAAATCTCAGAAAACGAACGGCCTTGCAAACCCGGTAATGGGTTGCAAGGCCGTCTCAATAACTGTCGCGTTTTCTCATGCGCAAGAGGGGGAGTAGGGGAGTGAGCTTTTAGTCCCTACCTCCGAAAATCCTCAGCATATATAAGAAGAGGTTGATAAAGTCGAGGTATAAGCTCAGAGCTCCCAGCAGGGCAATCTTCTGCGCACCCTCGCCCATGTCCATCTGCATGGCGAGCATCCTCTTGATTTTCTGGCTGTCCCAGGCGGTGAGCCCCACAAAGATAGCCACACCGATGTAGCACAGAATCATGTCGAACATGGCACTCTTCATGAAGAGGTTCACCACCGTAGCGATGATCAGTCCGATGAGTGCCATGAAGAGAATGCTGCCCAGTTTCGACAGGTCAGTCTTGGTGAAATAACCGTAGGCGGCCATGGCTGCGAACGTGCCGGAGGTGATGAAGAAGACCTTGGCGATCGATGTCAAGCTATACACCAAGAAAATGCTCGAGAGCGTCACGCCGTTCAGGGCGGAGAAGACGATAAAGAGCGTGGTGGCCGTGGTGAGCGATAGCTTGTTGATGCGGGCCGTGGTGTAGAACACCAACCCCAGTTCGGCTATAAACAGCACCCAGATGGTCATGCTGTTGGCATAGAGCATCTGCAGGATGCTGGGACTGGTGGCCACGCCGTATGCGCAGATTCCTGTGATGGCCAGTGCCATCGTCATCCATATGTACACCTTACGCATCAGGGCGGGGAAAACGGCCGAGAGGGCACCCTCCTTTTCGCGTATGAGTTGTTCTAATTCTTTTACTTCCATGTTGCTTTTATTTGTATGATACATTGATTACGCTGCAAATATATATCTTTTATTATACAAAAGCAAGAAGCGTGCCACTCTTTTTCTCTTTTTTAAGTAACAGTGTCATTCTGTTCCTCCCCGCTGTGTCGTGTGTAAAATTTGTAGGACTCAGGGGGTCGCATGCCGCGCGTTTTCCCCTGATGCGTCACGCCTTGCTTGAACAGTCCGTTTTTTTGCATAGATTTTTCACGACTTTTTCACGACTTTATTAGAATATAAAAATGTCGTGTAAAGTCGTGCAGAGTCGTTGCCTCAAAAAAATCATTGCATATCTTCAACCAATGTCGTTGCCTATAAAACCGCTGCCATCTTTTGCCGGAGGGCGTCTGTCGGAATGTTGGTGGAGGAAATAAAAAGCATATTATCGTGAATGATGCTTAAAATCGCTTGCCTTTTCAGTTTTTTATACGTAACTTTACCAGGAAATAATAACAAGACGATGGAAGAAATAGCAGCTTATCGCGCAAAAATACTACAGGTGTTGGTAAATGCCAAAGATGCGGACGGCAAGTTGAGACTCACTGAAGACCAGGCTAAACAGCTGGCAAACGAGTTCTCTGATGCCGAACTGGAAGAGGGTATGGCGTTCAATACGCCTGAAGAGGTTGCCGAATTGCTGCTTGATTCCGGATTAGAATAATGGGTATGAACAAAGAAAAGGATTCAATCAACAGATACCTCAACGACATCGGGCATCACAATCTGCTCAGTAACGAGGAGGAATTGCAACTCGCCGACCGCATACAGGCTGGCGACAGCCAAGCCATTGAGGAACTCACTTCGGCCAATCTGACTTACGTGATAACATTGGCCAACCAATATGTAAAGCGTGGATTGGCGCTGGAAGACTTGATCAGTGAGGGTAATATCGGCATGCTTCAGGCTGCAACCAAGTTTAGCCGGGATGCGGGTAAGCGGTTTGTGGCTTTTGCTGCACCATATATTCGCGATGCCATGGAGCAAGCCATAGAACAGCAGGCCGGACTCTACCGGGTGCCACGAAATGCCGATAACAATAAGTTGGAAAAGAAACGGAGCAAGGCTTTGTCTATTGATGAACCCTTGTGCGGCAGCCACGAACTGAGTTTGGGGCATGTCATTCCGGACCGCAACGCCACGGTGCCTGACGAAGACCTTGAAAAGGATATGCTCCTGGGGGAACTCACGGAACTTATCGCCGACCTGGATCAGCGAGAGCAACAGGTGATTCGGGCTCTCTATGGGATTGGGACTGAAGCCAAAACCATGTTGGAGACGGGCATGGCCATGGGCTTGAAGCGGGAGCGCGTGCGGCAAATACGCAACAAGGCCATTCGCAAGATTTGCAGGCTAACCAAAAGTTCTGACCTGAAGGACTATCTCAAAAGCTGAGACCATGAAATATCTTTTGGTGTCTGATATCCACGGGTCACTGCCCCGGCTCAACCAGGCGCTCGACTTTTATCATGCACAGCAATGCGACATGATGTTGCTCTTGGGCGATATCATTAACTATGGGCCGCGTAACAGCATTCCCGAGGGACTCGATGGCAGGGGAGTGGCCGAAGCCCTGAATGCCATGGCCAACGATATTGTGGCTGTGCGCGGAAACTGTGACGCTGAAGTGGATCAGATGTTGCTCGACTTTCCGATGCTCAGCGATTACGTACTTCTGATAGAAAATGGACGGCGCATTCTCCTCACTCATGGTCATATATATAATAAGGTGAATTTGCCGAAAGGGCATTTCGATGCTGTGCTCACCGGACATACACATCTTTGGGAACTCGAAGACAACGGCAGGGGAACACTGTTTTGCAACACAGGCTCTATCACTTTCCCCAAAAACGGCAACCCGCCTACGCTGGGAATGATAGAGAACAACAGGGTGAGCATGTTCACCTTGGATGGCCATCTGCTCAAACAAGCTTGGATTCCGTAAGGAAGTAAATCGCAAATAGGTGGTTACATCTGGTGTCGGTTGGGGCAGGCTGCTGGGAGGTTCCCGATGATTGCCTTGCCGCCGGCAATCCGGCAGTTATCAAGAAAAGGTTGCGCTGACCAGTCGTTCTCTTGGTTCGAATGTTTTTTCTTGCCCCTTCTCTTTTTAGTTCTTTCGATGTGGAGCCCCCCGTTTGTAAATATATTTGGCATTTTCCCGGCCCGTTTTTTCGGATCATCCAGCGCAGAAAGCGCCATGTTTCGGCCAATATTTTTAGCCGGGAAAACGGGAAAAATCCAAGTGGAGTGCGATTGCAGCCTTTCGGCGTCGCGTTTAGGCCCCGCAGGCGACGCGTCGACAGCTTTGTCGCCGTGCGGATAAGGCTTAACCGCACCGCCGATCGATATCCAACCGCAGGGGATAAAACTGTAAGGAAAAGTCCCTGTTTTGTAATCCGCTGACTGTCAACGCCTTGAATACATTGCTATTTTCCCCGTTTTTTGAGTCATGTGGTTTGTGTTTTGAAATACGCGAAACAGCGCGCACCTTTTGTCAGAAATTATACACATCGGTGTAACGGACATTTTCTGAGGATGCTGTGGTTTGTTCAGTTATCCTGATGATTCAAAATGTACTCCATTTCCCCAAGTATTCGCAAAGTCAACGTATTATCCACTTTAATGCCCTTTTTTAAAGTTCCCCTCCCTACACTCAAGGCAGCCACCGTATCTCCCTCTGAAAGATAAAGTTTGAACTGCTTATAATTGGGAGCAATCTTTACGGGAACCATATTTGCAGCTGCCTGATAATACAATTTAGCCTGTGAGGAAATTCCTCGCTTCATCAAATAATCTCCATACCAGCAGTAAGTATCTGAACTGGGAAACAGAAATGCTGCTTTCTCAAGCAATTCTCCTCTCTGCTTTAACCCTATACCCAAGTTTTCTTTTTGTGCATACATGAACATAATGTCCGGATTGTTCTGAAAACAGGAATAGTATTTAAAATCAAACAAGGAATTTCTGTATATTCCATATAAATATATAACTACACCTGAAAAGAATGTTAAAAGAGCCGGCGCTATGTATATATCGCCCAGTCCACCCCCCCACTTCCCTATCCCACAATAGGATGCCTTGCAATAAGTGGGAGCGTGTTGTACCATGTAATCAGACGGCCATTGGCAGATGAGGGGTTGAGCCTATACAGGAGGTAGCATCCTATATAAGCTATGCATGCAATACGGGCAAACAATATCAGCGCTAACCGTTTCGTTTCCCTGACTATTATGTTGTTTTCTTAACAAGCCCGCTCCTGTTACCATAAAATCGTTTTTCCAAATTCGGTCTTGTAGTTTTGCCAATCTCTTTTCTTTCCTTCTGTTTTGCGCTTATAGTCCGTAATCCTGGCATCTATTTTCACAAGAACATCAACCTTGTATATGTCGTTACTGTCACACCATCTGGTCAATTTATGGATATACCTATTTGTCTCGTGTGGAAACAGATATCTCCCTTTACCACGTGGTTGGTGAAACTGGTCGTCATAAATAAATCTCTCCGCATGCCCGAGCACATGCCCCCTGCTATCTTTGAAGGTAAAAGAAATTGTGTTTGAATATTTGTAAAAATTGCCATAGTCGATTGGAATAAAATTAAAATAACTATCTATTTTATTATTCAAGGACAGGGTAACTTCTTTTGTCTCTGAGCTATATTCCAACCCAATAGCTATCTGTGCCATCCCCTGAATAGAGAATACAAGGCATATCATCAATATGTAACGTCTCATGTCAAAACGATATTAAACTGTTATTTTGTTTTTAGTATAGATATTATTTGCTCAAACTTCCATTGTAAAAAATCTATTAATCCTTGATAGTGTTCAGTTCTTTCAATATTGTTCTTCTTTTCTGCTACGTATGTTTCAACTTCTTTCTTATACCAGTCTATCGTCCTCGCATTATATTCAATCAACAGTTCACTTAACTCATCTTTTGTAACTTTTGGAAAGGGCTACAAGGATACTAAAACTTTCCATCGGAGAGGGAGGGGAACACCCCTTTTTTTCTCTGAAAAAATATCTTTTTCGCTCCTTTTGAGTATCTCCAAAAGTTGCATTTCTTGATTGAACTTACGAAAAACGTCAAAATTTCAACACCCAAAACAAGAGTCTTATAAAACAAATAACTAATTTTGCACTTGCTGATGTAACTCCACACGATCGTATGCACGACTGGGCAACCGTGCTTGGGGACTTCAACGAAAAACGATAAAGAGCAGATGTTTAAATATCTGTTTACTAACTTATAATTTATAGCATAACAACAATGAAAAGAACTTTTCTTATCATGCTCCTGCTCACAGGAATACTTGCTGCCAACGCGCAAGCCAAAAAGTGGGAGCACAACGTCTACCTCTCCGGAGGTTTACTGATCAACAAAACCAATGACGGCAGCGAAACCGGACTCTCTGCACGCATTGGCTACGGACTGAATCGCTATTTCAGCGAAAAATTCTCGGTGATGGCCGGCGTGGCACTCAGAAACGTAACAGAGTCGCCGTTCAGTAGCAAAGATGGCAGCGATAACGACAACTTCACGTTTCTGGATATCCCCATCGTGGCTCAATACCACATGGCAGGACAAGGCAATGGGTGGGTATTCGGGCTGGGACCCGTGCTCTCCTTCACTGCAAACAATGACACTTACAACATAGATGCCATCCCAGACAGCCCTCTCAACCATATCAACAAGCTCAAGAACTTCGGTTTTGGGCTACAGCCCAGCGTGTTTTACCAAATCGGAAAGTTCCGCATAGGGGCTGAAGCATACGTCGGACTGACCGACATGGAAAAGAAAACCGCACACACAAAGGGCAGCCACTACATACACGACACGGTGGTGACTGTGCAGTTCCACTTCTGAAAAAACTGCAAACACATTTTCTGAACACATCGTCCCTCCCGACAAACCAGCCAATCAGCAACACCCTATCATCCGGTTGAGGGCAGAGGGAGGCGGGCAGCCGCCTGCGAACGACTACACATAAAAATAGGAAAACAATCACACGTTTTCCTATTTTTATTGTGTTATATCATCATATTAGGGCTATCAGCCTTGTATTTGGGTTGGGAAAGCCGAGAAACGACAACGTATGCGCATGTGGTATTTTTCTTTACAAACACCTCTCGAGGTTTTGCGTATTTAGTCTCCCTTTGAAAAGTATTTAGTGAATTGGTGAGCGAAACGGATGATGTTGCAAGCCTTTCGGCTTAGATTGCAGCGTAACTTTTGTCTTTAAGGATGCGCTCGTCGTAGACATGATGTTCGGTTTTGTCGTGATGTGGATACCAAACCTGCGCAAAGAAGGGGGTTCAGTTGGGCCTCCTCGTCATAGTTCCATGGCAGGGGGAGACTTTTAGGACTCCAATGTCCAGCCAGAAGAATCAATGCTGGTGAAGCCTCAAAGACCTCCCCTTGGGCAGTACGCCACGTGAGCTTCGTAGTCAGATCACCCTTTGTCATGCTC
>QWCK01006368.1_pt1 | contig 14420 bp, 7 predicted proteins | sample 1972571 | NCBI WGS metagenome assembly QWCK01 (sample SAMN09866710, study PRJNA288562) | Human gut metagenome isolate term2_stool, whole genome shotgun sequencing... | isolation source: gut | host: Homo sapiens | place: USA: California
CTGATTGATGATAGGTCTCTGTGCCTCCTCTGCGATGTAGACGAGGTCTGCCTGCTCATACTTTTCAGTCTCCTCATTGTAGTTAAAGAGTGCGAGCGCAGCCTGTGGAAACTGATTGCTAGTCACATCATAGGCACCATACAGGCTGACCGATACACGGGCTACACCACCGCCGTGTGAGAGGTCTAGCTCGGGAGCCTGCATAGAGGCACTAGCACCATGGTTGATAAACTGCCACCCATCGAAGCCTACATAGTCTGTACAGGGAGCGTAAGAGTACATCTCCCATCCAGGCATGTTGAGATCTGTGGGATAAGCCTTAGCATAGCAACCTGCAGGAGGATTGTCCACGCCCCAACCAGTAGCGTTGCCCTCTAGGTCTTTGACGCCCGTAAAGTCTTCATCGATCAGCGTAACCTCAGAGTCGCTGTATATTCGTCGGTTATGGTAAGCCATATAGAAGTATCGACCAGCCGATGGCACTTCAGACCACGAGGCGACATAGTGATCAGCAGTCATATCTGATACGGTCTGTAGCTCTGGTACAGATAGCCCATTGACCGCTTGGTCTACAGAGCGGTAAGACTCTTTGTCCCCCTGCACAGCTCGTACATTGTAGTAGTAAACGTACTGCGGGTCGATGCCTGTGACCTTGTAGCTATTGGTCGTCACCCTTTGTCCCATTAGATAGTCCTTGCGGATCATAGGACGCTGTCCCATCGGATTGGGAGGGACGGTCTCATCGACATCCATATAGTAGACATCTACGAGATAACTGTCAGCCCCCTCGACAGCTGCCCAATTAGCGACAAAGCTATCAGCCGTAAAGTCTGTAAAGCTCGTCACCTTCGGAATGGGTAGGAAGGGCTTCATCTTGTACACCTCGACATCGTCTAGGAGGAGGTCAAAGTGGTAATCACCAGTCTCAGCGATCTCTTGACTCAGAGGCATCACCTGAAAGCCCATATTGACGATGGTACTATGACCAGCTCCAGCGAAGACCATCTCATAGGTATCCCACTCTGTCGATAGGGTCGTAATCTCTGGAGTCAGAGGACGCAGCACGCTCCACTCGCCCTTGTAGACGGGATTATCCCCATCTCGATACCAAGAGGTCTCAGCAGACTCGACGAAGAGCCTTACCATACAGAGCTTAGGGTCGATAGGCTGTGTCACCTTGGCCTTAAAGCGTAGGACGATGATATTGTCACTCGTGAGATCATCCTCATGTAGCGTGACATCCATCAGGTCTAGGGGAGGTGTATTGAGTTTGGCTCCCTCTCTGCTTCCTAGATGTATAGCACCACCAGCAGCGTGTGTGGAGCCTTTGCCCTGGCACTCCTCGAAGGTTAGACCATCAAAGGTGCCTCCCCAGCCACGCCAGTGGGTGTACTGAGGATCGATGTTTTGCCAGATACGATACTTGTAGGTTCCATCTGGAGCGCAGATAGTCCCGACGGTGTCGGGTGCTAGTTCACTCCCGGCGGTCATGAGGGAGAAGTCCTCCCTGAGGAAGAGCGTCAGATCGCCCTTTGCCTCAGCTGGAGAGGTAAAGGCGGAGCGCATACCTGAGCGCCCTGAGACTACGGTGATCTCGGTACCCGCATTCCGTGGATTGACCAGAGCCTTGCGGGTCTGTAGCTCTTGAGCCGACAGACTCATCGCTACCGACAAAGCCATAAAGGCTAGTAAGAGAGTAATCGTTCGTTTCATAGACGAATAAGGGTTTAGTGATATGTGAGGAAAAAGAAAGATCGACCTCAAAGAAGCTGTTACGTAAGCTCATTGAGGTCGATCCTTAGAGTATAGACTAGTAGAGTACTACCTTGCGTCTCTCGGTATAGCCCGTAGCGTCAGATACGACTAAGATATAGACACCAGACTGGCCACGGTAGACGAGCTGATCCTGTGCCTGTGCTAGCTGCTGACCTGAGATGCTGTACAGCGTCAAGAGACTCTCAGGACGCGTAGCTGCGATCGTCTGCTCAGAGACCTCGATGAGACAGTTGGTCGCATTGTCCACCGTAGTGATGGCGTTAGCTTGAGCCATCTTCATCTGACCGATGAAGAGGTTAAACTGATCTACAGAGCGATCTCTAAAGGCGAGCCTGATCTCCTTGCCAATGTACTTAGAGAGGTCTACCTTGTGAGCAGTAAAGGTGTTGTAGAGACGCTCCACCTCACGCTCCCCATCTTCGTCCTTCTCTATGACAGTCTCTTGAAGTACTTGGGTCTCCTTCTCGTTCTCTACTGTATAGATAGGCTGGGTCTTAAGGATCGTGCTAGGCATAGGCTCCTCGGCACCCTCTACGACATAAAGCTCGTAGGTAGAAGGTACAGCTCCATCTTCCGAAGCTCCTACCCAGTGGAACCACGGAGTGTCTCCTGTGACCGTAAAGGAAGGTGTGATGAGCCAGTGATCAGCAGGCTTGTCGGGACGACCATCTACATACATACCATCCTCCTTAAGATAGCGACGGAATGCTGAGGTGGACATAAAGAAGCGGTATGACTTGCCTCCCTGTATCGGCAGGACACGACCTACCCAGCCCTTGTCTAGGTTACACCCTAGTGACTTAGCCTGGATATTGGGCATCTGACGACTCATATCGTAGATGATGAAGTCTCCTGAGCGATTGGGGTTAAAGAATGAACCTGCACGTTGCTTGAACTTAGTGTAGGGGATGTCCGTACGATACTGATTGGGCTTGTCGATCTCGGCATCGTAGGTATCATTGATCCACTTGAGGATAGGCATCGTGCCATTGATCTTATGCTTGTCAGCCTCAAAAGTTGACACACCACCCTCGTTGAGCGTCGTGATGAAGGCTGGTGATGTGAACTCCTCGTGAGACTTAGCCTCTCCGAGAGAGAAGGCAAGCTCCGCATCTGGGCCCTCCTTTTGCTTCATAATGTAGCGATCCTTATTATAGAAGGTCTTGGAGACAGATAGGGGAAACTGCTTGGAGTAAAAAGCACAGATAGGGCCATAGGTGTAGCCGTGGGTCACTAGCGCCTGACCATAATTATAAGAGTTTGATATGAGCTGATGAGGGATGGGGCCATCGTCACCAGTGAGGTTGTATGCGACAGCGCCTATTAGACCTCCAGATACTGGATCTATAGAGGAGATATCGCCCGCATTGATACAGCTCCTGATCTCTGGGTATGTAAAGATGAAGTCCTGCGTGGATTGTGGCATATAGCCGATCATACCTCCAGCAAAGCCACCCTTTGCCCAGATGTCTCCAAAGTTAGCACACCCCTCGATGGTCGTATTAGCAGACATAGCGATTATACCGCCGGCCGTCTTGTGTATCCCCACACCATACACCTCAATGTTGGCATAGTTGACACACTCGATAATCTTCATCCCATAGCCGATCGAGGTACCAGCGATACCTCCAGCATTAGCCCAAGAGATGATACGTACATCGGGACCTATCTTACAGCGAGTGACTGTACAATTGTCCTTAATCTGACCGACGATAGCACCAACGCCTGAGAAGCCATAGATGTGTCCCGAGGCGATGACTACATTCTTGATCGTAGCCCCTTCGCCTAGTACACCAAAGAGGCCGACACCCATCTGGGGATCGTGACCCTCGACAAGCTGACGATCATCATAGAGATTGAGGTTGTAGATCTTGTGCATATCACCGTCATACGTCCCCTGAAAGCACATCTCATTAGGCCGCGTAAAGTCATCAAGGATCGGGCCGCCGATAGGCTGGATAGGTTCGTCAGATGTGAAGGTGATGTCTGCCGTCTGCTTGAGGTACTGACCAGCGAAGGTGTTGAAGTTGCTGTTGACCTCCGTAGCTAATGTGCGTAGGTCAGCCTCCGTAGCGATCTGATACGGATCCTCTTGAGAGCCATCTCCTCCGGAGAATAGGTCCTGACCGAAGAGCGAGACCGTGGCACTCAGTAGTAGCAGTGAGACTATTGATAGTTTATTCAAATAGTGCATTGTCTGTATCTATTGTATCTAATGTAAGCTTTGATGATTGATTAGAAAAGCCTGAATGCTCCCCATAAGTCAGCATATTGAGCCGAGACTTAGGAAGAGCACTCAGGATTGTGATTTACTTGGCAACGACCTTAGTAAATATCTCGGAGCCGTCCTGTAGCTCTAGACGAACGACATAAGCTCCAGCCGTAAGTCCCGTAGCGGGTACGAGACGACCTGTCATGTCGTACACCTGTAGCCCTGCGACAGGCACGTTGACACGTACAGCACCCTCCTCGATAGTCACCTGGACATCTTGAGAGGTGATCTCATCAATGCCCTCAAAGTTGGTAAAGGAGACACGACGCTGTGCAGCGTTGAGCACCTCATTCTTAAGGAGTCGCTGATCATCCTCCTCGACATCGTCATTGGTGGGGAGCTGCTCGTAGTAGTGTAGGAAGGCGATGACATTGACCTCCTTCATCACATCCTCGATGCTCGTGTTGTCACCCTCGAGGAGGAACTGGTTCGCAGGGAGCTTACCACTCTTAGCATCAGTAGCCTTGACAGGGATGTCCTTAACGATCTTAAAGTTACCCATCTCGTCGAAGCTAACCTCAGAGCCCATAAAGCCACCCTCATCGACATATCTCAGGACGTTGGTGTGTACAAAGCCCGCAGGCATACTGCCGGCCTGCTGGCGAGGCTTGATACGATCCTGAGTCATCAGGATAGTTAGGTAGACAGGACGCGAGCGATCCAAGCGTGCAGAGGCGCGACCCTGTACGAGGACGTTCAGCGTGTTGCTTTCCTTCTGGAACCAAGGCTTGACCTCTACAAAGACTGCAGCAGGATTTGCCTCAGCAGCCTCAGCGACCTTGTTAAGCTCGTTTTGGTTGCTTATTATGGGGTAGACAGAACCGTTATGACCCTTAGCTTCGCCTAGTGCTGGTAGAGGCTTGCGGTCGAACATATTCGTCGGAGAGGTCGTATTAGTTAGCGAGATGTCTCCTGCCGAGTTCTTGATACCATAGAATGGAGCTAGTCCCTGGCTGTAGGGGAGCACCATAAAGTCTGGCTGGAAGAAAGAGTGATGCGATACGATGGCAAGGCGCTCCTTAATCTTAGCATTGCCAGGGTTATCGATCAGACTCTCCATTGTAGAGACACCAGATGGACAGTACTGGCACTTTTCGGAGGTAAAGATCTCTACAAGCGTCGTACGCTCGAAGGCCTCGTCACGCTTGAGGATCTCTAGCCCAGCTGTTAGAGATACTGGCGACTTGAGAGCCACCCCGTTGATCTCTGTGAGCTTGACGATGAGCTGTGCTTTGCCAGAGATGCCCTCATGATCGATAGGCTGTAGGTCGATCACCTTGCTAATCGAAGAGGCCAGAGGCTTATCTAGAGCGACTGTCTGCGTCTGCTTCTTGCCTGCGAGATCTGTCTCTACCGTGATCTTAGTGATAGCCTTGATACCTGTGTTAAAGAGCTCTACCGTAGGCTTAAGCTCCTCATCAGTATAGATGAAGGCAGGAGCCTGAAGGTCGCGGATCTCTCCACGATTTTGTGTCGTAGGATCTACATTCTTAGGCTTTACGATGAGCTGCATCAGGAGAGGGCCCTCGCCCTTACCTACTCTACTGTTAAACTGAGCCTCTTCGATGGTATAGGTACTCCAGTTGGAGGCTATCCAAGCAGAGTTAGGGTCTACGCCAGGCGACTGGTAGCTTCTGACGAGGATACCACCCACGCCAGCTGCGTCGTAAGCATAAGCTCCAGCGAAGAACTCGCTCTCAGCTTTGATCTCATATGGCTTGTCAAAGAAGAGCGTATTCCAGCCGTTTTTAAACTTCTCGACCGTAGTAACCTGAATGGGCTTCCAAGGCGTGATAAGCTTTGGGTTGTTGATATCAGAGCGATCCCATGTAGGTACAGACTCTGCGAGGAAGATGCAAGGGAGCTTCGGAGTGTAGAAGCCTGGATCATTGTTGACCTGATCCTTCTGCATAGAGGCAGCAGAGGCAAATCGTATACCGACGACCTGACCTCCAACGAGATCCTTGAGCTTATCCTTAGTCAGCTTGATGGCTCCACCGTGGTAGCCAGCCCATGTGACTCCTGAAGGCTCTACGGCCTCGTAGTTTGGAGCCTCATAGTTGCAGTAACCTACGTAGAGATAGTCGTTTGGATCCTCAAAGTTGTCGAAGTAAGCTGGCTCGGAGTAAGTCGACTTAGTCAGGTTTTGACTACCTCCGTAGGCAGGGCGATTGTCCGCATAGAGCATACGGTAAGCAACGCGCTCACCCTCAGCTTTTGCTGCATCGACGTCTAGGACGCTCTTATCTAGCCCCTTGATGGTGTATGAATACTTGACGCGATACTCCTCAGGACCTGATAGTCCTGCTGGATTGTCGCTATCAGCCGTTGCTGCTTCAAAAGGTATCACATAGTAAGAGGTGCTGCGATAAGATTGCTCTCCCTTCTTGAGATTTTGCTTGACAACGATATCCTTAGAGAACTCAACCTCTGCAAAGTCGTTGATCTCGATGATGACACGATGGCACCACGTACCTTCGTCTAGGTCGATATTAAACTTCTGCTCCTTGCCATTGTTCTGTAGCGTGAGCTCCTTTACTCCAGGTACTCCATGAGTATAGGCGATCTCCTCACCATAGCCGAAGACCTTGATCTTGACAGGTCCATCAGCCTGTAGCACTTTTGCCGTAAACTCGAGCGTGTACTTACGATCGGCGTTAGATAGATCCATCACAGGTGATGTGATACGAGCTGTGATACCTATCGCATCCTTAGGATATCCGAGATCCTCTAGATCCTTCGCATTGATTGAGAATCCGTTAGGAGTCCAGTAGCATAGTCCTGAGATCCAGCCTGGCTGAGAGAGCTGCTTGTCTAGATAGGTCGGTGTCTCGGGTATAGCCTCCCTCTGTCCAGAGGGGTTGGGTAGGACTGCCGCATTAGCTATGTTATAGGAGCCATCACTCTCTGCGAGGATCTCTCTGGTTGTAATAAGTCTAAAGAAGACCGTATTCCATGGAGTACCATCGTCGTTGAGTCGCTGAGCTTGGATGTTGCTCCAGGTAGCGGTGAAGTTACTCTTAGTTACATTCGATGGAGACTCTAGAGCGGGGGCTCCCAGTTGAAACTTCCATTCTGCCATCTCCTGCGCAGACAAGGGAAGTGCTGAGATAAATCCACAGCAGAGCAGTAGACATAATGTAGTCCATACTCTACTGAAGCTGGTGAAGTTGCTTTTGTTCATTTAGTTTTATCTGGTTACGTATTTAGTGTGATTTAAGCGAGCTTATTGCTGTGTGCAGGTTCTTCACGATGATCAGACCGTGAAGAACCTGACTAGAGATATGTCCTACGATTCGTAGATAGGACTTAGCGTATTACCTTGTAGGCGTGTCCCTCTACGACGAGGAAGTAGACACCCTGAGGTAGATCACGGAGAGAAAGTACTGAGGTCTCCATCAGACGAGACAGCATCAGCTCGCCAGCCGTACTATATAGATATATAGGAGTAGGCGTGGTGAGTCCTTGGATCATCAGCTCTCCATCCTGTAGAGAGACTACATAGCGAGTCCCAGCAGGAGTCTCTATAGAAGTATGGTCTAGTAAGACAGCTTGTATCTCGAGATCCTTGTCTACGGTCAGTGTGATGGTTGACTTCTTAGCACCCTCGGTGTAGTCTGCACCACCGATGGTCCACTTCTCTAGCTGCCACATAGATCCCTCGGGGATGGTCACTTGACAGGTGATCTCGGTACCCTCTACGACGTCAGCGCCAGAGGCGATAGGCTCGTTGGTCTTAGCGTCAGTCACAGTCAGTGTAGCCTGATCCTTGTGAGATACGGAGTAGGTCACCTTATGAGTCACTGGTGTAGGAGTGTCTGGGGCACAGATCACCTTGATAGTAGTCTCACCCTCGACGATGATCGTGGTCTCTGTGACACCTGCGAGGTCTTCACGTAGAGCGCCGTTGATATACCACTCCTTGACTACATTGTTGTCTCCAGGCTTGACCGTTAGTATGAGCTCAGTACCCTCGTCGACAGACTCTCCGTTTCCGACGATCGTAAACTCATCTGATCCCTCAGCCTTGTACTTAGCGACAAAGAAGCGACCGCCCTCTAGCGTCCAAGAGACGGGGTACTTGATGGGAGTCCCCTTCTTGAAGGTAACTCGTATATCCATCTTGCCTTCTACCATGGTCTCAAACTCAGGCTTACCTGCATAGTAGGACTCAGCTGGCTGATCATTGACGTACCACTGGTCTACCTCATAGCCCTTGTCAGGCTGTGCGGTGAACTTGACGTTCAGTCCTGCAGAGATAGCCTCACCAGACTCAAAGGGCTCGATACCTGAAGGTAGATATACCTCAGCCTTTTCGATCGATCCATGCTCTCCTGCGGAGTAGGTAACGACATAGCCAGACTGCCCCTCCTTGAAGGTGACATATACTGTAGCCTCTTCGGTCACATTGAAGACGTAGAGGTTGGGGTCATCACCTGTGGGTGTCACCTCATTGCCATTGTAGTACCACTTGTCTACCATACGATTGGGATCGGGAGTGGCACGGACAGAGAGCTCTATACCCTCTTGGATATCGTTTTCGCCATCAAAGGTGATATTATAGCCTTCTTCGTCTACGTACTTACCCTCGATACTACCCCCTTGACCCTTCTCGAGGGTGATCTTATACTTAGCGGCACCCATCTTTACGACAGCTTGCACAGTCAGATCCTCTGTAAGTGTCCACTGTAGTCTCTGGGGGAAGTCTTCTCCAGGAGCCACTTCATTTCCATTGACGACCCAGTGGTCCATCTCGTAGCCACCCTCAAGGAAAACAAAGAATGTCACCTCGGTACCTGCTGGTAGCTCATCGCCACTATTAAACTGGGTATCCCAATTGTCCTTAGGATAGGTGGCCTGCATGTTAACCAATCCGTCAGCTACGGAAAAGTTGACTTTATACATCTGAGTCTCTTGCCTCAAGGCACCCTCTGCACCGATCGGTGCGCCAGTGACGCTAGCACCAGTAGCTGTTAGCCCCATGTAGTTCGTCGCTGCAGACTCCTGAGCGGTACCGATCAATGCCGTCAGTAGCATCGTGAGCAGCGTCAGCATAAGTGGTAATATTCGTTTCATAAGTAATCTTGCATTGATTATTAGTTATAGACTTAAGAGTTGGAGAACCTTGCTTCTCTGCCCACTCTGCGAAAGTGTGGCTCGAGAGCTGCTCCTATAAGGCGTTCGGTTGCTCAGATATATTTGTGACGAACAAGTGTCTACAATAAAGCTGAGTAATATGCCCGTTCGCAAAGGTAATAATTATTTTCAACAAACGAAACAACTCAAAACTCGCTGCACGGAGCAACTCCCTACTTTGAGCTGCTGGGATAAGCTGGTGCATTCGAATCAACTAAGGCTATAAAACAGAATAGCCACGTAGGGATTTTCGATTTCCCACGTGGCTATTTTTCATTCTCCACGTGGGGATGAATCATTTCCTCCGAAGTTTCATTTGATTCCTCCGAAGTTTCATTTCGTCCCTACGTGGAGAATATTTTTTCTCCACGTGGAGATTAAGAAATATCCACGTGGAGACTGCACAAATCGGATTATTCGTCAAGTGCCCCCCACTAATGGTGTGATGCTGTTGTAGCGAGCGGAGCAAAAAAAAGCCTGTTGGCTACTGCAACAGGCCCCGAAGAGTTACAGGGTGCTGTACCCTCGATTCCAAGTGACCTCCGATCCGTGCGTTCGTACCGCCTCTGTGCGGGCGAGGACGAAGAAGTAGTCGCTCAAGCGATTGACAAAGCGAACGATCAGGTCATCCACTCGGCTCTCCTCACGGAGGCGGTAGATGTTGCGCTCAGCACGACGGCATACGGTACGACAGACGTGACAGAGTGCTGCTGTGCGTCCACCAGAGGGGAGGACGAACTCCTTGAGACGTGGGAGCGTAGCGTCTAGCTCGTCGATCTTGTGCTCCCGTAGCGTCTAGCTCGTCGATCTTGTGCTCCAGTTTCTCAATGTCTGTCGGGTCTATCTGCATCGCCGCGAGGTACTCCTCCTGATCGGGCGGAGTGGCTAGACTGCCAGCCACGTTAAAGAGTATATGCTGCAGACGCAGGAGGAAGTCGTGCGTCTCATCTGTGAGTTCCTCAGCGAGGAGGACGCCGATATGGCTGTTGAGCTCATCGATCGTGCCGTAGCACTCGAGGCGTATGTGTCCCTTGGAGATGCGTGTACCACCTACGAGTCCAGTGGTGCCGTCATCGCCACGGCGGGTGTATACGGGGCTTTTCTTCATAGTTGTAGCTTGTTTGAGTAGGTAATAGGGTTAATGTCTGATACGTGTCCAGAAGTCTTGGCGGGGCAACTTGCGATCTAGGAAGAGTAGTTGTCCGCCCGCATAGTCGATCATCATGCCAGCCTCTCTCTGGCTAAATGTTTTTGGCACTTTACTTCCTATATGCCAAAGGATCGAACCACAATTCCACGGCATCTCCGCTAGTGGTGCGCCTTGCCATAGGATGAGTGCACGATCGTAGGCTAGTGTCTTGTCGTACTGCGTGACGAGCTGCGTGAGGGGCCACTGGTGGAGTAGCTGCAGAGCTAGTTGCTTCTGCTGGTGGTCTAGGAGGTCTGCCCCCTCGGGTAGCTCCTCTAGATGCTCGGGGTAGTACGCTATACCACGCTGGTCTAGCACTAAGGTGATAAGTCGGAAGGCTGTCGGCGAGTGGACGCTATGTCCTAACGAAGTCCACCAGCGCTGGAGAGGAGTCGCCATAGCATAGGTCAAGCGGTGATACTAATATATAAAGTCATGCGAAGACGAGCTAATGAGGTCACTAGCTTGCCTTCGCATGATGTTTAGTCTTAGCTGCAATTACTCAGCTACAACGGCTTCAGCAACTAGAGCGCCCTCACAAAGCTGCTTGTCGCCCTTGCCGAAGTAGAAAGAGTCTCCCTTCGTCCAGAAGTAGTAGCCCTCCTCGTTTTCCCACTTAGCACCGTCAGCGCTGACAGCGTGCTTCATCTCGTAGACGACATTGCCCTCGACATCCTTGAGCGTTGCATTCTCACGATCCTCGCCTGTGACAGTTAGTTCGAAGTGCTGCTTGCCGTCAGTGGTAGCGTAGTTGAAGGTTTCGGGCTCAGCAACTACGGGAGCCTCTACGACCATAGGAGTAGGGTCCTCGGTAATAACCGTCTCATTTTTCTTCTCCTTGTTGCAAGCTACTAGTGCTAGACCAGCAACTACGATTAGCATAAACTTTTTCATATTCGTATGATTGATTAAAGTGAATAGATCTGATTGGTTACGCTTTGCTCTCCTCGAAGCGAGAGCCGACCAAAGCGTAGTAAAGCATATAGAGTTCTCCAGCTACGACGAGTAGCCAGGTGTAGTGGTACCCCCCGAGGAGGTCTGCTAGTAAGCTCTGTAAGAATGGTAGGAGTGCACCTCCGATGAGTCCCATCAGGAGTACGCCTGAGGCTCTTGTGGCTAGGCTACCTAGCTCCTTGAGCGCGAGCGAATAGATAGCGCCCCACATGACCGAGTGACATAGTCCTACAGCGATGAGCCAGTAAGGCTCATTGGTCACGACAGCGATCAGGATGAGGATCGCGGAGAGGAGCGTGGTGGTCCATAGTAGGGTGCGGTCAGAGACACCGCTCAAGAAGCTACCGACGAAGCGCCCCAAGAGCATGGTCGCCCAGTAGAGTGTAGCGTAGAGAGCAACGGTGTTATAGCTCAGCGCAAGGTCGTTTTGACCATATAGGATGATGTTGGCACCGATGCAGACCTCGACACCGACATAGCAAAAGAGCGCTATGCAGCCGAGCCGCACACGTCGTATGCTCCACACGGTCTTGAAGCTTACCTGGGCATCCTCACTGCTGGTCGTCCCCTCGATGTGCGGGACGTGGAGTCGCTTGACTACGTAGGAGAGGATGAGTACGACGCCCATCAAGATGATCATCGGCACGATCACCTCTTGGATCTGTACATCAGTCAGATCGTCCACTCCGCCGAAGATAACCATCGACACAAAGAGTGGCGCTAGCATGGTCATCGTCGAGTTGCCTACGCCACCGATGTTTTGTCTCTGTACAGCGGAGGTGCCAGGGACAGCACAAGCGATGAGATAAGGATTGACCGATGACTGCATAAAAGTGATCCCCGCACCACAGACGAAGGAGCCGAGGAGGAAGATCAGATAGCTCACAGGTAGCTGTACCGTCTCGGAGAGCGTGATCCATAGCGAAGTGTGCATGAAGAGCAGTGCCGAGAGGACAAAGAGTAAGATGCCTCCAGCCAACAATAGTAGCCCTCTGACGATAGTCATCTTGTAGCCATGCCGCTCGACAAAGCGTGACGAGGTCGGTCCTAGCACGAGGTACGAGAGGAAGAAGGCGAAGATGAGTAGCGTCGTAAAGCTATTGGTCCACTCACCTGCGGAGTGTAGATAGGCGCTCTGGATGGGCGCTTGAAATTGCTGATTGATGCTCGTGATGAAGCCGATGACGGTCATCATGATCACCATAGTTATAAAAGGCCCAAGATAGTTTGGTTTGGTTCCTGTCGAAGGGGTTGGCATACGAACTTGCTGGTCTAATCCACTGCAAAGTTATACAAAAAGAAGTCACCAACCACAAGTCCCGCTCATAACATGCTCACAGCAGAGGTAGCGAAAGAATCTTGAGGTTGGTGACTTCCTATATTTAGTCTTAGTAGAGCGCTGTGTATGGAGACACAGTCGCTCTAGCTCTTATCGTCTAGTCGTCATGACGCTCACGACGTGGACGGCGCTCACGGCGCTCGCCATCGTCACGGCGCTCACGGCGTGGACGACGCTCAGGCTCTACATAGCCCTCGGGCTTAGGTAGGAGTGCCTTGTGTGATAGGCTGAACTTGCCCGTCTTGGGGTCGATCTCGATGAGCTTGACATCGATCGTGTCACCCTCCTTGAGACCTGTATCCTCGATGGTGGCAAAGCGCCTCCAGTCGATCTCGCTGATGTGAAGCAGTCCATCCTTGCCTGGCATAAACTGTACGAAGCAGCCGTAAGGCATCACGGAGGAGACGGTTCCCTTGTAGACCTCGCCCACCTCTGGGGTAGCGACGATGCCACGTACCATAGCTAGAGCAGCATCGAGAGACTCCTTGTTGGAGCTACTGATCTCGACGATGCCATAGTTGTCCACCTCTTCGATGTTGACCGTGGCACCACTCTGCTCCTGAATGCCCTGGATGATCTTACCGCCCGGGCCAATGACTGCTCCGATGAACTCCTTGCCGATGCGTAGCGTCTCAATGCGTGGTGCATGAGGCTTCATATCGGGACGAGTCTCGGGCTGTGCCTCCTCGATCTTGTCTAGGATGTGCATACGACCAGCCTTAGCCTGTGCCAAAGCTTTTGCTAGGATCTCATAGCTCAGACCATCGACCTTGATATCCATCTGCGTAGCGGTGATGCCGTCACGCGTACCTGTCACCTTAAAGTCCATATCGCCGAGGTGATCCTCGTCACCAAGGATGTCGGAGAGGATGGCGTAGTTGGTACCCTTGTTCTCACTGATGAGACCCATGGCGATACCGGAGACAGGCTTCTTCATCTGAACACCGGCGTCACGCAGTGCGAGCGTACCAGCGCAGACGGTTGCCATAGAGGAGGATCCGTTGGACTCAAGGATATCACTCATCACACGGATCACGTAGGGGTAGTCCTCGGGGAGCATACGCTTGAGCGCACGGTGTGCTAGATTGCCGTGACCGATCTCACGACGGCTGACGCCGCGCGAAGCTTTTGCCTCGCCTGTGGAGAAGGGTGGGAAGTTGTAGTGCAGGAGGAAGCGCTCCTTGCCGTAGTTGAGCACATCGTCGACCAGCTTCTCATCGCTCTTGGTACCGAGCGTTACGGTAGATAGAGACTGCGTCTCACCACGTGTGAAGATAGCCGATCCGTGAGGCCCTGGTAGGCAGTCCGTCTCGATCCAGATAGGACGTATCTCGTCGGTGCGACGACCATCGAGACGCTTGCCCTCGTCGAGGATCATACGACGCATAGCCGCCTTCTCCATATCGTGGTAGTAGCGGTCGATGATCATACCCTTCTCCTCAAGCTCCTCTTCGGTAAACTGCGCCTTGAACTCCTCAACGATCGCGGCAAAGGCATCGCTACGAGCATGCTTGTCGGTACCAGCGGTAGCCACCTTATAGATCTTGTCGTAGAGCTCACGCTGCATGCGCTCACGTAGCTCCTCGTCTTGCTCCTCAGCGGGGTACTCACGCTTGGTCATCTTACCGACAGCCTCCGAGAGCTCTAGCTGAGCTTGGCACTGTACCTTGATAGCCTCGTGAGCTACCTTGATAGCCTCGAGCATCTCCTCCTCTTGGACCTCTTCCATCTCGCCCTCGACCATCATAATGTTG
>QWCK01004231.1_pt1 | contig 14412 bp, 9 predicted proteins | sample 1972571 | NCBI WGS metagenome assembly QWCK01 (sample SAMN09866710, study PRJNA288562) | Human gut metagenome isolate term2_stool, whole genome shotgun sequencing... | isolation source: gut | host: Homo sapiens | place: USA: California
GAGATCGCCATGCTGGAGCGGGACTATCTGGAGATCGAGGGCTTTGAGACCCAGGTGACCGACAACGGCCAGATGGCCATCACCCAGGTGGTGACCGGGGACTATGACCTGATTTTGCTGGACCTGATGCTGCCCGGGTGCAGCGGCTATGACGTGTGCCGGGTCATCCGGGACAAGACCGACGTGCCCATTTTGATGGTCACCGCCTGGACGGAGTCGGTGGACAAGATCCGGGGCCTGGGGCTGGGGGCGGACGACTATGTGGCCAAGCCCTTTGACCCGGCGGAGCTGGTGGCCCGGGTGAAGGCCCATCTGGCCCGGTATCAGCGCCTGACCCAGGGCGGTCAAAGGGCGGAAAACGGCCAGGTCATCCGGGTGGCCGATGTGGAGATCTATCCCCAGAGCTGGAAGGTGTACAAGGCCGGGCGGGAGCTCAAAATGCCCAACCGGGAATTTGAGCTTTTAAAGTTCCTGGCCGAGCATCCCAACATCGTCTTTTCCAAGGACCGCTTGTTCGAGACCATCTGGGGCTTTGACTATGTGGGCGACAGCGCCACCGTCACCGTCCACGTGGGCCGCATCCGGGACAAGATCGAGGACGACCCCTCCAAGCCCCGCATCATCGAGACCGTGTGGGGCGCAGGGTATCGGCTGAATGCAAGGGGGTAAAAAATAAGCCTTCCCCCAGGGGAAGGCTAAAAAAGCTCCGCCACGTCGGCGGAGCTTTTTGCTGTCTATTACTGTTCGCCGTGGTACCGCTTGGCGGCGGCGATGAAGTCCCGGAACAGGGGGTGGGCCTTGTTGGGGCGGCTCTTCAGCTCGGGGTGGAACTGGACACCCACGAACCAGGGGTGGTCGGGCAGCTCCACGATCTCCACCAGCCGCTCGTCGGGGGAGAGGCCGGCCAGCTTCAACCCGGCCTGGGTCAGCTCCTGGCGGTAGTCGTTGTTGAACTCATAGCGGTGGCGGTGGCGCTCGGCGATCTCGTCTGCGCCATAGGCCCGATAGGTAAAGCTGTCGTGGTCGGTGATGCAGCAGGGATAGGCCCCCAGGCGCATGGTGCCGCCCTTGTCCGTCACGCCCCGCTGGTCGGGCATCAGGTCGATGACCGGGTGGGTGGTGGTCTGAGACAGCTCGCTGGAGTGGGCGTCGGCCATGCCGCACACATGGCGGGCAAACTCCACCACGGCCATCTGCATCCCCAGGCAGATGCCCAGGAAGGGGACTTGATTCTCCCGGGCAAAGCGCACGGCGGAGATCTTGCCCTCGATGCCCCGGTCGCCAAAGCCGCCGGGAACCAGCACGCCGTCTGCCCCCGCCAGCAGCTGGGCGGCGTTCTCGTCGGTGACGGTCTCGGAGTCCACCCAGCGGATCTTCACCTTCTGCTGGTTTTCAATGCCGCCGTGGGTCAGGGCCTCCACCACGGAGAGATAGGCATCGTGAAGGGCCACATACTTGCCCACCAGGGCGATCTCCACCGTGCCGGTGGGGTGCTTGGCCCGGTGGACCATGGTGGCCCACTCGGTGAGGTCGGGCATGTGGCAGATGAGCCCCAGGCGGCGCACCACCACATCGGCCAGCCCCTCCCGCTCCAGCATCAGGGGGACCTCATACAGGATGTCCGCCGTCAGGTTGGGGATGGCGTTCTCCACGGGGATGTTGCAGAAGAGGGAAATTTTCTCCAGGATGTCCCGGGGCACGGGGGAATCGCTGCGGCAGATGATCACGTCGGGCTGGATGCCCAGGGACAGCAGCTCCTTGGCCGAGTGCTGGGTGGGCTTGCTCTTCAGCTCGCCGGTGCCGGGGATGGACACGATGAGGGAGACGTGGAGGAACATCACGTTTTGGCGGCCCCGCTCGGCGGCCACCTGGCGGATGGACTCCAAAAAGGGCTGGGATTCGATGTCGCCCACGGTGCCGCCAATCTCCACGATGGCCACGTCGGTGTCGGGGGTATCCAGGGAGTAGATGTTCCGCTTGATCTCGTTGGTGATGTGGGGGATGATCTGCACGGTGCCCCCCAGATAGTCCCCCCGGCGTTCCCGGTTGAGCACGTTCCAATAGACCTTGCCGGAGGAGACGGAGGAGTTGAAGGTCAGGTTTTCGTCGATGAACCGCTCGTAGTGGCCCAGGTCCAGGTCGGTCTCCGCCCCGTCGTCGGTGACGAACACCTCCCCGTGCTGATAGGGGCTCATGGTGCCGGGGTCCACGTTGAGATAGGGGTCCAGCTTCTGCACCTTGACCCGCAGGCCCCGCTGCTTCAGCAGACGGCCCAGGCTGGCCGCCGTAATGCCCTTGCCCAAGCCGGACACCACACCGCCGGTGACGAAAATATACTTGACTGCCATATAGATTCCTCCGTTTTAGAATTGGAATATTGGGAACGTGGAGATTGCTTGGTGGGAGTAGGGGCGGCCCTTGGCCGCCAGCCCTCTCAGTCACGGCTGCGCCGTGCCAGCTCCCCCACGGGGGAGCCAAGGTCGCTCTTTCGGTAGTCTGTCTCTTGCCTCCCCCTTTGGGGGAGGTGCCCAGTGCGCACACTGGGCGGAGAGGGCATTCCTTACCCCCAAAAAAGGGGAGGGGCACCCCTGGGAGAACCTTCTCCCAACGGGCGCCCCATTGCGCTTATCTGTGATAGAGTTTGTTGGTCTGATACTGGGGCTCGCAGGTGAGCTGCAGTCCCAGCTTGCGATAGGTGATCTCGTCCGCCGGAGACAGGATGACGGAGCAGTGGGCCTGGCAGCCCTTTAAATCGGCCAGGGCCCGCAGGGCCTCGGCGGCCTTGGGCTCCGCGTTGGCGGAGGAGGCCAGGGCGATGAGCACCTCGTCGCTGTGCAGGCGGGGGTTGTTGGAGCCCAGGTATTTCACCTTCACCGTCTGGATGGGCTCGATGGCCGACTGGGCGATGAGGTGGACCCCGTGGCCCCCGGCCCCGGAGAGCTTTTTCAGGGCGTTGAGCAGGGCGGCGGCGGAGCAGCCCATCAGGTCAGAGGTCTTGCCGCACACCAGGCTGCCGTCGGGCAGTTCGATGGCCATGGCGGGCTCGCCGGTCTCCCGGGCCACCCGGTTGGCCTCGGTGACCACGGGGCGGATGTCGGCGGTAACGCCAGCCTGCTGCATGAGCAGCTCCAGCTTATAGACGGCGCTGTCGCTGCCCTTGCCCTGGCGGCGCTCGCACAGGGCGTCGTAATACCGGCGGATGATCTCCTGCCGGGCGGCCTGCTGACAGGCCTGGTCGTCCACGATGCAGTTGCCCGCCATGTTTACCCCCATGTCGGTGGGGGACTGATAGGGGCAGCGGCCCAGGATCTGCTGGAACATGGCGGACAGGACGGGGAAGACCTCCACGTCCCGGTTATAGTTCACCGTGGTCTCCCCATAGGCCTGGAGGTGGAAGGGGTCGATCATGTTCACGTCGTCCAGGTCGGCGGTAGCCGCCTCGTAGGCCAGGTTCACCGGGTGCTTCAGGGGCAGGTTCCAGATGGGGAAGGTCTCGAACTTGGCGTAGCCCGCTACCACGCCCCGCTTGTGGTCGTGGTAGAGCTGGCTCAAGCAGGTGGCCATTTTGCCGCTGCCCGGGCCGGGGGCGGTGACCACCACCAGGGGGCGGCTGGTCTCCAGATACTCATTTTTGCCAAAGCCCTCGTCGCTGACGATCTTGGAGATGTTGTGGGGATAGCCCTCGATGGGATAGTGGCGGCAGACCTTGATGCCCAGGCCCTCCAGCCGGGCCTGAAACAGGTCGGCGGCGGGCTGGCCGGTATAGCGGGTGACCACCACGCCGCCCACCGGCAGGCCCCGGCCACGGAAGATGTCGATGAGCCGCAGCACGTCGCTGTCATAGGTGATGCCCAGGTCGCCCCGGACCTTGTTCTTCTCGATGTCTCCGGCGTTGATGGCGATGATGATCTCCGCCTTGTCCTTCAGCTGCTCCAGCATGCGGATCTTGCTGTCTGGCTCGAATCCGGGCAGCACCCGGGAGGCGTGGTAGTCGTCAAACAGCTTGCCGCCGAACTCCAGATACAGCTTTCCGCCGAACTTAGAGATGCGGTCCCGGATGTGCTGAGACTGCATTTGCAGGTACTGTTGGTTGTCAAAGCCGACTTTTGCCAAGGCGATCTCCCCCTCTAAGAAAAAACTACACAATCATCAAATATTTTACCCCGCCCAGGGAACAGCGTCAAGAGGTTTTCCGCCGGGCGGCGGCCAAAGTCCGGCGGAATTTCCGGGAAAATTTCGATGATTTTTCTGTTTTCCTCTTTACTGCTGGTAATGCTTTCAGGTATACTATACCAAGTGTATTGCAAACTTTTGAGGTGACTGCTTGTGAACGAAGAATTTTCCCGCACCCTGTCCCTGCTGCGGCAGGAGAAGGGGGTCAGTCAGCGCGCTGCCGCGGGGGTGCTGGGTATCTCCCAGGCGCTGCTGTCTCACTATGAAAACGGCATCCGGGAGCCGGGTCTGTCCTTTGTGGTAAAGGCCTGCGACTATTACGGGGTGTCCGCCGACTTTTTGCTGGGCCGCACCCTAAGCCGCCAGGGCACCACCATCGCCCCGGAGGAGCTGTATGACCTGAGCGACGAGAAGGACAACTCCGTGCGGGGGGGCGTGCTGGCCCTGCTGTCCAAAAAGCTGCTGGTGAACTCGGTGGGCGCTCTGTTCGACCTGCTGGCCAAAACGGGCAGCCGGGATGCCATCCGTACCGCCTCCAACTATCTGTCCACCGCCCTGTATGTGGTCTATCGCCACCTGTATCAGGCCAACCCGGACAACAACCCGGACTTTTTCTCTGTCTCCCCCCAGCACTTCCACGCCGGTCTGGCCGATGCGGACATGAAGTGCTCCCTGGCCGAGCTGGAGGATGCCCTGGCCGCCCGGGTGAAGGAGAAGGGCCCAATGCCGTCTATGTCCAACAATGACCTGGTGAAGAGCTGCCCCACCCTCTACCCCTCCCTGCTCCAGGTGGTCCACAGCGCTGGAGAGCGGGTGGCCGCCCTGCTGCCCCCCCGACAGAGCGGCAAAAAGTAAGACCGCAAGATATGCGGAGCCTGTTTTAACTTCTGGAGGATATCTATGACCGAACGAGATAAGATCAGAAATTTCAGCATCATCGCCCACATCGACCACGGCAAGTCCACCCTGTCCGACCGGCTGATCGAGCAGTGCCACGCCGTGGAGCAGCGGCAGATGGAGTCCCAGCTGCTGGACAACATGGACCTGGAGCGGGAGCGGGGCATCACCATCAAGGCCCGGGCCGTCCGCCTGGAATATAAGGCCCAGGACGGGGAGACCTATCACCTGAACCTCATCGACACCCCAGGCCATGTGGACTTTAACTATGAGGTGTCCCGGTCTCTGGCCGCCTGCGAGGGCGCGGTGCTCATCGTGGACGCCAGCCAGGGTATCGAGGCCCAGACCCTGGCCAACACCTATCTGGCCATGGAGCACGACCTGGAGATCCTGCCTGTGCTCAACAAGATCGACCTGCCCGCCGCCGACCCCCAGCGGGTGAAGGACGAGATCGAGAACATTTTAGCCCTGCCCGCCCAGGACGCCCCGGAGATCTCCGCCAAGCAGGGCATCAACATCCCCGCCGTGCTGGAGGACATCGTGCAGAACATCCCCGCCCCGGAGGGGGACCCCAGTGCCCCATTAGAAGCCCTGATCTTCGACAGCCAGTATGACCCCTATCAGGGCGTCATCGTCTATTTCCGGGTGATGAACGGCACCATCAAAAAGGGCATGAACGTGAAGATGATGGCCTCCGGCGCTGCGTATCAGGTGCTGGACTGCGGCTATCTGCGGCCCTTGGGCATGGAGTCCTCCGGCCAGCTCACCGCTGGAGAGGTGGGCTGGTTCACCGCCTCCATCAAAAACGTGAAGGACACCCGGGTGGGCGACACCATCACCGGCGTGGAGAACCCAGCGGCCCAGCCCCTGCCTGGCTATCGACCCGCCCAGGCCATGGTCTATTGCGGCATCTACACCGAGGACGGCAGCAAATACCCCGACCTGCGGGACGCTTTGGAGAAGCTGCAGCTGAACGACGCGTCGTTGTCCTTTGAGCCGGAGTCCTCCGTGGCCCTGGGCTTCGGCTTCCGATGCGGCTTTTTGGGGATGCTCCACATGGAGATCATCCAGGAGCGGCTGGAGCGGGAGTTTGACCTGGACCTGGTGACCACCCTGCCCTCTGTCATCTACGAGGTGACCAAGACCGACGGCGAGGTGGTTCGGGTGGACAACCCCCACAACTACCCCGACCCCGGCGCCATCTCCGAGGCACGGGAGCCCTTTGCCAAGGTGACCATCATCGCCCCGCCCGACTATGTGGGCAACATCATGCCCATGTGCCAGGACCGTCGGGGCGTGTTCAAGGACATGCAGTATCTGGACACCAACCTGGTGGAGCTGCACTACTCCATGCCCATCGGGGAGATCATTTACGACTTCTTCGATGCCCTGAAGGCCAACACCAAGGGCTATGCCAGCCTGGATTACGAGCTGGAGGGCTATCAGCCCAGCCAGCTGGTGAAGGTGGACCTGCTGCTCAACGGCGAGCAGGTGGATGCCCTGTCCTTCATCGTCCACAAGGACAAGGCCTATGCCCGGGCCCGGCGCATCTGCGAAAAGCTGAAGGAGAACATCCCCCGCCAGCTGTTCGAGGTGCCTGTCCAGGCCGCCATCGGCGGCAAGGTCATCGCCCGGGAGACGGTGAAGGCCATGCGCAAGGACGTGCTGGCCAAGTGCTACGGCGGCGACATCAGCCGAAAGAAAAAGCTGCTGGAGAAGCAGAAAGAGGGCAAAAAGAAAATGCGCTCTCTGGGCTCCGTCCAGCTGCCCACCGAGGCATTTATGGCGGTGCTCAAACTGGACGAGGAGTAACTGCATTTTCTTTTGGCCCTCTGGGGCCCCATCGCAGATGGGGCGGTGCGATAAGCACCGTAAATTCGCAGCGCAGCGGAGAATTTGCGCAGGGCGAATTCACTTCGCCCGAGCATTGAAAAAAGAGGGAGCCCGCCCGGCAGGGCCGGGTGGGAGCGGCAAAAAGAAAATGCGCTCTCTGGGCTCCGTCCAGCTGCCCACCGAGGCATTCATGGCCGTGCTCAAACTGGACGAGGAGTGAGACCTATAACCCCCTCAGTCGCCTGGGGCGGCTGAGGGGGTTAGAAAACAAGATACCCTGCCGGGGGATTGACAATTTTCCAAATCATGTTATACTGAGCACAAAGAGGGGCGCTGCCGGTAGACGGGAGTCCCCGCGATTACAAGAAGTAACCGTTAGCCGGGAAAGCTTTGGCGGTTACTTCTTTTTATTGATCTGGAGGACCAGAGAAATGATGCTGACGATCAAAATGCCGAGCTGGAACAGGTCGGAATAAGTGACCATGACATCACCCCCCCTCCTATGTAGTGGAGGAGGTACAAAGAAGAGCGGCCTCCTCCCGAAGAAGGGGCCTCCCGCCTACCGTGTACTGGCAGCGCCAGCGCATACCCATGCGCCATGAGAATTATAGCATAATATGTATGGATTGGCAAGAAAATCCTTTGAGTAAAGGTGCCTTGCAAGAAAAACATTCCCGGATGCTGGGGAAGCATCCGGGAAACTTTTTTTTCGATATTACTTGGCATATTCGATGGCCTTGGTCTCGCGGAGAAGGTGGACCTTGATCTGGCCGGGGTACTCCAGCTCGTCCTCGATCTTCTTGGCGATGTCCCGGGCCAGCAGGACCATCTGGTCCTCGCTGATGACCTCGGGCTTGACCATGATGCGCACCTCGCGGCCAGCCTGGATGGCGAAGGACTTCTCCACGCCGGGGAAGGAGGAGGTGATCTCCTCCAGCATCTCCAGCCGCTTGATATAGTTTTCCACGTTCTCCCGCCGGGCACCGGGACGGGCGGCGGAGATGGCATCGGCGGCCTGGACCAGGCAGGCCACGATGGTCCGGGGCTCCACATCGTTGTGGTGGGCCTGGATGGCGTGGATGATGTTCTCGCTCTCATGGTACTTCCGGGCCAGCTCTACGCCGATCTGGACGTGGGAGCCCTCTACCTCGTGGTCCACCGACTTGCCCAGGTCGTGGAGCAGGCCGGCCCGCTTGGCCTCGGCCACATTGGCACCGATCTCGGCGGCCAGCAGCCCGGCGATGTGGGAGACCTCGATGGAGTGGTTGAGCACGTTTTGGCCATAGCTGGTGCGGTAGCGCATCCGGCCCAGCAGCTTGACCAGCTCCGGGTGCAGGCCGTGGACGTTGGTCTCGAAGATGGCGCGCTCGCCCTCGGACTTGATGACGGCGTCCACCTCGCGCTTGGCCTTCTCCACCATCTCCTCGATGCGGGCGGGGTGGATGCGGCCGTCCAGGATGAGCTTCTCCAGGGCCAGCCGGGCGATCTCCCGGCGGACGGGATCGAAGCAGGAGACGGTGATGGCCTCGGGCGTGTCGTCGATGATCAGGTCCACGCCGGTAAGGGTCTCCAGGGTGCGGATGTTCCGGCCCTCACGGCCGATGATCCGGCCCTTCATCTCGTCGTTGGGCAGGGGGACCACAGACACGGTGGCCTCGGCCACATGGTCGGCGGCATAGCGCTGGATGGCCAGGGAGATGATCTCCCGGGCCTTGGTATCCGCCTCGTCCTTAAAGCGGGCCTCGATCTCTTTGATCTTCATGGCGGACTCGTGGGTCACGTCCTGCTCCAGCTGCTGGAGCAGATAGTTCTTGGCCTCGTCGGCGGTGAAACCGGAGATGCGCTCCAGCATCTCCAGCTGGTTCTGCTTGGCCTGCTCGGCCTCGGCCTGGGTACTCTCCAGCTTGGCCAGGCGGGCGGTGAGCTGCTCTTCTTTTTTCTCGATATTGTCGGTCTTGCGGTCCAGGGTCTCTTCCTTCTGCTGAAGGCGGTGCTCCTGGCGCTGCAGGTCGGCCCGGCGCTCCTTCACCTCGCGCTCGTGCTCGTTGCGGGCCTTGAGGATCTCCTCCTTTGCTTCCACCATGGCCTCGCGCTTTTTGCTCTCGGCGCTTTTATACGCCTCGTTGATGATGCGCTTGGCCTCGTCCTCTGCCGAACCGATCTCCCGCTCGGCAGATTTCTTCCGCTGCTGGATGCCAACAGGGACCCCCACCGCCAGACCGATCACGATACCGATGATCGCTCCGATAAGATAGGGAAACATCGCGTTATTTACACCTCCAGAAAAATTTAGCTGGGGCGGACCGCCCCAGCGCCCGTGTGTGGACAACATCCCCCACGGGGCTTGTACATAAAAATGAGCCGCAAGCGACGATGCGCCCCCGCGGCCGCTGAAAAACATCCCCAGGTTTTTCATCTTTTGTCCTAATGTATATTTTAAGGGCACGGGGCATTTCTGTCAAGGACAATTCCCAGGTAAAGCCGCCGCCAGAGCGGGAAAAACCGGGCAGTTTTCCCCAAAAACCCACCCGGTTCGTTCTGTATTCAAAAACAATGGCGCTGCCCGCTCAGACCTGCCGGGGCAGGGAGTCGTCCTCTTGGATCCAGTCCTCCACCTGGACCACGGAGTATTCCCGCTGGGTGTTGCGGATGACCACCCGGGTGATGCCCGCGTTGATGATGACCCGGCGGCACATGGAGCAGGAGGTGGCATCGTGGAGGAGGCTGCCGTCCTTGGCCTCCCGCCCGGCCAGATAGAGGGTGGAGCCCAGGGTGTCCCGCCGGGCGGCGGAGATGATGGCGTTCATCTCCGCGTGGACGGAGCGGCACAGCTCGTACCGCTGGCCGGAGGGGACGTTCATGGCCTCCCGGGCGCAATAGCCCAGGTCCATGCAGTTTTTTCGGCCCCGGGGCGCGCCGTTATAGCCGGTGGAGACGATCTCGTCGTTCTTGACGATGATGGCCCCATAGCACCGGCGCAGGCAGGTGGAGCGCTCCAGCACCGTTTCGGCGATGTCCAGATAGTAATTCTCTTTGTCGATGCGGTCCATTCGCTTTATCATGAAAAATACTCCTTTCCCGGAACGAATTTTTGATTGAGACCAGTATAGCCCATCTTTCTCCCAGGCGCAACGGGGAGATGGGGGTGAATTTACATTTTGTTTACGAATGTCTCCTTGACGCATTCCGGGGAACGCGCTATCATTATTCTAGTATTTCGGCAGGCGTATCTCGCCTGCCGCTCTTCACTAGAGGGGGCCATTTTTATGATCCGAAACGCCATCCGGCGATTTATGTATGGCCGATATGGAAACGACCAGCTGAACCTATGTTTGATCGCTTTCTATCTGGTGCTCTATCTGCTCTTTGCCGCCACCCGCTTTGTGCCCCTTTACTGGCTGACGGTGGTGCTGATTCTCGCGGCCCTGTTCCGTACCCTGTCCCGGAACCTGACCCGCCGCCGGGAGGAGAACGACAGGTTTCTGTGTCTCGTCGACCCCGCCGTGCGCTGGCTGCGGCTGCACCGTACCATCCGCCGGGACAAGGAGCACCGATATTTCAAGTGCCCCAACTGCGGCCAGATGCTGCGGGTGCCCCGGGGAAAGGGCAAGATCACCGTCACTTGCCGGGGCTGTGGGGCCAGCTTTCAGGAAAACAGCTGAATTTCCGGAAATTCTGCAAAGAACCGCCGTGCGGCGCTTGGAAAAGCGGGGCGCGGCGGCTCTTTTCTGCCTGCGGGGCTTCCTTTTTGCGGGAACTTGTGCTATGCTTAGCCTGTGTTGTTGTGGGCATTCGTCCCAAACGGCGCACCGTGTTTCCAAATGAGATTTGAGGAGGAGTTCCCTTACATGAGCCCCAATTATGATGTTGTCATCCTGGGCTGCGGCGAGGCCGGTATCTTCGCCGCTTACGAGCTGACCCACCTGCACCCAGGGCTGAAGGTTCTGGCCCTGGACCAGGGTCAGGATATCTATCACCGCAGCTGCCCCATTGTGGCGGGCAAGGTGAAGGAGTGCATCCACTGCCCCGTGTGCCACACCATGTGCGGCTTCGGCGGCGCGGGCGCCTTTTCCGATGGCAAGTTCAACTTTACCACCCAGTTCGGCGGCTGGCTCACCGATTTTATTGAGCCCAAGGAAGTGATGGACCTCATCGACTATGTGGACTCCATCAACGTTTCCCACGGGGCGACCACCCAGTGCTTCTCCACCACCACCCCCGAGGCCAAGGCCCTGGAGCGCCGGGCCCTGGCATACGACCTGCATCTGCTTCAGGCCCGGTGCAAGCACCTGGGCACTGAGAACAACCTGCGCATCCTCACCAACATCTATGAGGGGCTGCGGGATAAGCTGGAGTTCCGCTTCAACACCGAGGTGACCCACATCGCCCAGGCTGACGGGGGCTATCGCCTGATTACCGCCAGCGGGGAAGAAATTTCCTGCCGCTACCTCATCGCCGCCCCCGGCCGCTCCGGTGCGGAGTGGTTCTCCAACCAGTGCAAGGCGCTGGGTCTGGAGCTGCTGAACAACCAGGTGGACATCGGCGTGCGGGTGGAGCTGCCCGCCAGCGTGTTCGAGCACATCACCGATGTGGTCTATGAGTCCAAGCTGGTCTACCGCACCAAGCAGTATGGCGACCAGGTGCGCACCTTCTGCATGAACCCCTATGGCCACGTGGTGGCCGAGAACGTGGAGGGCATCAACACGGTGAACGGCCACTCCTATGCCGACCCCGCCCTCCGCTCGGAGAATACCAACTTCGCCCTGCTGGTGAGCAACCGCTTCACCAAGCCCTTTAACGAGCCCTACCGCTACGGCAAGCATGTGGCCTCCCTGTCCAACATGCTGGCCGGGGGCGTGCTGGTCCAGCGCTTCGGCGACCTGGTGGGGGGCCGCCGCACCAACGAGCACCGGATGAGCAAGTCCTTCGTCCGGCCCACCCTCACCGCCGCCGTCCCCGGCGACCTGTCCCTGACCCTGCCCAAGCGCCAGCTGGACAACATCATCGAGATGATCTATCAGCTGGACAAGATCGCCCCGGGCACGGCCAACTACGACACCCTGCTCTACGGGGCGGAGGTAAAGTTCTACTCTGCCCGCCTGCAGCTCTCCGCCGAGCTGGAGACCGCCCTGCCCGGCTTCTTCGCTGCCGGTGACGGCGCGGGCGTCACCCGTGGCCTGGCCCAGGCCGGAGCCTCCGGCGTACAGGCTGCCCGGGCGGTGGTCCGCCGCATGGGCTGACCGGGATAAGTCCCTTCGGCGCGCCGCCCCGTCCATCCCCGGCGAGGCGGCGCGTCTGCATTTTTTCCGTCATTTTCAACGGGCGGGTTTCTCTCCTTCAGAACGCGCCCCGGTTTTGTTTCCGGGGGCTATGCAACTTCACCATCAAAGGCGCCCCCGAAATGTCCAGGTGAAATACGCCCTGTTTGCAACGGTTATCCACATTTTCCACAGGGTTTTCCACAGCACGTTATGTCAACAGAAATACAACTTTACCCGCTCTTAACCGTTTCATTACATTTGTCAAGGGTGAAAATTCGACAAACTTTGACCGGCCCCTTTTTTGCAGGACGGTCCCGGTCCGCCGTCGAAATTCTCCCTTGAGATCGGAGGTCATTATGTCTCTGCCCGCTGATACCATCGCCGCCATCTCCACCCCCCCGGGCCCCGGGGCCATCGGCATCCTGCGCCTGTCCGGCCCCCGGGCCGTGGAGGTGGCCCAGGCCAGCTTCCGCCCCTTGAACAAAACGCCCCTCAGCCGGCACCGCCCCCACGAGCTGGTGTACGGCGACCTGCTGGACCGGGATGGCCAGCCCATCGACCGGGTGCTGTGTACCTTCAGCCGGGGGCCGGTGAGCTATACCGGGGAGGATACGGCGGAGTTTCAGTGCCACGGCTCCCCCATGGTGCTGTCCCTGGGGCTGGAGGCCCTGTTTTCCCGGGGGGCCCGCCAGGCCCGGGCCGGGGAATTTACCCGCCGGGCCTTTCTCAACGGCAAGCTGGACCTGGCCCAGGCCGAGGCGGTGGGCGACCTGCTGGAGGCCCGCAGCCGGGAGGGAGCCCGCCACGCCGCCGGACAGCTCACCGGGGCCCTGTCCCGGCGCATTGCCGGGGTCTACTCCGCCCTGGTGGATATCATGGCCCACTTCCACGCCGTGCTGGACTACCCTGACGAGGACATCGACCCCTTCCGCATGGAGGAGCTGAGTGGGCAGCTGTCCCGGCAGGAGGCCGCCCTCCGTGCCCTGGCGGGGAGCTATCGCCGGGGGCAGTATATCCGGGACGGGGTGCCCTGCGCCATCGTGGGCCGCCCCAATGCGGGCAAGTCCTCCCTGCTCAACGCCCTGGTGGGCTTTGACCGGGCCATCGTCACCAACATCCCCGGCACCACCCGGGACACGGTGGAGGAGCGGGCAGAGCTGGGGGGCGTGACCTTGCGGCTCATCGACACCGCCGGACTGCGGGACTCGGACGACCCCATCGAGCAGCTGGGGGTGGAGCGCAGCCGGGCCGCCATGGATGAGGCCGCCCTGGTGCTGCTGGTGGTGGACGGCACAGAGAAGGCCACCCGGGAGGACGCTGATCTGGCCCGGGCCATCGCCGGGACGGGCAAGCCCTGGGTCCTGGTCCGCTCCAAGGGGGATATCGCCGGGGAGAACGCCGACGATCTGGCCGCCCTGGCCCAGGGAGCGCCCCTGGTCTCCCTCAGCGCCAGAACGGGGGAGGGCCTGGACGACCTGGGCCGGGCGGTGGAAGAACTGTTCCCCCAGGGGAGCGAGGACAAGGCCGGGGAGCTCATTACCAACGCCCGCCAGGCCGAGGCGGCGGGCCGTGCCCTGGACTGCGTGGTCCGGACAGGTCAGGCTCTGACCGACGGAGTGACCCCCGACGCCCTCCTTACCGACGTGGAGGAGGCCCTGGAGGCCCTGGGCGAGCTCACCGGCCAGTCCGTCCGGGAGGACGTGACCGACCGCATCTTCTCCAAATTCTGCGTGGGGAAATAACATGTAAACGGGCGGGCCAGGCGGCCCGCCCGCTTTTTCGCCTTCCCCTGGGGGAAGGTGCCCCAGTGCGCACACTGGGGCGGATGAGGGGAACGCCAAAGGGATGGGGGCTGTTGCGTAGGAATCCTCCAGTCATCGCCTTGCGGCGATGCCAGCTAGCCCTATCCCTTTTGTCCCTTCGGGACATTTCCCCTTGATAAGGGGAATCGGCCTTTGACAAGGGGGCCTATTGGTGCAGAACATCAGCCTCCCTTGTGAAAGGGAGGTGGCACGGCGAAGCCGTGACGGAAGGATTCCGTTCCCCTCGTCCCAAAGCCTCCCCTGAAAGGGGAGGTGCCCCCGAAGGGGGCGGAGGGGTTCACCACAATTCCTCCACCGCCGTTCCGGTATAATACCAGGTTAGGATCTCCCCGTCTCCCTTAATTAAAGATATTGTTGGGTAAAAAAGAAAGGTCAGTCGATTTTGCCGATGAAGCGGTAGTAGATTTCTACTTCCTGCTCACGGC
>QWCK01004239.1_pt1 | contig 14376 bp, 15 predicted proteins | sample 1972571 | NCBI WGS metagenome assembly QWCK01 (sample SAMN09866710, study PRJNA288562) | Human gut metagenome isolate term2_stool, whole genome shotgun sequencing... | isolation source: gut | host: Homo sapiens | place: USA: California
AAAAAAGCATCCCGAAGGATGCTTCAATAACGCACGACGCGCTCTCCCTTTATCTCGCCTATAAAAGCTTCGATTCCGTAAAGGTCGAATAGATCTTTTTCGTCGATCGTTTTGGGAGTTTTATGAAATAAAACCTCGCCCTCTTTTAGAGCGACGATGCGATCGGCAAAGCGAAGGGCGTGATTGATATCGTGTAGAGCGGCGATTACCGTGATGCCCGATGATTTTACGAGAGAGAGAATGCTCATTTGGAAATACACATCCAAATGGTTCGTCGCCTCATCTAAGAGCATATGATCCGTTTCCTGCACGAGAGCCCGGGCAAGAACCGCCCGCTGCCGCTCCCCTCCCGAAAGTTCGCCCAAAGGGCGATGACGATAACTCGAAAGGCCTACTTTCTCGAGAGCTTTTTCCGCGAGAGCCATGTCCTCCTCCCCCTCACCTTCCCAAAAGGAATGATAGGGGGATCTGCCCATCAGCACCATGTCCATGACCGTAAGTTCGAAGGCGCCGTCGTTAAATTGGCTCACCATGGCCATTCGCTTGGCGTAATCTCTCCGCTTCATGTGGGCGATCTCTTTTCCGTCGAGAGAAATACTCCCCTCGTAGGGAATCATACCGGCGACGGATCTTAAAAGGGTGCTCTTCCCCGAACCGTTGGGCCCGATAAGGGCAACAAACTCTCCGTCCTTCGCAGTAAAGCCTATGTCTTTTAAAATCTGTTTCTTTCCCATGGAAACCTTTAAATTTTCCACCGAAATCATGACCACGCCCCCTTTCGACCCCGCTGAACGATAAGGTAGACGAAGAAAGGTGCGCCGACGACGGAAACCACCACACCTGTGGGAAGTTCGCCGCCGGGAATGGCATTTCGCGCCACTACATCGGCCCACATTAAAAGCATTCCCCCTATGAGCACCACCACGGGAAGGAGATGCTTGTGATTCCCTCCCACTAGAAAGCGCGCCATATGGGGAACGATCAGGCCCACAAAGCCGATGGTGCCCGATGTGTAGACCACAAGGCCCACAAGCACCGAAACCACCACCGTATAGACCGTGCGAAGAAGGGCCAGATCGACGCCTAAACTGTGGGCGGCTTCATCTCCCAAAAGGAGGAGATTTAAATGGCGGCTCTGTGTGGCGAGAAACAATATCAGGAACAAAATCACCGGCCCCAGGAGAGCGATGTCCGAAAGCTTCGCCCCGGAAAGGGACCCCATAAGCCAAAAACTCACCTCCCGAATAGCGTCGCGATTCTTCGCCGTGTAAACGAGAAGCGTAGAGAGGCTCGAGGCCGCTGTGGAAATGGCCATGCCCGATAAAATCAGCCGCTCGCTCGTGGCCCGGCCGCCGATTTTCGAGAGAAAGAGCACGAGAAACGCCGTTGCCAATGCGAAACAAAAGGCGGAAATACCCACGCCGATACTTCCGAAGACGGAAAACACGCCAAGGACGATGGCGAGAGTGGCGCCGAGAGACGCTCCGGAGGAAATCCCCAAAATGTAGGGATCCGCCACGGGATTTCCCACTACCGCCTGCATGACGAGCCCCGACACGGCGAGAGCCACCCCCGTCAAAAGAGCGAGGAGCACCCGAGGCAGACGAATATCCAAAACAATCGCCTGTGTCGCCGGGGATACGTGAGCGGGCCTGCCGAATAAAGTACCTAAGGCATTTAAAATATCTCCCTTAGAAATAGACGCATAGCCCAGAGTCAGGCCGAAATAAGCGGAAAGGACGAGTCCCACAGCGAGAACTGCGATGACGACGGTGCGGCGTTTCATCGCGCCGACTCGATCCCTTGAATCATCGTGTCGATGCCGTCGGCGGTGCGAACGCCCGATGCGTAAACTTCCGAAAGGCTGATGGGATAGACATTATCCTTTGTCACGGCGGAAAGAGCCTTCAAAGCCGGGAGTGCCTTAAACTTTTCGATCTCTTCGTCGCGAATCTTCTCTTCCCCGTAGTAGACCACAAAGATCACGTCGGGATCTTTCGCTACCAGCTCTTCCGCGCCGAAACGATCGCCCTCCATGGCCAGTTCCGCGCCAGCCTGTTCGGCGATTTGACCTCCTACAGTATCTTTCCCGTAATTGCGGAACACCCCTTCGTCTACCATTTCGAGAATGGCCACCTTCAGAGGCTCTTCCCCTTCTTCGATTTTCTTCGCCTGGCGCTCGTGAGCTTCCGCCAGGCGGGATTTCATAGAATCTACAATGGCTTGCGCTTCTTTTTCTTTATTAAAAATCTTACCTAAAGATAAGAGATCGTCGTATTCATTGTCTAAAGAATCCACTTTAACGGCGCCGCTGTTTTTAAGAATAAAGGTATGAATGCCCTTGTCTTGCCAATCCTTTACATCGCCGAGAGTCTTATCTTTAAAATAAGAAGCCCAGGAAATAATAAAGTCCGGCTCGGCGGCGAGCACCGCTTCCTTCGAGGGTGCGTCTTTTAAATACTCCACCTTACTGAATTCATCTTTCCATTCGTCTTTCACATCGATGTCCAATTGACCGGCGAGAACCAGTTTGTCCCCGAGACCGAGGGCGAGCATGTTCTCGATGGCCGATTGATACACCGCCACCACCCGTTCCGGAGCCTTGTCGAAAGTTTGCTCCACGGGATTGCCATCGCTGTCGACAGTAGTAACCGTTACGGGATAGCCCGCTTCTTGAGTTTCCGTCAGTTGATTTGAATCTGCGTTCTTCCCTTCTTCTTTTCCGCTTTGCGTCGAGCATGCCGAAAGCAGGAGCAGACAGAGAATTAGCAACGTGCTTAATTGTTTTTTCATTCTAAACCTCCATACATCGTGAAGATAGCGAACCGTAGGCAGGTATCCTGACTTCCAATCTTCGGGTAAACCCACGCACCGCCATCCTTCCCTTGCAGTGAATGGCGGGCTCGATTATCACAGTGGCGAGACCGTGCGCCGCGAGCGACTTCCCTATACCTACACCCCTATTATAGTGAAGCTTTCATACAATGTCATGATAAAAAGCCCGGATTCTTTTGGCCATAAAAAAAACACATTTCACTAACGTGGTTCTCATTCTCTATTAAAGAATCGTCTTAATGACTTGATCTTTTGTTTCCTCTAAATTTTTTGACACAAAAGTAAGCAACGGCAAAAACCAGATAGGCAATGGTCCCGTTTTGATTATAAAAATCGACGCTCATGAATGAATTAAGAATTAAGGTAATTAAAAATGTGCCACCCATGACGGTCAAGGTTTCGTTTAAAGGACTTTTCACTGCTTTTCTCCTTTCGGGTTCTTTACATCTCTCATTTAGTACCTACCCCCCCCGGGTCGGATAAACAATTATTGTTGTAAAAACAAAACTTTTCTATGTAATATTATTGTGATTACTTCTCTCACAAAACTATTCTGCTACAATTTACTGATTAGGGTATACTAAAAACAGTCATAAAATTATAGGAAGCGACAAAGAGGTGAAATACATGAACACCAATGTGGACATGGAAGAAGTAAAAGCATATGCCGACGAGGCCTTCCATTCGGGCTATGCCTGTTCGGAAACGGTCATCGATACCTTTAGAAAAAGCTTGGAGCTGGATATTCCCGACGAAGCCATCGCCATGAGCTCGGGCTTCCCCTGGGGTCTCGGCGGAGGGGGCTGCATCTGCGGCGCCCTCGCCGGCGCCACCATGTGCATCGGCTATCTCTATGGCCGCACGGAAAAGGGCGATCCGAAGATCAATCGCTGCTTTGAGCTGAGCAAGCAAATGCACGACGCCTTCATAGAAAAAAACGGCGCCACCTGCTGCCGCGCCTTAACCCACGGCTACGACAACGACGATCCCGAGCGCAAATGCAAATGCGCCGGCATCGTAGACAATACCATGGAAGATTTAATGGCCATCGTCTTGGAAGAAGAAGCTAAATAGACGAAAAAATGCCCCTCGCACGAGGGGCATTTTCTTTTGGAATTATTGTTCGTTGTAATAATCGTTGCGCTTCATATCTTGGAAAACCACATGAATGTGTTCCTTGGGAGCGCCCGCATGTTTACTTACAGATTCGATAATTTCCTTTGCAATTTCAGCTTTCGCTTCATCGGAGCGACCTTCTACAAGTTCTACATGAATAAATGGCATAGTGTTCCTCCTTTTTTTCTTATTATATCCAATCCGGAGAAGCCGGTCTAACAAAGTTTGTTTAACGACTTTTATTTTTTAAGAGATGCACATCTCTCTTATTCGATATTGTGTTTTTCCATTTTTTGACGGAAGATGTCGGTGATAATTTTCCGAAGCTCTTCCCTTTCCTTTTCCGGAAGTTCACCCTCCTGCTTCGCCACGGCGTAAAGCTCGGGATAATCATTTGCAATGCGCTCGATGGTCTTGGTGGTGGAGTGTTTTCTTACAAAAAAGGGGATTTTTTTAATCCAACCGTCGGGTAAAAGGGCGAGAATTTTATCCGCCGCCTCTTTATCCGTAGCTTCCGATGTGGAAAGTCCTTTTTTAATCAGTTCCTGTTCTTTATCGGTAAAATCTTTTAATTCCATATTGCTTCCTTCGACTACTCGTCTTCTCATGATTCCGGAAGAACATACTATAAAAGTTTACCCGGATTTATAGGCAACCATTTATGATATTAAGACGCGGACTCATTCAATAAATTGCTCGGCAAAAGCTGCCGCAGCCGCTACATCTTCATCATCGGGCTTGCCCTTGTGAAGTCCTTTAAACTCTCCTTTGCAGTGAAATTCCCTTTCATCCACGGGAATGCCCACCTTTTCCGCCTGCTTCTTCACCTTTTTAAGCGTTGAATTTAACATGGCGGCAGAACCGAAGTTGACGATCTTGCCCACCTTGTTTTTATCCAGTGAACGAATAAACTCCGCCACTTCGGGATCGATGCTGAAAGCGTAATAGGAATTACCCAAAAATAAAATATCTACCTTCTCATCAACCGGCTCGCTGATGGGGAGCGGTTCAACGCCTAAAGTTTCTGCAACGGCGTCTGCCAATTTTTTCGTATTTCCTGTCTTCGTGTAATATCGAACGGCATATTTCATAATTTCCCCTTCTATAAAAGCAAAAAGGCTTGGACTTTTCCAAGCCTTTTTATCTAGCTTAAATGGAACCTTCCCGATTCCAGAATCTTTGTTTCCCTACATTCTTCATGAAGTCATCCATGTCTTTTTTCTTAGCGTCTTTCGTCACCATAACACCGTCGGCCTTGGATTGTTCTTCATCTAAAATGCCCTTTTCATCGCCGATAATCCATAGAGGCTTGTAGTGATTGAAGGTTTCGTTTACAAACTCCCCTACATTCTGTTTGAATCCCTTCGAGGGTTTTTCCGGAACCACTACAATAAGCGCATCCTCAAGGGTGGGGTGGATAGTTTCATAGCGATGATCCACAGAAACTCCGTCTTTTGTATCACTTAGAGTTCCCTGAATAATTTCCGGTTTTCCCTTGTTATCTTTAATATGCTCTACAAGCTTTTTAAAATCGAACGCGTCGTCATCATCGGAAAAGATACCCACCTTCAGCGTATCCGGTTTAAATACCGTGTTTTCTTGAGAAAATTCGGGCATTCTCACCTTAAGCGCTTCCTTCGTGGGCTTCGTTCCTACAGGATCGAATCCTCGATCGGCATCGGGCGCGTCGGCGCCGACGATTTCCGCAATGGATTTCGCCATATCTTCATCTACATTGGCAAACATATCCACGGTATTTTGGCGAATTTCTTCACGTTTTACCTTGGAAAGCTCGAATGCGAAGGCGTTAATAATATGCTCTTGTTCCACATCGCTCAGAGATTTATAGAAAGCCGTTGCTTGGCTGAAGTGATCTCTGAAGCTGTCGTCTCTCGCTTTAATGACCTCGCCGTCAATTTTTTCCTCATAGTGTTCGTATCCACCTTTTTCTACGCTTTCGTAGTAGGGGGATTGATCGTCGATAGAGGATTTCATATAAGCCACGGGCCCTTTGTTGATCATGTGTTGATGGAAACCGTCCCTTTGATTATTATGAACTTCAGAAATCGGACGATTAATGGGGATTTGGGCAAAGTTCGGTCCGCCCAAACGCAAGAGTTGGGTGTCGGTGTAGGAGAAAAGTCTTCCTTGAAGGAGAGGATCGTTTGTAAAGTCGATACCGGGGACCACATTACCCGGGTTAAAGGCCACTTGTTCCGTTTCGGCGAAGTAATTGGTAACATTGCGGTTTAAAATAATTTCGCCGATTTTTTCCTTGGGAATGAGTTCTTCCGGCCAAGCTTTCGTCGGGTCCAAAATATCGAAGGGGAGGTCGAATTCCTTTTCTACCGGAAGTATTTGGACACAGAAATCCCATACCGGGTAATTGCCTTCGTCGATGGCATCGTAAAGGTCTTTCCGTTGACTGTCCGGATCGTTTCCTGACACTTTAAGGGTTTCATCCCAAACTCTGGAGTGAACGCCCAGTTGGGGATTCCATTGGTAGCGCACAAAAACCGCCTCGCCCTTTTCGTTGACCCAGCGGAAGGTATGCACGCCGAAACCGTCGATCATGCGCAGACTTAAGGGAATGGCGCGGTCGCTCATTTGCCACATCACCATGTGAGCGGATTCCTGATTGCGGGTGACGAAATCCCAGAAGGTATCGTGTGCCGATTGAGCCTGAGGCACTTCCGTATCCGGTTCCGGTTTAACGGCATGAACAAAATCCGGGAATTTCATAGCGTCCTGGATGATAAACACGGGGAAGTTGTTTCCGGCAATATCGTAGTTTCCCTCTTCCGTGTAAAATTTCAGTGCAAAGCCCCGGGTGTCTCTCGGTGTATCCGTAGAACCTCTAAAGCCCGCTACTGTGGAAATTCTCGTAAATAGCGGCGTTTCCTTTCCCTTCTCAGTGAAAAGCGCAGCCTTCGTGTACTTGCTCATATCTTTCGTGCACTTGAAAACACCGTGGGCGCCGACGCCTCGAGCGTGGACGATTCTTTCGGGAATACGTTCATGGTCGAAGTGCATGATCTTTTCTCTTAAGTGGAAATCCTCGAGAAGAGTCGGCCCTCTTCTGCCGGCTTTAAGAGAAAATTCTTCCTCCGCCATTTTAAGACCCTTATTGGTGGTGAAGGCCTTGCCCTTATTATCCACCATGTCCTTTTCAAGATCTTTTATCTTGTCATTGGTCTTGGGTTCCTTCGCTTTTTCTCCACCCTTCGGCGTTAGAGGCGCCTTAATAAAATCATGGGTCTTATTGTCTTTTTTCTTCGTCATTTTAACCTCCCGAAAACCGTTTCAGTTTTTTACTCTTTATCTTACTACCCCATTGGGTCATGCTTTAAAAAGTTTTCAGTGAATTAAAAGCCTTTATTAACAAGAAGGTTGCGCTAAGTATCTATCTGTAAGACATACTGAAATATTAACGACCTATCGCATGATTCGCCACGTAAACCCCTATAAGGATAATGAATGCACCCGTTATTTGTACGGCCGTCATCCTTTCGTGTAAAAGTGTCACTTCCGACTTATTTTTCTAACTTCCGTTTACTTGTTTGAAAATCCGTGCACCTTGTGGTGACAGTTTAAGTCGTTTCCTATCTGCAGGGGTAATTCTCTTTGTTAAGGGTATTAATTTAAACGGTGATATTATGTTTAATTTTGATAATTCGTACGAAAGGCTGCCCGGTGCTTTTTTCCGCAAGGTAAATCCTACGCCGGTAGCGCAGCCTTCTTTTTTTATAACCAATCCCGCTCTCGCCGAGGAGCTCGGGCTAAATCCCGATGCGCTTTTTTCTAATGAGGGGTTAAATGTTTTAAGCGGCAATCAAGTGCCGGAGGGGGCGTCGTCCATCGCCATGGCGTATATGGGCCACCAATTCGGCTACCCGGCCATTTTAGGCGACGGCCGCGCCATTTTAATCGGCGAGCAGATCACGCCCGAAGGTGAGCGCCGCGATATTCAGCTGAAGGGCGCCGGCCGCACGGACTTTTCCCGGGGCGGCGACGGACGTGCCTCTCTCGGGCCCATGATTCGCGAATATATTATGAGCGAGGCCATGTACGCTTTGGGCGTGCCCACGACCCGCGCCCTCGCCGTGGTGAAGACAGGCCAACCCGTCTATCGCAGCAGCGAGGAGGAAGGCGCCATTTTGACTCGGGTGGCCTCGAGCCATTTGCGAGTGGGCACTTTCGAATGGATTGCGAATATGGAGGGCGGCGATGTGGAAGCACTCTTGGATTACTCCATCCACAGGCACGATCCCGATCTCGCCGATTCGACCGACAAAGCCTTCGACTTTTTATGTCGCGTCGCCGAGCGCCAGGGAGCTCTCATCGCCCAATGGATGTCCCTCGGTTTTGTTCACGGCGTCATGAACACGGACAATATGACTATTTCAGGAGAGACCATCGATTACGGACCCTGCGCCTTTTTAGATGTATTCGATCCGAAGACCGTATTCAGCTCCATCGATCACTTCGGCCGCTACCGCTTTGAAAATCAGGGCCAGATCGGCGTTTTCAACTTAACCAAATTAGGAGAAGCCCTCCTGCCTCTTTTAGATGAGGATTCTAACATCGCTGAGGATAAGAAAACGAAGGCTCTGAGCTGCTATGTCCGCACATTCGAGACAACTTATTTTAAGAAAATGGGCGAGAAACTGGGCTTTAAAGAGATATCGAAAGAGGACGAGCACATGATTCGGGAATTTTTAACTATTCTCTACGACGACAAGCTGGATTACACGGAATCTTTTTTGCGGATCACTTACGGCGATAAAAAAGAAGAATGGTCCACAGCATTCAGCGAATTTTATGAAAAACTCGTAGAAAAAACCGGAGAAGAGGGAGAAGCCCTTCGTTTGAAAACAAATCCCGCCATTATTCCGAAGAATTATTTAGTAGAGCGGGCTATTCAGGAAGCGGAAGCGGGAGACAGCAGCTTTTTGTTCCATTTCCTGGATCTCTTAAAGAATCCCTTCACCCATAGTGAGGAGCAAAAATCGCTGCGCACCGCTCCCGGGATTCCCCATTACAAGACTTTCTGCGGCACCTGATGTTCAGTCTTAGTAAGGATTCATTCTATGGTACAATAAAGAAAACATGAAAAAGGATCTGACACTATGAATTACGAACTGGGCATTGTGGGCGGCATGGGGCCTTTGGCCACCTCCGTTTTATTCGATTACATCGTCCGCCACACCGCCGCTACTAAAGACCAAGAGCATATTAACGCGCTCATTTTAAATCACTCCACTCTTCCCGATCGCACGGATGTGATTTTACACGGTAAAGACGAGGATTTCCTCGACGCCGTCAAGAGCGATTTCGATATTTTAAACAACTTAAACGTTCCCCTGATCGCCTTTCCCTGCAATACGGGTCATTATTTTTTCGACGCCATGTCGAAGATGGCGAAAGGCAAGATCATCAATATGATCGACGAGACCCTCGCCCATTGTAAGGAAATGGGCGCAAAAAATGTGGCCGTCTTCGCCACGGAGGGCACGCGCTCCACAAAGCTTTACGATCACTACGCCGCCCGCCACGATCTCCGGGTGATCTACCCGATGGCGGAAGAGCAGGAGACGATCACGCGAATTATCTATGATGTGAAGGAACTGGGCAAGACCCGCTTCCCCGAAATGGACGTGCTCCTCGAAAAATACACGAAAGATGCCGTAGTGATTTTGGCATGCACGGAACTGTCCACTTTGGGCATCGACGACGAAAAGGTCGTGGACACGACCCAGGTTTTAGGGGACGTCATTATTGAAACTTGCGGAAGAAAGAGGATTTGATGGAATTTACTTCGATTATTTTAGGAACGGATATTAACGCTTACGGCGTGGCACGCTCCCTTCACGAGGCCTACGGCGTGCGCTCCCATGCTTACGGTGTAAAGCCCCTTCGCTTTACGAGGGCGTCGAAAATTGTCGACGTGGAAGTTCACGAGGATTTCGACACGGACGAAGGCTTTTTACGCACGATGAAAGAAGTGGCGGAACGTTTTCAAGGCGAAAAACCTCTCCTCCTCACTTCCTGTTCCGACGGCTACACCGCCCTTATCGCCAAACATAAAAAGGTGTTGGAAGAGGACTTCGTCTTCAACTACATCGACTACGATCTCCAGCAAAAGCTGGAAAATAAAATCGACTTCTACGCTATCTGCGAAGAGTACGGCTTGGACTACCCGGCGACAAAGATCATTTCCCGGGAAACCAAAGACGATTTAGATTTAGGCTTCACTTTCCCCGTGGGCCTCAAGGCCAACGACAGTATCGAATTTGTGCACATGCATTTCGAGGGCAAGAAGAAGTTTTATAAAATCGATGACGCCGACGAGCTGAAGCGGGTCGTGGATCTTATTTACGACGCCGGCTATACCGGCGAACTGATCGTGCAGGATTTTATCCCCGGCAATTCTTCCGCCATGTTTGTCTTAAACGCTTATGTAGACAGCAGGGGCGAAGTCACCATGATGAGTCTCGGCAAATGCCTTTTAGACGAATGCCTCCCCTACGAAATCGGCAATTACAACGCCCTTTTAACCATCGGCGACGACGCTCTTTACGATCAGTACACCCGCTTTTTAAAGGCCCTCGGCTACAGGGGTTTCGCCAATTTCGATTTGAAATACGATGTGCGGGATAAAAAGTACAAGGTGTTTGAAATTAATATTCGCCAAGGACGCTCCTCTTATTACATGACCGCCGGAGGCTGCAATTTTATGCGCTATCCCGTGGAGGATCTCATCGAGAACAAAGCGCTCGCCCCCCATTACCACGACGAACGGGGACTTTGGCTTTTCGTCGATCCTTCCGTACTTCGAAAATACGGCAGCGCCGAAGACAAGGAGCTTATCGATACTTATTTAAAGAAGGGCTTTCAATTTACCCAATGGTATGAAAAAGACCGCTCCCTTCCCCGCTATTTAGATTATATGCGCCGTCGCATCTCCACGAGGAAATATTATCCTCAGTACGAGCCGGCGCGGCAAAACGATTAAAAAAAGAGCATGCCCTTAAAGGCGTGCTCCTTTTTGATTGCTATACATTTAATATAAATCGCAAGATGGCGAGAATAAGAATGTGGGCGGGGTAAAATGCGTAGTTCAACCATTTATACTGTTTGCCTCGCTCCCCGTTGTAGGTCAGTGTAGCAAGAAAGCCGAGACCCGACCAAAGCTCTTTTATAATGGAAAGGTACCCGAGCCCCGCCGCCACGACCGGTCGATCTCTGAAGAGATAGAACAAATAGGCCACGATAATGGCGTGGTAATCATAATCCAAACTTAAAAACATGGCGACGCCACACATAAAGGCGACCACGAGAACGGATGCGCCGTACCAACCGGCTTTGGATTTTGCGGCTATCTTTTCTTTCAAAATGTCAACGATCCAGATGGTCACCAGAGAAAGTGCCAAGGTGAACATCATATTGTTCCAGTTCTTGTCGAAAAATACTTTCGATGTAAAGAGATCGAAGGGGATTTCCGAAATCAGCCCGAAGATCAGGAGATTTCGTAAATACTTGCTTCTCGAACGGGTGTTGAAAAAGCCCTCCACGAGAAAAAACATGAAGATGGGAAAGGCGATGCGGCCCAGGATACTTAAAAGATTGCTGATATGAAGCAAGGGGCCCGATCCCGTTAAATAGGGCGTGATCATGGAATTGTTCACGTGATCCAGTAACATAGATAAAAAGGCAATGTATTTTAATTGGGCGCCATTTAAAATTTGATAGGCTTTCCCCTTAGTTTGTGTAGATGCCATAAAATTCCTCCGTCAATATATGAATGAGTATTCATTTTATAACGGCCCGTAGATTTTGTCCAGATTTTTTTACGCCCACCATTATTTCATCGTCTCGGCCAGTTCTTTCAGTGATTCCACGAGGGCCGAAAAGCCTTCTTCCATAATTCCCGGCGCCATATTGCCGAAGCCCACGATAAGCTTCGGATAAGGGGCGCGGTATTCTCCTTCGTAAAAATCGGAGAGGCCGTAAATATTCATATCCCTCTTTCTTAAATAATCTAAAAGCATTTTTTCCTCCACGGGAATTTTGCAGGTCAGGATAAAATGAAGCCCGGCCCGTTTGTCGTCGATTTCAAAAAGGGGATCTCCTTCGAAGAATCGCAGAGCCGCCTTTCGTCTTTTGTCGTATTGCTTCCGTTCCCGATTGAGCCGCCGCTCGAAATAACCTCTCTCCATGTATTTCGAAAGAGCAAGCTGCACCATATTGGGAATGGGACAGGCCACGAGAGGATCTTTTTTCCTATACAAAGCCATGAGTTCGTCGGGCAAGACCATAAAGGACACCCGAAGCCCCGGAGAAAGGGATTTGGAAAAGTTGGACATATAGATGACACGGTCGGTAGTATCCAAACTCTTCAGTGCCGGAATCAGGCGGCCGTAGTATTTATATTCGCTATCGTAGTCGTCTTCGATGATGTAGGAATCCGTAGCTTTTGCGAAATTCAAGAGCTTCACCCGCCGATCCACCCGCAAAATACTCCCGGTGGGAAATTGGTGAGTGGGGCTTACGAGGTAAACCCCTCGCCTGCCGGAGAGTTTTTCCGGATCGATGCCGTCTTCATCGATATCGACAAATCCCGGGGAACGCCCTGTGGGCTCGAAGATTTTCTTCGTGTCGATATAGCCCGGATTCTCCAAATAGTAGCGGTAATCTTTCGGCAGAATAAAAAACAAAATTCGAAATAAGTATTCCATGCCGGCGGATAAAATCACATTCCCGGGCGAGGCGTCGATGCCTCGGGAAGCGCGGAGATAACGGCAAATGGCGCGGCGTAAAGATTCGATCCCCTCCTTGTCCCATGCGTTCATTTCAGAATCCTCCATCATGCTATCCATCATGGCTCGCTGAAAGGGGGCGTCGGGGAAGTCGAAAATACCGTTTTTATTTAAGTCGAAATCGTAGCGGTAACGAGGCGCAGAAACTTTCCTCTCCGTCTTTTCCGGCCGCGGCGTCTTATGTAAACATTCGATAGGGGATACGAAATAACCCACCCGCTCCACGGCGTAAAGATAGCCTTCATCCAAAAGAGCGTCGTAGGCGGAGGATACCGTGTTTACAGAAATCCCCAAATGATGGGCGAGATCCCGCTTCGAGGGAAGCTTCGTTTCCTTCTCCATACGGTTGGCAATAATGTCCTCTTTTATGTAGTCGTAAAGTTGTAAATAGAGGGGCGTTCCCTCGCTGAAATTCACGGTGATCATCTGGTACCTCCCGATTTTTATGTTTTGATGCTTTTGATGATATCAAATTCACCTTACAATGTCATTAGATTAACTTAAGGAGGTTCCCATGAACGAAGCATTTATTAAACTCACCGATTCCCTGAAAGGCGGCGTCATTATGGACGTCACCACCCCCGAACAGGCGAAGATCGCGGAAGAGGCCGGCGCCGTCGCCGTTATGGCGCTGGAACGCATCCCCGCCGATATTCGCGCCGCCGGCGGCGTGAGCCGTATGAGCGACCCGAAGATGATTAAAGAAATTCAAGAGGCCGTGTCCATTCCCGTTATGGCGAAGGTGCGCATCGGCCACTTCGTTGAAGCTTCTATTTTGGAGGCCATCCATATCGATTACATCGACGAATCGGAAGTCCTGACCCCGGCGGACACTACTTACCACATCGACAAGAAAGCATTTAACACGCCCTTCGTCTGCGGCGCCCGCAATCTCTCCGAAGCCCTTCGCCGCATCGAAGAAGGAGCGGCCATGATCCGCACAAAAGGTGAAGCGGGCACGGGCGATGTGTCCCAAGCCGTAGATCACCTCCGGGCCATTATGGGCGAAATCGCCTTGGTGCAAAATAAAAAGAAGGACGAGCTCTACAATCTCGCCAAGGTTTTGGGCGTAAGCCACGATCTTCTCCTATACGTCAATGAAAACGGCAAACTCCCGGTGGCGAACTTTTCCGCAGGTGGCGTCGCCACCCCGGCGGATGCGGCCCTTATGCGCCGTCTGGGCGCCGAAGGCGTGTTTGTAGGAAGCGGGATTTTTAAATCCAATAATCCCGAAAAACGAGCAAAGGCCATCGTAAGAGCCGTGGAAAATTACGAAGACGATAAAATCCTCGCCGAGGTGAGCGAAAATATCGGCGAGGCCATGGTGGGTATTAACCCCGAGGAAATCGAAACCATAATGGCTACGAGATAAACAAAATCTTCTCTCTCATCATATAAAAAAGGCTGTGAGCATGAAACTCACGGCCTTTTCTTTGTGTGCTTTAGCATGAATAAACCACCAGCTATGCTGGTGGTAGGCATAAAAAGCTTTAGCTTTAAGTAAAAAAACCTCCTATGATAAAATTATTGTGTTATCGGCAATAAAATATCAAGGAGGTATCCATATGGACAAGAACAGCTTAGCACATACAAGTTGGAATTGTAA
>QWCK01004241.1_pt1 | contig 14373 bp, 7 predicted proteins | sample 1972571 | NCBI WGS metagenome assembly QWCK01 (sample SAMN09866710, study PRJNA288562) | Human gut metagenome isolate term2_stool, whole genome shotgun sequencing... | isolation source: gut | host: Homo sapiens | place: USA: California
CTTGCCGATGGACACTACTACTTGCAGGCAGTATGTGCCAGCATCAAAGACAAGAACTCCTATGGAGTATGGTGCAGGATGAAAACGGCACCACGCATTGCCTTTCATGTGCAGGGCAACAATGTGCGTATATTCGAGAAACCCGATGACAAGGCACCTTTTGCGCTGGCTTCACATCCCTACACGCTCAAACCGTGTACTGCCGGCAACAAGGCCACGCTGTGCCTGACGATACGCAAACTCACGGGTACACCGTTCGATGGCACAGTGAGGGTGTCGCTCGTGGACGATAATGGTCACACGGTTGCCACTGGACAAACAGCAGGTGTGGTGGACTTTGAGATGTTTGCCGAGACTGAGGTGAGGGTGGGCATGAGCTTGCCCGATGACCTGCAACCCAAGAAATACAAACTGAAGGTGGAGGTAATCAAGCAATCTGATGCCGGCAACATTGCCACGGTGGGCATGGTGCATGGCAACGAGCCGTCTACGCTGCAGGTGGAGGCCGCTAAACCAAGCGACAAGCTTTTCGTACAACTCTTAGGCATGGTGCAAGACAACAGCGGTTCTACCATATCGCCCACGAACGTAGACCTCAGTGGCAATCCATCGCTCAAGATAGGAGTGGCCATGAAGCTCGCCCCTCAAGCCACCTACAACGGCACACTGACGCTTTGCCTGATTGATACGCAAACTCAGCGACGCATATCCTTGGGCGGCAGAGCCCAAAAGCAATACAATTTATCCGGAGGATCTGACGTAACATTTGTTACCGGCTGGCTGAAAAACAGAGATAACTTGACCGTCATCAACAACCGTACATACAGGTTGGCGTTAATGGGCATGGTAGACGACGTGGAGTGTGATTTGTGGAACGAGAATTGCGCACCCTTTGAGGTATCGTTCATCAACAGTGTTCACAGCGTTTATCCTGACGAAACCACTCATATAGACGCAACACAAAGCACGTTATGCGTAGTGCGAGATAATAACTGGATAGACGTGCAGGGTGAGGACTTGGCGCATGTGCAGGTGTTTGCGCTCGACGGAACCCTGATTGCTGCCTCCGATGCCCACGGACAGCGGTCTGTGAAGTTGCACATACCTACCACGCAAGTGGTTGTCGTGCGGGTGAAAACCATTCATGGCAGCACCTTGACCAAGAAGCTGCGATAAAACGTGAAAGTAGGATAGGAGGTAAATACTCGTCATGGGTACTTATCTCCTATTTTGGTACGTTCGGCATGAGCTTTGCAAAAAGAAGTAATTTTTACCCCCCTGCTCAATCCTTATTAATGTCATAATATTATAACACGTTCTGCTTGTCGTTTGTGCAGAATGTTGTAATTTTGCAAAAAGACGAATGATGTCACACTCAATGTGGGGCAGCGCCTGAATACTGCCAATCTTTAAGTTAAACCGAATGATATGAAAAAAATTCTCTCCATTCTTCTAACCGCCATGCTTGTGGTTCCCGGCATGGCCGAAATCAGCCGACCAAAGCTTGTGGTGGGGCTTGTGGTAGACCAGATGCGCTGGGACTACCTGTATTATTTCTACGACCAGTTCCGTCCCGATGGCTTGCGACGCCTCGTGGACCAGGGCTATAGTTTTGAAAACACGATGATCAATTACGTGCCCACCGTAACCGCTGTGGGACATTCGAGTATCTACACCGGCAGCGTCCCAGCGCTGCATGGCATTGCCGGCAACTACTTCTACATGGACGGGAAGAAAGTGTATTGCTGTGCCGATGCGACGGTGCAGAGCGTTGGTTCCGACAGCAAAGAGGGGCAGATGTCGCCCCGCAGGCTGCTGGCTTCGGGCTTGGGCGATGTGCTGAAAATTCACACGGATTATAAGGCCAAGGTAGTGGGTGTGGCACTGAAAGACCGTGCAGCCATTCTTCCTGCCGGTCATGCTGCCGATGCTGCCTACTGGTGGGATGGCTCTGCGGGCAAGTTTGTTTCGTCCACTTACTATATGAAGCAGCTCCCCGCTTGGGCAGAGAAGGTGAACCGCGAGATTGGCACCAAGCCCGGCACCGACGTGAAGGCCTCGGTAGAGGGCGTTGCCAAGACGTTCCGAATGGCCGAGGCAGCTCTGGTCAATGAGGGCATGGGACAAGACAACGTTACCGATCTGTTGGCCATCAGCGTATCGTCGACCGATGCCATTGGCCATCGGTATGGCACTCGTCACCAGCTCACGCGCGAGGCATACATGGAACTCGACAGACAGTTGGCAGCGTTTTTCAGGTTGCTCGACGAGAAAGTTGGGCGTGGTAACTATCTGATGTTTCTCTCTGCCGACCATGGTGCGGCTCACAATCCCAACGAGATGAAAGCCCACAACATTCCCTCTGGTGGGTTGGAACCATGGACATGGTTGGGCGACGTGGACAAGGCCGTTGGACAACAACTCGGCATCACGGGGAAATTTATCAAGGGCGAGGATGCCGGCCGACTCTATCTCGACCATGAGGTGATCGGGCAGGCGGGCAGAACGCTCGACGAGGTGAAGCAGGCTGTCATCAACGAGATGGAGAAGCGTGATGCGATTATGTATGTGGTGGATTTTGACAAAGTGCTCACCACTTCCATACCCCAACCCATTCGCGAGCGCATCGTCAACGGATACAACAAGAAACGCAGTGGTGACCTGTTTTTTGTGGCCAAGGCCGGCTGGGAGAATGTGAGCAACAAACCTGACTATATCGGAACGAACCACGGACAGTGGAACCCCTACGATTCTCACATCCCCTTTGTGCTCTATGGCTGGCATGTGAACCACGGGCAGTCGGTTGAACCGACCTGTATGACCGACATAGCCCCCACCATCTGTGCCCTGCTCCATATCCAAATGCCCAACAGCTGTGTGGGCCATGCCAGGGAGATGAAATAGAATCATTAGGCACAACGATAAAGGAGGCAAGCGACCTTGATAGGTGCTTGCCTCCTTTATCGTTGTTGAATGCAGTTGGGGTATTCTGTTGAGCCAACGAGCTTGTCGATGTGAGGACGACAGGATCTATTGATAGAGGGAATATGCCCCAGACGGCTTTTAGTGTTGCCTACTACATCTTGCGTTGAAAAGCTATTTGTATCGGCCAGTGTCCCACCACACGCGGACGTTGGAGCCATCTCCTCTGTCATCGTTGAGAGACTTTTTTGTAACGTTGGGGTTCTCGCGTATCTCGTCGTTCACGCACCCTATCCTAAGTGCGCCAATGACACCCTCGCTTGGTCAGGACATAGGTCACCAAGAAGGCCAAGGTGGTTAGCACCACGCCTTGAGTAAACCCGAGGAGGGCGCTGCGGCTGAAAATCTCCAAATAGGACGTCGCTCCCGTCAGGTTCAACACTGGCATAATGAGCAGGTCTATGGCTACGTAGGCTATCATCGGGTTTTGCCCGGCATAGCCAAGTGAATGGGTTAGCCATTTTATCTGGAAGACATCGCATAGCAAATGAAACGAGATAAACGACAGGAAGGCTAACCCCGACGTGATGAAATAATAGCTGAAGGTGGCTGTATCCTTCCTCACTCCTCCCTCGAAAGCTTCGAACACCAGACCCAAAACCAGCAGATAGGCACCAGCCCGATACATCTTCCTCCCCAGCTCGCGCGATATTCCGCTGCTTCTGGATATGAGGATATGCATGAATGCCAGCAGGGTAAGGGTGCACCCCAGGTTGAGCAAGAGTGCTCGAGTGTAGAGCCCATAAAGATTGACAATGATGATGAGCACTGGAATAAGTGTTAGTCCAATGGTCACCAGATAGTTGTTCTCTTTCCGATCCGGCGACTTGGAGGTTGCTTTTATGCACCAATCCTTCAGATATTCACCCGCGAAGCTTCCTGGAATGACGATGAACAAATATTTGAGATAATCGAATCGGAAGGCCCAACTCACGGGCGTAAACTCAAAGACGATATGATTCCATGAGGTGGTGTTGCGCGCGGCAAGGAGCATTCCGGCCAGCATGGGCAGGACGGCAACGCGCAGCCAGCCGTTATCGACGGTGCAGACATAGATCAGTGACCCGAACAGAGCCATGTTGGCCAGTAGCAGGAGGATGATGTTGCTGTCGGATAGGCTGAACCCTTGGTGGTTGGCATAGTTTACGGAAAGTACCATGAATGCCATCAGTCCGTATCCCATCAACCGCACGGCCATCCTAACAAGCTTGCTCCAATGACCGGGTAGCCTCATATACATGGGGAAGAGGAGCGCAAATCCAGAGAGGGCGATGACCCATGAACGCAGGTCTTGTGGTGCCGAGATGAAGTAGGGGTAAAGATGTTGCACTGCGATGGCAAAGACCAGCAGCCTGAAATACCGAAGTATGATGTCGCCCACAATCTGCCTTTTCGGTTTCCCATGGGTAATCTTGCTCCCTATCGAGAAGGGGAAGGCGGCGCCCATAGCAAATAGGAAGAATGGGAAGACCAAATCAACCCATGTGATGCCATATATGGTGGGGTCGAAATGGAATCCCGATCTCGGACCCTCTTGTGCATGGTACATCCATGCAGGAAGCACGCCCCAGACGATGCTGCCCGACAATATCATGGTTAGGATTGCATAGCCTCTAAATGCATCTAAAGACAATGCACGCTGTTTACCTGTGTTGCTTGCTTCTGTCATCACTTCATTGCTTTTCTAAAGATGGGTGGGTAGGTCTCCCCAATACCTCAACTATCTCCCTACCATGGCTTGGAACAGGCAGGCTGACAGCACCTATCCAAACCAAAATCAAATAAATTATAAATTACAAGTTAAGACTGTTTATTAACAGCGTCGAGAAGAATATTTCGAAGTATTTTGTTCATAATTTTATTGTTCGAAAGAGTGTCGGGGGCATTTCAGGAGGTAGACCCGTCTATATGAGACCACATCCTGACCATGCCCCACGGCACGTTTACTTGTCGATGCAGTCTATCTGTATGCCACCGAAAGAAAGGTGGGTGTTGGAAGCATAGAATATATACATGAAGTAACCATCCTCAGAAGGCGTCATGAGTACGTCGGCAAACCTGCCGCCTGCTGCATATCCAACAGAACCAAACTTATCGGGCACCACATAGGTATATTTAAGGGCACTGCTACCGTCTACGGTACCTGTCACCGTTGCTGGATTGGTTGCGTCGTAGAGGAACACGTGGCCAGTCAGGCCCCAGTCGGGCCAGTAGCCCATTTCAAAGAGGCTTAAGTATCGGCTGTTGTTGAATGCGCGCACGTCTACCGCAGCGGTGTTGTAGCCCCAAGCGCTACCGCTGGCATCGTTGACCATAGGCTGCGGATTGGTCCACGACGGAGCGAAGTACATTTTGCAGGCGCCACCATCGTAATAGTCTACTATGCAGCCATCGGCAGGTGTGTCGCCCACGGATACCACCTTGGCAGCATCGTCCTGTCCGCCCCAGGCATTCAATCCACTGAACATCAGATTCTCAGCGGCTCCCACCTTTCCATTGGTAACAGTCCATCGGATGACGTTTTGGCAACTGTAAGGCGTAGCCGTGATGACAGCGTTCTTGTTTAAGTCGCCCTGCACATGGAGTCTTGCGCCGATTCCCACGCCCAAATCGTTTGGATAAGAGATGAGCAGCTGCGGTGCTGCTGTCACGTCGTTGGTCTTATAAATGTAGAGCGTTTGCCCGTTGTCGGCATAGTTGCATAGAAGCATGTTGCCGGCATTGTCACTGGTAATAGCTCCGGTGGCACTGGCCTTGCCCATGTTCACCTTACCCACGAGGCTGCCCGTGGTCTTCTTGAAATACTGCGGAGCCGTGCCGTTGCCAAGATTCAGCACCACATAGCCACCAATGGCGGCCAGCGTGGGATGGATGGCATTGGCATCGGTAACACCCAATGTGGTCATGTCGTTCTCGAACATCACTGTCTCGCTGTTCTTTCTGTAGCCATTGGCAACCTTTGGTGGTACCTGCTTCACAACCTTATAGACTGCCTTGTCCTGCCCGTTGTCGGCTGTAACGGTAAACTGAAATCCATCGTTGAAGTTGTGGGCAACAGATGGGTCAGGCGAGATAGTGGCATGCGGCGACAGCGTCACTTCGGCCGTACACTCCGAGAGGTTGGATGCAGACACCAGCGAGATGGTCTTGTTGTCCTCATCAATGATACCCGTCAGGTCGCCTGGACTCACCGTGATGGCCTTGATGGCACACTTGGAAGATCGGGTCATTTGCCCCGAGATGGTGATATTCTTCTGTGCGCCATAGGGGTCGGTATAGGTAAATTCATTCTTCTTTGTCAGGTCGAGCGTTGTCAGCGCGGGACTCAACAGGCAATTGTTCTCCAGCGTAGCTACCACCTTCATGTTTTTCATATATTCCTCGGTGGTGTTGTCGCTCTCCTCTGGATAGTAATAGGGTATGGGAATCACGTAGTCGGTCACCTCACCACTGTTGCTAACCTTCCAGTCTATGGCAAGTTTGTCGATGTTCGGCCCCGAGGTGAAGTAGGCAGCTAGGCTGGTAATGCCCGTTCGGTCGGCAGTGGGGGCCACATTCTCCTCTTCAGCACAGCTGTTGATGATCATCAGGGAGAACACTCCGGCACAAAGATATAATAATTGTTTTTTCATAATTCGCAAATTATTGGCTTGTCTCAGGTCACGAGTGTCGTAACCAGAGAACTGTTAAAATATTTACTTCCACTCGTTAAATTGTTCGATCAGACTATTGCTTTCGAGCTCGTCCTGTGGCACTGGGAGACAGTTTAGCTTGGCCGGATAGTTCAAGTTTTGGTTATCGACGGTGACGTAAGTATAATTGAACGATCCGTCGGCATTCTTCTCTATCTTCAGTCCATGGCGACGGATGCCCGTGAAAGCACTCTGTGAGAGACCCCAGCGCCTCATGTCCCAATAATACAAACCCTCGAAGGCCAACTCCACCTTACGTTCATGGCGCAAGGCTGCAAAGAGTTTGTCGCCACTCAACCCCTCGACTTTAGGGAGGCTGACGCGCGACCTCACCTTATTGATATATTCCATCGCCGTGGTGTTGTCTCCCAATCGATAGCAGGCCTCGGCATAGTTGAGGTAGACTTCGCCTAACCTGCAGGCTATCCAAGGTTGAGTGCTGGCCTGCGTCAGCGAGTAGTCGTGGTTCTCGTTTACCAGTTTACGCAGATAATAGCCTGTTGTCGTCCGACCCAGCGTAGTGGCGTCGGTCTCCCAAGTACACCATCCATCGCCACCACCGATATATGGTTCTATGACGCGGTTGCGCCAAGAAGCCCCATTATAGAGTATGGTGGCCTTGAATCGAGGCTCCAGCGAAGCGTAAGGGGGCTCGGCGTTGGTGCCTGTCGTGGTGTGCCAGGCATTCCAGTTGGCTGGTCCACCGGTGGCAAGTTCATACTCCTCTACCATATCCTGGGTGGGGGTGGCATAACCACCATACATCACATTGCCGTTGACCACATGGTCGCTGGCCGGCGCATAGTAACCGTTGAAGTTGTGAGTCACCTTCTCTGCAGCCCCATAGCTATACTGCAGGATTGCCTCGCTGTTGCCATCGGTAAATGCATCAGCATAGTTGGGTGTGAGTTTGTATCCCATGGCGATCACTTTCTTGGCGGCCTCCTGCACGGCTTCCCATCTCTTGCAATAGAGCATAGCCCGAGACATCAGGGCATAGGCAGCCCCACTGGTCAGCCTGCCCTTTGCGCTTTTGCTCACGGGGAGATTTTCGCCTGCAAACTTCAGGTCGTTGTACACATAGTCCCATCCCTCTTGCTCACTGGCAAGGGCATGGTTTGTGCTGATCTTCGACAGATCCTCGTCATAGATTATGGCCTGATGGTAACGCTTCATTAGCTCAAAGTAATACATTCCACGGAAGAATCGTAGCTCGCCTTCCAAGCGACTCTTGTCCTTATCGACAATGGTGCTTCCCTTCAGTTTACTCAATGCCTCATTCGCCCGGCGAATTTCCTCGTAGGTACTACCCCACACGCCCAGATAGACATCGGTGTAATGAGCCGACAATGCTATGCCACCATACGATATTTCATTTGGAATATACATCTCGGCATTATAGGTCATGTTGCCGTATTTCAACTCATCAGTAAGGCCTTCGGTCATTCCCGCAGCACATTGATAGTTGTTGAAGCTACCCAGATATGGGATGTCGGCATAGAAATAGTTGACAGCCATCTCCGCATATTCTGTGTTTTTCCATACCATCTTGTTGGTAGCTTTGTCCGTCGGATCAATATTCAGAAAGTCATTACAGGAAGAAAGTCCTGTTATGGCCATCATCAAACATAATCCTAAATATTTAGCTTTCATAATTCAAACTGTTTATTAAATTAGAATGTAATATTCATGCCGCCCAGGAAAGTGCGCTGCTGTGGATAGTAGCCATTGTTCACGCGAGGCGACTCAGGGTCGATGCCCTTGGGAAGATTGTCTAAGGTGAAGATGTTGGAACCCTCCACATATACCCTCAGCTTCTGAATGCCCAGGGCTTTAGTCCACAATGCTGGGAAGGTATAGCCCAACTGGAAGTCCTTGAGGCGCACGTAGTCGCCCTTTTTCATCCAGAAAGTAGAGGCCAGTCCGTTGTCGCCACCATGGCTCAGATTACCGAGGGTTAAGCGGGGATACTGTCCTGAAGGATTGTCTATGCTGTAGGAGTTCTGCACCAACCACAGAGGCGAGTTGGCTCCCTCCTTGAATGTCTGCGACCATACGGTGTTGTCGTCATAGCCATTGTAGTAAGTTCCTAAAAGAGAAACATCAAACTTGAATCCCGCGCTGAAAAGCATGGCCAGGTCGAAACCATTCCACGAAGCACCAAGATTAAGTCCCATCATTATCTCCGGTCGATTGCTCCGGCCGATTCGTGACTTGTCTTGCTCGCTGATGACACCATCACCATTGAGATCTTTATACTTGATGTCGCCAAGATTAGGACGTGTTCCATACCAGGCGGAGTTGGTAATCTCCTCCTCGGAACGGAACAATCCGTCTGCCACCCAGGCACTGTAGGCGTCGACAGAGGTGCCCACCACCTTGCGCCACTCCATCGTATTGGGGGCATCGGGGTAACGGAGCCACTTGCTCTTGGCCAAAGTCATGTTGATACCAATATTATAGTTGAACGGCTTACCCATGAGATTGAAATGGTTGCGATGGGTAATCTGCCACTCCATACCATAATTACAATAGCGGTTGTTGTTCACATAAGTTGGGTAATAACCGCCCATAGAGGGAGCTTTGTCACCACCATTGCTCGAAAGCAGGTCATAATTGAGGTTGTAGAACCAGTCAAACTCAATATCAAGCAACGCATCCCACAGGGTGGCATTGAAGCCGATGTTCTGTGTACGGGTCTTCGACCAGGTGAGATAAGGATTGGCAATGCTCGTGGTGTAGAGCGAACGATAGGCTGCCCCATTGAAAATGCGGTTGTTGCCAAAGCTATATGTACTCAAGAAAGAGTAGGCAGGCACTCCATCATTACCCACCAAGCCGATGGAACCACGTAACTTCAGGTCGTTGAGCCATGAGTGAGTGGATGCCATGAAAGACTCACTGGAGATGCGCCAAGCTGCCGAGAAAGAGGGGAAGAAGCCCCAACGCTTGCTTGACACATTGCCATTGAAATTGTAGGAGCCATCATATCGGCCACTGAACTCGGCAAGATATTTATTGGCATAATCATATTTGAAACGGAAGACATAGCCTGCCATCCGATTGTGCGTGCTGTTGCCAGATATCGGATTGGTGATGGCATCGCCCAAAGAGAGCTCGGGAAGCTCAACAAATGGAATATGATAGGCATAGGCTCCGAAGCTGTTCGACTTAATGTCACGACCTTCTACCAACAACATACCATCGACATGATGGTTGCCAAAAGCCCTGACATATTCGATTCCCAACTGTCCCATGAGCTGTTCATAGTTATATTGTCCCTCGCCCACATGGTTCATATTAGCCGAAACGTCACGAGGGTCGTCGTTAAGAATAAATGCTCCGAAGTTGTCGGCAGCTCTCGACATAGAGTAAGTCTTATATGGCGTATCGAGATTCTTATTGTGTGACGTCTCATAATCGTAAGAACCGGTAGCCTTGAACGTTAATCCGGGAAGCCAGGGTGCAGCGTATTCGATGCTCAGGTTGGTGTTGAGATCCAAGCTGCGGGTCTTCTTATAGCCCGAGTCATATATGGCAGCCAGTGGGCTGTAGCTTGCAGAGGCATTGTTCGGAATCGTTGCGGTATAGAGACCTTTATAGGTTTCGGGCAGGTAGGGGTGCATCATAATGGCTTGGTGACCAATAGATAGCCAGCCCACTTCACCACTTCCTTCCGAGCCGTCGTCGGCTCCGCCGGAGTTGTAGGCAGGAGTAGAACGACGACCAACACTTCCTACTGCGCCAAAGATTACTTTCCAATCACGCCCCAACTTTGAGTCGAGATTAATTCGCATATTATAACGGCGGAAATCGAAGTTACTGATATTACCTTTTTGGTTCATAAAGCCACCTGCAAGGTAATAATGTGTATCAGGTGTACCACCTTGAAGCGTGACATTGTGTTTCATATTCGTACCCGTACCAAATACTTTACCTATATAATCCACATTGTCCCAGCCGTCAGATGGGTCACCATTCAACATGGCTTTCACATTTTCTTGAGAGTATATTGGCGTATAGTCCTCGCGGCTTTTGAGCGTTGTACCAGTGAGTTTATCCATCATGTCGGCCATGTTGTAGTAATGGGCAAACTCAGGCCCGTTCATAAACTGCGGGAAATTGGCATTGACCGAGATACCATACTGCCCATCGTAAGAAATCCGTGGCTTACCTTCGTTACCTCGTTTGGTTGTCACAATCACCACGCCTCCTGCTGCATTAAGTCCATATACAGCTGCCGAAGCTGCGTCTTTCAGTACCGACACCGAGGCCACGTCATTGGGGTCTATGTCATTAATAGACCGAGGAATACCATCGACAATATACAGAGCTCCATATTGTGAACCACGGATACGCAGCGAAGCGAAGTCTTTGCCAGGCTCTCCAGAAGTCTGCACTGAAGTGAGACCAGCCAAACGACCACCTAACAAGGCAGAAATATTTGTGGAAGGAGCCTTGACCAACTCTGCCCCATCTATGGCAGAGACGGCTCCGGTGAGCGATTGCTTGCGGGCCTTTCCATAACCTATCACTACCACATCGTTCAGAAGGTTGTCGTCTATCAACTCTATATCGAGTACAGATTGCTTGCCAACCTTAACCTCACGAGCCTTCATGCCGACATATGAGAAACGCAACACGTCTCCACTGCCAGCCCGAATGGTATAGATACCATCCGCATTAGAAACGGCTCCTGTACCAGCTCGTCCCTTGATAACCACACTCACTCCTGGAAGTGGTTCTCCCGAAGCATCTCTAATAATACCTCTGATCACATTCTGCGCTTCCATCGGAAGCACAAAAGCAACAAGAGCTATCACTGTCAACGAAAAATGTCGCACAGCTTGAGATGTTAATTGCAATGTCTTAAAATCCTTCATAGCTTTATTTCATTATAAAATAATATTATGTTTTTATTATCTTGGATAAGTATAAGGTAGTATTTTATAATACACAAGCATTTTTATTCGTGACGGAAATGCTCTGTTGCTCAAATCCTAAATATGAGACAACCAAGACGTCATTTTCCTCTGTCCGAATAGTAAATTTCCCATCGATGTCAATTACGGCGCCCGTTTTTTCACCTTGAACGCTGACACTTGCTCCGATGACAGGATCGCCCCGATCGTCAAGAACGATGCCCGTCACGGTCTTTTGTGATTGCTGTACAAAATCAGTTTTCAAGAATTTTGTGGTAGATGCGTTCGCCACATTTGCCATCCCTGACAACCCTGATAGCAAGACAATCGTGAAAAGACCTTTCTCTAAAAATGTTAATAGTTTTGAAAGTTCCATATAATTTAGATATTAGGTTTGTAAATTATTAGTGTGATGATAGTTAGTTCATAGGCGATGGTTGGCTGGTTACCATTAGATTGGAAATCCTGCTCTTGAAGGAAGTTCCAGCTTTCATCAACGGAAAGGCTAACGTTCTGAAATAATGCATCTGGTTGTATTCCACGTTTCTCAATTTCAGCACGTTGAGTCTACTCACCATTTGACCGTTAATCCAGAGTGTGGTCTCGGTGCGGTCGCCCCGAATTTTCATGTTAACTTTCTCGCCTGGTAATAGTTGGTAGCCGAAGTTGTAGAGATAGCCGTCCCTGCTGAATCCGATAAGCCCGCTGATAGGGTCTGACAGGTAGAAGGTGGCATCGTCGGAGTTGAACAATACGGCGCCTTTATCCTCTGGTGCATAGTCAATGTCGAATGCCACCTCGTAATCCCAGCCCACTTGGTCTATGGGCATGCAGTCTCCACGGTGCACTTGCGCCCGTTTCAGGATGATACCCTGTGGATAGTGTCCGGCCACGTTCAGTCCCGGGGCTTCGTCAAAGGCTTTGCGCAGAGAGTCAAATTGTTCAAACGAGAACGAGGTGTCTATGCCCGACCATGTTTTGGTGGACAGTGTTTGCAAGGCCGGGAAGAACCTGTAGTGTACATCTTGCGCGCTGATGCCGTTGCCGATGTGGTCGTTCCAAACGGCAAACATTCCACCTTTGATGCGGCGATAACCTTCCGGGAAGACTACGTCGCCTATATGGGCGGGTGTCCAACGCTGGTACAATTCCCTGATGTCAAGATAATCGTGGTAGTAGCCGGCCTTGGGCACGATATACACTTGCCAGTCGGGAATGCTGATGATGTCGTAGCCCAAGCTGTCCATGGAGTGGGGATTGGCGTAGTTGTTGTTCCAAATCTGCATGGTGACATTTTTGACTTTAATGGGTGTGGTGCCGTTGGCATGTGTCTGCTGCCCCCATATCATAGCCTTCTTGCCGAATTTTTCCACGTATTTGATGTATCGATCCGTGAGGTATCTGAACTTTTCCACTACTTCCTTGTCCTCGTTGGTATATTCATCGGTGCCAATGTGCATGTACTTTCCGCTAAAAACAGGTTCGTCGCCATCGAGATACTCTTTGAGCAACGCGTCCAGGAAAGTATATGTCTCGGGGTTGAACAGATCCAAATGGTCTTTTCCGTATTGTTTGCTGGCCAATTCTGGTTTGTAACGGGTGAAAGCAAGCGAGTGTGCGGGGAAATCGATCTCGGGTATGATCTCCACACCAAGACTGTCGGCGTATCGTTGCAGACTTTTAAATTCCTCTTTGGTGTAGTGTCCGTCGCGCGCCGTCAAGCCCGGATAGGTGTCACATTCCAACCTGAATGCCGCCGGCGTGCTGTCGAAATCGTCGTTGAAAAATTTGCGGTGGCCATTATCGTTAAGATGGATGTGCAGTGTGTTCATTTTGTAATAGGACAACATTTGCACGTATTGTTTGAGCACACGCATGGTGAAAAACTTTCGACCACAGTCGAGCATGAAGCCTCGGGTGGGATATGCAGGAGCGTCAATGATCGTGCCTTGAGGCATGGTGCACTCCTCGGTTTGCCTGCACAGTTGCAGAATGGTACGTGTGGCCCAGTGGATGCCTTGGGGCGTGGCAGCTTCCACACGGGCGACACGCCCGATATTGATTTTGTAAGCTTCGTCGCTTGTGCTTGTCTTGGAGCCTTTTGTGGTGTGGATGGCAAACGTGAAATCGCCTGCCCGCGCCTTGTCTTTCACGATGGGCAGCGATGTGTGGAACATCTTCTGGTAGTCGGCAGCAAATACCTCGAGAGCCATTGCCACGCGTTTGTCATTGCCGGTGTACACTATGCGTGATGCTTTTGTAGGCACAAAAGAGCCTTTGCCACCATGCCAAGTCTTGAGTTCTGGAATTGTGAAAGGCTTATGGTTGACAGCTTGCATCGAAAGCGAGCACGACAACAGTAACAGTAACAATATTTTTTTCATTTTGCTGTGATACATTATTATGTGGGTATAATCTTTGAATTTCACTTGAACAACTCGGTTATTTACGTTTGGTCCAGTAGCGTTCTATATCTTCCAATGACATGCCAGCGGTCTCTGGAATGTATTTCCACATGATAAACATGTAGGGCAGGCACATGATGGCAAAGAATATAAACGTTCCGGCTGGTGTTAGCGAAGAGAGCATCCATGGTGTGAGTTGTCCCACGAGATAGGTTCCAATCCATAATGCGAAACCGGCGATAGACATGGCTATGCCCCTTACGCTGTTGGGATACATCTCTGAAAGCAGTACCCAAACCACCGCACTGATAGAGATGGCGCAGCAAAACACATAGAAGAGAAAGAATGAAAGCATGAAATAGACCGAAAGGT
>QWCK01004253.1_pt1 | contig 14350 bp, 11 predicted proteins | sample 1972571 | NCBI WGS metagenome assembly QWCK01 (sample SAMN09866710, study PRJNA288562) | Human gut metagenome isolate term2_stool, whole genome shotgun sequencing... | isolation source: gut | host: Homo sapiens | place: USA: California
TTATCTTAGTGTTGCAAAAAAACAAGAGAATCCAACGATAGACATGGCGAAGATACAAATTAAATCTGAGAGACTCACTCCTTTTGGGGGATTATTTTCGGGTCATGGAGCAATTTGACTCCACATGATCATCTGTAATCGGCTCAACCCTCGGTCTAAGGTGTAGATCAGACAGATTTTGGATAACGCCTACAACTTATGGGTATGATACTGCGTATTGCCTCAAGTCACATTGTGGGGTAAGGGGATATTGTAGGCAGAAGTGGGTGCTTCAAGTTCAAATTATCTGAAAATTCAGTAATGAGAGGACGTGTAAACGCAATAAGGTCATTCAAGGGCTTAGTTGCGAATTTGAGGATAAGCAAAAGGTCGAGGTTGTAATCATCAACAGGATGGGTCTGCGTCTTCCCTTCGATGGCACCGTACTGAGTGTTTGTTGCATGTTTTGCAACAACCATATCTTTTTCCAACTCACTATCGTCAACTTAACCTCAAGCAAACAGCAGATTGCTCTGAGTAGTTACAGCAGTTTGCGCCATACGCATCCGGTGTTTTCCGATGGGTTGTTTTAACATTTCCATAGGGCAAAATAGGACGTTTTGAAGAAATACTTCACATCGAATCCAACAATAATTAAACCACAAAAGCTTATTTGGGGTAACTCCGACAAACGTCTATCTTTGCCACAGAGACATGCCGGAAGCATAGAGAAATTGATATTTTAAAACCATTACAAACTTCTATAACAACATGAATATTCTGTCAAAAACAGCAGCGCCAAACTTAGGCGCAAGTCATTCCCCAGCGGGGGCAAGTGCAGAACAGTTTGCTGAGACTCAGATCCAAGCCTTCGAGTTGCGCCGGAAAGCGTTGGGCAGGCTTACTGCCGATGTACACTGGCTCGCAGGCAGACCCAGCAACAGCATCAGATGGATGAGCACACGACGTGACCTCGTGGAAATGATTGACCTCGCATGGATGCAACGCACACTGACCGACCGCCAGGGAAGACCCTATTCGCGCCGACAACTTGCCCGTCGGGTCTTCGCCGTGGTGGGTCAGTCCATGCCACACAGTTTAGAGCGCGTGGTGTCTCAGATACGCGAGCGGGCAACGGCCGAATTGTCCATCCTGTACAGGTATCAGCAGTTCGTCGACGAACCCAACATCCTTCAGCGCTTTTGCAAAGCGCGGACGAGCACATCCTTAATTTTTAACATATAAATATCATGACAAAACAAGAAAAACTGCACCTATCGGATCATTTCACACTCTACGAACTAACCCGATCGGGTACGGCCATCGACCATGACCTTCCCAACGTGCCCAACCTGCAACAGGAGCAAGCCTTGAGGAATCTGGCCCTCAACATTCTGGAACCCCTGCGTCGACAGTTTGGGCCGGTGATTGTATCGAGCGGTTTCCGAACGCGTCAGGTCAACCGCCTCGTGGGCGGTGCTCCGGCCTCACAGCACACACGGGGCGAGGCTGCCGACATTGTGATCAACAACACAGACCGCGGCCTGCGCATGTATTCCTTTATCAAGACACACCTCGACTTCGACCAACTCATCCTCGAACCCATCGGCTCCCCCACCCCACGATGGCTGCACGTGAGTTATACGACAAGAAGGAAGAACCGACAGATGACGCTGTGAGGAGGAGGGAAGATATGATTTGAAAAAATGCTAATTTATTTTTTTATATCATCGCTTTTGTCTATCTTTGTCATGCAGAGCAGCAGAGATGACCTCTGCCCAAGACTTTGCCCAGCCGTACTGAAACCCTCACCGGGTTTCGGTCAACTGTTGCAGATTTATCAATCATTTTAATACTACAAAACATCATGGACATCAACAAGAAAATGCAAGACGCATTCAATGCGCAGATTAAAGAAGAAATGTACTCGTCGAACCTCTATCTCCAGATGGCATTCTGGTTTCGCAAGGAAGGCTGGCGAGGCTTTGCCAACTGGATGGTCAAGCAAAGCGAAGAGGAAAAGCATCATGCCATGGACATGGCCAATTTTGTATTGAGCCGTGGCGGCGAGGTGCTACTCACCGATATTCCTGCCGTGAAAACCGAATGGAAAGATCCGCAGAATGTATTTGAAGAGGCTATGGCTCATGAGCAGCATATCTCCGACCTGATCAGCAAGCTGGCTAACGTGGCCGACGAGGAGAACGACCGCGCATCGGCCAACTTCTGCGACAAATACGTGGAAGAGCAGGTAGAGGAGGAAGCCAGCGTGCGCGACATCCTGAACCTCTTCCGCCACCGCGAGGGTTCTGCCATCCCGCACATCGACGAGATGATTGGCGAAAGGGAGTAACCCCAAGCTGGATTCAACAATGAGTAGGAGGTAAACACTGATCACAGGAGTTTATCTCCTACTTACGTGTTTACCAACCTCTTACACCACCACGCCAGAATAAAATGGGACATAGAAGGCAAACGCTTTTCTTGTTGAAAGCGAAGCACTTCTAAACTATTGATTTGTCACCAAATTTCGTGAGTTTAATCAAGGATATTTAAAACACTTTGTTGTCTATCATCACATTGCCCAGAAGAACAAATCTTTTGTGGATTTTCTGTTGTTCAGCCAACACATTTTGCTTATCTTTGCATCATCCTTTCACGGAGCACCTCATGCGACACCCCACAGGGAGAAATAAACTATGCCAAAGACTATACCTATGAGATTAGCGGATTTGGAGAAGAAAAAAAACGTCAACTACAAGAACCTCATCAAGTCGCTTATGTATGACGGCGGAGCCACCATTCCCGAATTGTCCAAAAAGCTCAACGTAAGTATTCCCACAACCACAAAGATTATCAACGAACTCGCTGAGATGGGATATGTCATGGAGAACGGCAAACGCGAACAGACACATGGCCGTATTCCTACCATCTATGACCTTTCACCTACATCGGGCTACTTCTTGGGCATAGACCCCAATCACGACTCCTTGGGCATAGCACTGTGCGATTTCAGTGGTCGCATCATCAACGAGCAAACCAATATTGCGTTCCAATTGGAAAACTCGCAGCAATGCCTTGACGAGCTTTTAGTCAAGGTTAACGACTACATCAGCAGTATTGACATCGATCCTGATAAGATATTGCAGGCATCAATGAATGTTTCTGGACGCGTCAATCCATTCGAAGGAATAAGCTACAGCTTCTTTAATTTTTTAGAGCAACCCTTGGATCGTTATCTCACCAATGCCATTGGCATACCCACATGCATAGAGAACGACACACGAGCCATGGCCTTTGGCGAATTTCTCGCAGGATGCTGCAATGGAGCGAAAAACGTGGTATTTGTCAATGCAAGTTGGGGCATCGCCATCGGTATTATCGTTGACGGCGAACTCTACTTTGGTAAGTCGGGCTTTTCGGGTGAGTTTGGACACATGCACGCCTACGACAACGAGGTGCTGTGCAGGTGCGGCAAGAAAGGATGTGTCGAGACCGAGGTCTCCGGTATGGCCTTATTGCGCAAGACCATACGCAGTGTGACCAACGGCGAGCGCTCCATTCTGTCAGACAAGCTCCTGAAAGAGAAGAAGAAGCTTACTTTGTACGACGTGCTGGATGCCATTGAAAAGGAAGACACGCTCTGCATAGGCATGCTGCAAAAAATAGCCACAGAATTAGGCAAGGGTTTAGCCGGCATCATCAATATATTCAATCCAGAGGTGCTGGTCATTGGAGGCGAACTCTCTCAGACTGGTGATTACATCACACAACCCGTTCAAATGGCCATCAAAAAATACTCGCTCAATATTGTCAACGAAGATTCTGAGGTGGTGACATCCTCCTTGCAAGAGCGCGCAGGTCTGGTTGGCGCATGCCTGGTGGCAAGAAGCCGGGCTATATCGCCTATCGGGAGACAGTCATGACAACCTACGAAAAAAAAGGAGAAGCGTGCAATTTAACATGACTGCCCAACCCGATCCACGTGGATGGTGCAAGCCGCGTGGGTGATGCAAGCTATAACGACTACCCCCGTATTGGCTTTTACACCGCTTGGAAACCTGCCAAGCCCCTGCTTGACGATCCTTTTACCGACCGTTTTGTGCTCACTTGTATAAACTCCACCACACCTGCCATTACCCCACAATCTGCCCGCCGACCTATTGCAAACCCATGTGATGTGAAAAAAGACAGCCATGCTAAGTCATAGCTAATGTAGGCTATATATAATAAGGTGACAAGATAGCGTAGAAAAGGCGTTATTAATAAATTATTTTATTTTACTCACCCCCTATTATTTATAAACTTTTTTATTTAGCCCTTTATTAAATAATTTATTTTATTTCCCTTGGATGTTTAAAGAAAAACATTTATATTTGTCACATCAAATAAGAACCTAAACAAAAACCACTAAAATCAGAAACTACCTATGAAAAGAAGAGCACGTGCATACAGTCTCATTCTTTTTTTGCAAATTGTTTTAGCCACCGCCGCATTTGGCAAGTTGGCAAAGGTAGACGTGCTGGTGGCAGGCGGAGGTGCCAGCGGTGTGGCTGCTGCATTGCAGTCAGCACGCATGGGCATGCGTGTTTTAGTGGTCGAGGAGACCCCTTGGTTAGGCGGAATGTTGACGGCAGCCGGCGTGAGTGCCATTGATGGCAACTACCGACTGCCGTCCGGCATATTCGGAGAGTTCAGAGAAGAGCTTGCCCGTCACTATGGCAGCATGGACTCATTGGCCACCGGATGGGTGAGCAAGGTGCTGTTCGAGCCTTCAGTAGCCAACCGCATACTGCAAGAAATGGTAAGTCGGGAGAAAAACATTACCGTCTGGAAACGATGCCACATCAAACAAATAGAGAGGACAAACAAGCTTTGGCACCTGACGACAAGCATGGAAGACGGAGCGACAGCCGTGGTAAAAGCACGCATAGTGATAGACGCCACCGAGCTGGGCGACATCGCCGCACAATGTGGCGTGGGGTATGACGTGGGCATGGAAAGCCGACAAGACACACACGAGGACATAGCATTGGAACAAGCGAATAATGTGGTACAAGACCTCACCTACGTAGCCGTCCTGAAAGACTACGGTCGCGATGTGTCGATGCCCAAGCCCGAAGGTTACGACCCCTCGGCGTTTGCGTGTTGCTGCATCAACCCATTGTGTGTCTCGCCCAAGGAACCCAACCGGATGTGGCCAGCCGACAAGATGATGACCTACGGACGTTTGCCCAATGGCAAATATATGATAAATTGGCCCATAGAGGGCAACGACTTCTACACAAATCTTGTGGAGATGTCGCCCGCGGAGCGAGACAAGGCTCTGCGGCAGGCCAAACTGCACACCCTTCGCTTTGTCTACTTTATCCAAAACGAGTTGGGGTACAGACATTTGGGATTGGCCGACGACGAGTTTCCCACCGAAGACCTGCTGCCATTCATACCCTATCACAGAGAGTCGAGACGCATACACGGCCTGGTGAGGTTCACCATGAGCCACGTGTCAGACCCATACGGGCAGTCTGAGCCGCTGTATAGGACAGGCATTGCCGTAGGCGACTACCCCGTGGATCACCACCATGCACGCTACAAGGAGAGCCACACGCTGCCCGACCTTCACTTCCACCCCATACCCTCATTCGGCTTGCCATTGGGCACACTCATTCCACGCGATACTAAGGGGCTGATTGTGGCCGAGAAATCAATATCCGTGTCGAACCTCATCAATGGTTCCACACGGCTGCAACCCGTAGTGGTGCAGATAGGACAGGCCGCCGGAGCTTTGGCCGCCATAGCCTTGAAACAAGGCAAGGAAGTGGCAGATGTGGCCGTAAGAGACGTGCAAGACGCCGTGCTATCGGCCGGCGGATATTTGCTGCCCTACCTTGACGTTCCGGCCGACAACCCTCGATTTAAGGCTTACCAGCGCGTAGGCGCGACAGGATTATTAAAAGGAACGGGCAAAAGCGTGGACTGGAGAAACGAGACCTGGCTCAGGGCCGACAGCACGTTGACCGGTTCTGATTTGACAGGCATGTACGACCTTTACAAACATTGGAGACGATTGGGCGGCACCCTGCCCCACTCTGCCATGACGGTGAGAGAGGCCTTAAAACTCATCAACAACGTGGCCAAAGCCGAACACATACCCACAAGCAAGAGCATTGACGAGATAAGCAAGCGTTTTGATTTGATGCCCTTGGACGAAAGTCGACATATCTCACGTGGCGAGATGGCAGTGTTGTTGGATCAGCTGTTAGACCCTTTCCACTGGAAACAGGTTGACATGCGTGGCAAATACGAAGAATAATTATCTTAAAAATATCATAAAGATGGAGAACTACAAAAAGTTGGCAGCCCAATACAAGGGCGAACTATTGGAAAAGGTTGTGCCTTTTTGGCTCGAGCACTCACAAGACCACGAGTATGGCGGTTATTTCACATGTCTGGATCGCAAGGGAAACGTCTTCGACACCGACAAATTTATTTGGCTGCAATGCCGGGAAGTGTGGCTGTTTGCCATGCTATATAACAAGGTGGAAAGAAATGAGGAATGGCTGAACTGTGCTATCCAAGGAGCCGAGTTCTTGAAAAAACATGGGCACGACGGACAGTACAACTGGTATTTCTCGTTAGACAGAACAGGCAAACCATTGGTCGAGCCATACAACATCTTCTCGTACACCTTCGCCGCCATGGCCTTCGGACAGCTCAGTTTGGCCACAGGCAATGACGAATATGCCACCATCGCCAAAAAAACTTTCGACATCATCCTGTCGAAAGTGGACAATCCCAAAGGCAAGTGGAATAAAATACACCCGGGAACACGCGACATGAAAAACTTCGCACTGCCCATGATACTCTGCAACTTGGCCTTGGAGATAGAGCATCTTCTTGACGAAGACTACCTACTCGAGACCATGGAGACATGCATACATGAAGTGATGGACGTGTTTTACCGGCCAGAGCTTGGCGGCATCATCGTGGAAAACGTGAGTGCCGACGACAAATTGGTGGACTGTTTCGAGGGCAGGCAGGTAACGCCGGGCCATGCCTTAGAGGCCATGTGGTTTATCATGGACTTGGGCAAACGTCTGGAAAGACCCGAACTGATAGAAAAAGCCAAGGACATCTCGCTTACGATGTTAGAATATGGATGGGACAAGGAGTACGGCGGTCTGTACTATTTCATGGACCGCAACGGCTATCCTCCCCAACAATTGGAATGGGACCAGAAGCTGTGGTGGGTACACATAGAGACACTTATATCCATGCTCAAGGGCTATCAGCTCACTGGCGACAAGAGATGTATGGACTGGTTCAAGAAGGTGCACGAATACACGTGGACACATTTCAGAGACGCCGAGTATGCTGAATGGTACGGATACCTCAACAGGCGCGGCGAGGTGTTGATGCCGCTGAAGGGTGGTAAATGGAAAGGTTGCTTCCACGTGCCTCGCGGCATGTACCAATGCTGGACCACGTTAGAAAAAATAGTCAAGGCAGACGCCACAAAATAAACCAAGCCATGACAAGCAGGAGAAACTTTATCAAGCAAATCTATGAAGCAACAACATTGTACTATCAGCCTTTTATTCCTGACTCTACTTGTTTTTGTAGCATGTGGCTCAAAGGAACCCATAGATTATTGGGGACAAGACAAACAAAAGGAAGAACAGAAAAATAATAAAGAAACAGGAGAAGAAAAAACCGACAAACCGAGATATATCTGGATTGACGCGGCCGCGAACTTCCCCGACTTCGCCAACAGCAAAGAGGCCATAACACGAGACCTGACCCTGGCCAAAGACGCAGGTTTCACGGATATCGTGGTAGACGTGCGCCCAACATGCGGAGACGTATTGTTTAAGACTTCCACAGTAGAACAGGTGAAATATCAATACACATGGACATCCACAGGCTATACAAAGATAGACCGCACGGCCACGTGGGACTACTTGCAAGCGTTCATAGATGCCGCACGAAAATTGGATTTGAAAGTTCACGCAGGCATTAACACGTTTGTGGGAGGAAACACCATGAACAACGGGACGGGCATGGTGTATCGTGACAAAAGCAAAAAGGCATGGACAACACAGATGAGTACAGCTCAGGGAATTGTCAGTATCATGGACGAGGATGAGCCTACCAAGTTTTTAAATCCTGCCAATCCGGAAGTGCAAACTTTTCTTTGCAACTTGTTAAGAGATCTTGCGAAATATGACCTTGACGGTATTGTGTTGGACCGAGGCAGATATTTGGATCTGCGTGCCGACTTCTCCGATCTTTCCCGCAAAAAATTTGAAACGTATATGGGAAGCAATGTCTCCAATTTCCCAGAAGACATCCTTCCCAAAGGCGCGACAAAGTTACCGAACAAACCTTCTGATTACACGAAGAAATGGTTGGAGTTTAGAGCCAAAACCATTCGCGACTTTATGGAAAAGGCACGAAACACAGTCAAGAGCGTCAATTCCAAAATACAGTTTGGCGTGTATGTCGGTGGTTGGTACTCCACATATTACACTGAAGGCGTGAATTGGGGTTCCCCTAATTTTCAGACCTCTGATTATTATAGATGGGCGACTAAAAACTATCACTCCTGCGGATATGCCGACTTGATGGACCAAATGCTCATTGGTGCATACGCCTCGCCATTGCGTGTTTATGGCAATACCGAATGGACCATGCAGGGATTCTGCCTACAGGCCATGTCAAAGATAAAAGGTTCTTGCCCCAAAGTAGTGGGAGGATCCGATGTCGGTAATTGGGACACGACCAATGAAGCCACCCAAGAGCAGGAAAACCAAGCCATCGTACAATCTGTCAAGGCATGTATGGATGCTTGTGATGGTTATTTTCTGTTCGACATGATTCATCTCAAGAAAGCCAACCAATGGAAATATGCCAAAGAAGGCATAGCTAAGGCTATCGAAAAAACAGACCAATAACATATAATATACGACTTATGAAAAGAGCATGTCTCACACTCCTCCTATTGTGCGCCACCCTACTGACTTTTGCCACGACCAAACCCAAGGTCATGTGGTTGGATTGCTCGGCCAATTTTGAGCGATTCAGCTATCCTGACTCCATCAGGTATTACGTTGACAAATGCCATGAGGCCGGCATCACACATTTAGTATTAGACATTAAGGATAACACCGGCGAGGTGCTTTACGACAGCAAGTACACATCGAGGAAAAGAACATGGAAGGGATTTACACGCCCTGATTTTGACTTTATCAACACTTTCATCTCCGAAGCTCACAAGCAAGGCATGGTTATCTTTGCCGGCATGAACATCTTCGCCGACGGAAGCAAAGCGCACGGCCAACCAAGAGGAGCTGTCTTTGGGAAAAACAAGAAATGGCAATCCATCAATTATGTTCCCGGAAAAGGCCTCGTCCCCGTGACAGAACTAAACGGAAAAACGTCCATGTTCTTGAACCCGGCCTTGAAAGACGTGCAACGGCATGAAATCAACATCGTGAAAGAGGTGGTCAAACGCTTCAAGTTTGACGGTATCATGTTGGATCGGGCGCGTTATGATTGCATCGACTCAGACTTTTCAGAAGCATCTCGCACCCTGTTTGAAAAATACATTGGTGAAAAACTAAACAAGTATCCAGAAGACATATACGAATGGAAAGCCAACGACAAAGGCTCGTTCGACAGAGTTCCCGGACCGTATTATACGAAATGGATTGAGTGGCGTGCCTCTGTCATCTATGGTTTTATAAAGGATGTCAGAACCGCCATTAAAAAAATCGACCCCCAATGTATGCTTGCCTCATATACAGGAGCTTGGTATCCTACCTATTATGAAGTGGGCGTGAACTGGGCAAGCAAAAAGTATGACCCATCAAAGGAATTTCCATGGGCTACGCCTGAGTATCGCCAATATGGCTATGCAGAACTGATAGACTTCTACACCAATGGTAATTATTATAGCAATGTGACCATAGACGATTATTACAAATCGTCAGGATTGCACAAAAACGAGACCGACAGCGAAGTCTCGTCAGGCGAATACCTCTGCGTGGAAGGCGGTTGCAAATATACAAGACGATTGTTGCAGGGTGCCAAGCCTTTCTATGGAGGCCTATATGTAGAAGATTACCGGAAAAACGCCCTACAGTTTCAGAAAGCTGTCCGCATGAACCTCAAGGAGTCTGACGGTGTCATGATATTCGATATCGTGCACATTATCCTCTATGATTGGTGGAAAGAGCTGAAGGAAGCGTTGAACGAACACTATGTGCCTAATCCACACGAGCTGTATGGATCGGTCACCTGCGAAGGTAAAGGCATGCCCAATGTTGTGGTGACAGACGGAAAACGCTGTGTCACGACAGACAAGAACGGCGTATATCGGATACTAAACGTGGGTGACACACGGTTCGTATATATATCCACACCAGCCGGATATCTCACCGAAACAAACAGGGGTATACCACTGTTTTATCAAGAAATTGACCATCAAAAACAACAGATGGAATACAATTTCAAACTCAAAAAAAATCCCAAGGACGACTCAAAACATATAGCTATCGTAGAGGCCGATGTGCAAGCCAGCACCAAAGAGCACTGGTCGAAATACGGCCCAGTAGTGGACGACTATCGCAAGCTGGTGGCTTCAATCCCCGACCAAGACGTTTTTGGCCTGTCATGTGGTGACATTGGTTGGGACACGCCGACAACATTTTTTGAGAATTACATGCGACAAGCAGAGCGCATTGACCTTCCTTTTTATCGAGTGATTGGAAATCACGACATGGACTACAATGGTCGAACGCACGAAACTTCCTACCGAACGTTTGAGACGTACTTTGGCCCATCGTGCTATTCTTTCAACAAAGGCAACGCACACTATATCGTTATAAATAATTGCTTTTACGTTGGACGTCAATACTTCTATGTAGGATACATCGATGAGAATACTTTCAAGTGGTTGGAGCAAGACCTTTCCTACGTCCCAAAAGGCACAGTAGTGTTTGTAGCGGCGCATATTCCTTTCAGATCTACGGTGAAAGAACAACCGTTTGTTTACACCTACGAATACTTAGGAAACGAAACCATCAATGCCGAGTCGATCTTCAAACTGCTTGACGGATATGAAACGCATTTCCTCACAGGACACATGCACACCAATTCGAACGTCATTTTCAACAATCACCAAATGGAACACAACATCGGGGCCGTATGTGGAACATGGTGGCACGCCCCATTATGCCTTGACGGCACACCGCAGGGATGTCAGGTGTTTGAGGTGGACGGCAAAAAAGTGAGTTGGTATTACAAGAGCACGGGCTATCCCAAAACATACCAGTTCAGGGCATATACTCCCGGCACGGTGAAAGAATATCCCAAGGATATCATCGCCAATGTGTGGAATTATGATGACCAATGGAAAGTGGAATGGCTGGAAAACGGCAAACTGATGGGTGAGATGACACAATACACCGGGCAGGATCCTATGGCTGTAAAAATGGTTAAGGACAATCGCAAAACCATGGAAAGCTGGATTGCGCCTCTATCCACCAAACACATGTTTCGTGCCACACCTCGCCATGCCAATTCTAAATTGGCAATCCGCGTGACCGACCGCTTCGGAAATGTTTACCAAGAAGAAATAACACGAAAATGAGACACTTCTTTTTATCTTGTGCGGCACTCCTTGTGGCTTGTGTAACACCGAGCACTGCTATTGCCAAGGTGACATTAACCTCAATATGGGGAGACAACATGGTACTGCAACAACAAGCAGGTGTCAAGTTCACGGGTACCGCCAAGAAGAACTGTAAAATTACGATTAGGGCATCGTGGAGCGACAAACGCATAATGACGCGTAGTGACAGCGACGGTCATTGGCAAGCTACACTGCATACCGCTTCCGCAGGAGGCCCATACACCATTACATGCTCTGATGGCGAGGCGCTGACCCTGAGAAACATCCTCCTTGGCGAAGTTTGGTTCTGCTCCGGACAGTCTAACATGGAAATGCCCGTACGCGGATTCAGAGGTCAACCGGTTTATGGTTGCCAACCTTACATTGTGTCGGCAAACCCACGTCGGCAGCTGAGACTTTACACTGTTCAGCGCGACTGGAGCACCACACCCAAGACTGAAGGCGTAAAAGGAGAATGGGTGGAATTGTCATCACAAGCGGTGGGCGACTTCAGCGCTACGGCCTATTTCTTCGGAGATTTGTTGCAACGCACCATCAACGTGCCGGTAGGATTGATTCATTGCTCGTGGAGCGCATCCAAAATAGAGGCATGGATGAGCCGTCAAACGCTACAACAATTCAGTGAAGTAAAATTGCCCGATATCAACCAGTCAGAGTTTGGATGGGAAGCTGGCACACCCACACTGCTATGGAACGCCATGGTAAACCCTTGGAAAGGCTTCCCCGTACGCGGCATGATATGGTATCAAGGCGAGGCCAACTCTTCCGATCCAGCACTATACAAACGCCTTTTCCCTGCGATGGCGCAACAATGGAGAACATTTTTTGAAAACAACAGCATGCCTATCTATTACGTGCAAATTGCGCCCTATAAGTCTGGCGGCAAGGACAATCTTGATTGGGCATGGTTTCGCCAGTGCCAACTGGAGCTGATGAGCGAAGTGCCCAACGTGGGCATGGTGGCCACAACCGATGCGGGTAGTGAACTTTTCATACATCCACCTTACAAAATCAAAGTGGGTGAGCGACTTGCTTATTGGGCTTTGGCCAAGACATACGGGCGAACAGGATTTCTTTACACTGGCCCTATCTATAAATCGTGCTCATTGAAAGACAGTGTCGTGGAGGTTACGTTTGAGCACGGACAAGAAGGCATGATTCCTGAAAATCAAAAAATACGTGGCTTCGAACTGGTAGACGCAAGCGGAAAAATACATCCCGCTAATGCGGAAATTGTCAATGGTTCTGCCAAAGTTAAAGTTTGGAACGACTCTGTAAGCCAACCTACCGAGGTGCGTTATTGTTTTCGCAACTACATAGAGGGCGACCTGCGCAACAATGCGGGGCTTCCTGCCTCTCCATTTAGGGCAGAGATAAAATGACATAAACGTGACATAATCCTCCATTTTAACAATATCATCAATTCTACACAAGCTAATTATATTTTAAACGAGCATAAGCACAATGATTAACAGAAGAGACTTTATCAAGAGAGTAACCCTTGCGGGAACAACAGCGGCCTTGGCTCCATTGGTGACAAGAGCCGAAAATATCGCCAATTCTCCCCACGTTGCCCATGAACAAATGAACCAACAGAGTGGCTCGCTCATTATTCCACGTAACAACGGCATCAAGATAACCGGCACCTTTCTGGACGAGATATCTCATGACATTCCTCATCAAAACTGGGGCGAAAAAGAGTGGGATATGGATTTCAAGTACATGAAAGCCATTGGCATAGACACCGTAATCGTTATCAGGTGTGGTTATCGAAAGTTTTTGACCTACCCCTCCGAATATCTCATGCGCAAACACGGTTGCTACATGCCATCGGTTGACCTGATCGACATGTATCTGCGCCTGGCTGACAAATATGGCATGAAGTTCTTCTTTGGCTTGTACGATTCGGGGCACTATTGGGACACAGGCGACATGTCGTGGGAAATCGAGGATAATAAATATGTCATCGACGAGGTTTGGAAGCGTTACGGCCATCACAAAAGTTTCAAAGGCTGGTACATCAGCACAGAGATAAGCCGCAAGACCAAAGGTGCCATCCCCACATTCCATGCGCTCGGCAAGCAGTGTAAAGACGTGTCGGGCGACCTTCCCGTCTTCATATCGCCATGGATAGACGGCAAAAAAGCCGTCATGGGCACCCAACAGCTCACCAGAGATCAATCTGTGTCTGTGCAGGAACACGAGCGCGAGTGGAACGAGATATTCGATGGCATACACGACGTGGTGGATGCTTGCGCTTTCCAAGACGGGCACATAGACTATGATGAGTTGGACGCCTTCTTCTCCGTGAACAAAAAGTTGGCCGACAAGTATGGCATGCAATGCTGGACCAACGCCGAGTCGTTCGATCGCGACATGCCCATCAGATTCTTCCCCATTAAGTTTGACAAGCTGCGCATGAAGCTGGAGGCGGCCAAGCGTTGCCACTACGACAAGGCCATCACCTTTGAGTTCTCCCATTTTATGAGTCCACAATCGGCTTATATCCAGGCGCATCACTTGTACGACCGTTATAAAGAATATTTCAATATCAGGTAATCAATAGTTTTCCATATCATGAATGATTCTTCCGTAAAACTGGGATATGTGTTTTATCTGGCGCTGGCTGCGGCATTGGGCGGACTGCTCTTTGGGTATGACACGGCCGTCATATCA
>QWCK01004254.1_pt1 | contig 14349 bp, 13 predicted proteins | sample 1972571 | NCBI WGS metagenome assembly QWCK01 (sample SAMN09866710, study PRJNA288562) | Human gut metagenome isolate term2_stool, whole genome shotgun sequencing... | isolation source: gut | host: Homo sapiens | place: USA: California
TCTAAAAACTTATCGTTTATTTGCTATGCCCGCCTCTGTGCGGGCTACTTTTATATCAAGAGTTCTCCAAAGGAGAACTTTCCTATAAAGCAAAAAAGGAGCTGAGATTTCTCTCAACTCCTTCATTTCATTACATATTCTGCTAATTAGTCAACTGCGATGATCTCTTTTTTATTGTAAGAACCACAGGATTTGCATACTCTGTGTGGAACCATAAGTTCGCCACATTTGCTGCATTTTACTAAAGTCGGAGCAGACATTTTCCAGTTTGCTCTTCTTCTATCTCTTCTACCTTTGGAAGATTTATTTTTTGGACAAATAGACATTTCGTTACACCTCCAATTTATCTGAATCTAAGTGAATTGTTCTGAATCACACTCAATTGATTATACACAGAACATCATCCTTTGTCAACAGATTTTTTGTGTTTTGTGTAATAATTTTGCAGTTCACACGCGCCATTCGCAAAACGCCCTTCGGGCTTCTCCGTAGTTACGCTCCTATTTTTGCTCATAAAAAGGCGCTCCCTTCATCACTATGTATTCAGGTAATTCCTCATGCAAGCATGATCATTACCAGAATTCATGTGATGAGTGAACTGGAGCAATTATTTTACTAATGCTACTGTCTCTCTTGCGATTGCAAGCTCTTCGTTTGTCGGGATGACGCAAACTGTTACTTTGGAATCCGGAGTAGAGATTACGATGTCATCGCCTCTCTTGCCGTTTGCTTCCTCATCTACAGTAATTCCAAGGTATCCAAGGTATGCTAATACTTTAGAGCGAACCAGCGGAGCGTTCTCACCGATACCTGCTGTGAATGCGATCACATCAACACCGTTCATTGCTGCTACATAAGAACCGATGTATTTTGCTACACGATAGCTAAATACTTCGATAGCTGCTGCTGCACGCTCATTGCCAGCTTCCATACCTTCCTCAAGGTCACGGAAATCGCTGGAAAGTCCGGAAATACCCTGTACACCAGATTTTTTATTTAATACGTTCATAACACCTGCGATATCAAGGTTCTCTTTTTTAGCGATGAACTCCATGATAGCCGGATCGATATCACCGGAACGTGTTCCCATTACAAGACCTTCCAATGGTGTAAGACCCATGGATGTATCTACGCATTTGCCGTTTAATACAGCACTGATGGAAGCACCGTTTCCAAGGTGAGCAACGATGATCTTGGAATCGTTAAGATCTTTGCCAAGAAACTCAGCAACGTGTTTGGATACGAAGCTGTGGCTTGTTCCGTGGAAGCCGTATCTTCTTACTTTATATTTCTCATAGTACTCATATGGAAGTCCATAGAGGTATGCTTTCTCTGGCATTGTCTGATGGAAAGCTGTATCGAATACACCAACCATCGGTACGCCTGGCATCAGATCCTGGCAAGCACGGATACCGATTAAGTTTGCCGGGTTGTGAAGCGGTGCAAGGTCGTTACACTCTTCTACTGCTGCAAGCATCTCTGGTGTGATAACTGCTGAAGAAGCAAATTTCTCACCACCGTGTACGATACGATGTCCAACTGCATTTACTTCTGCAAGGCTTGCGATTGCACCTGTTTTCTCATTTACAAGAGCGTCAAGTACAAGCTGGATAGCCTCTTTATGTGTAGGCATCGGAGCCTCTGTAATCTCTTTGTCAAGACCCGCTTTCTGATATGTAAGTCTTCCGTCGATACCGATTCTCTCGCAAAGACCTTTTGCAAGCACTGCCTCTGTATCAGAGTTGATCAGCTGATATTTCAGTGATGAACTACCACAGTTAATTACTAATACGTTCATTATTTATGTTCTCCCTTCATTTTCACTTTGACTTTCCGTCAAAATACCTGTCTTTTCTATTATATCTCAAATTTTCTGTTTCGCAAGAGGTTACCAACTGGTTTTTTGTAAGTTTTTCCTTTTGCATTTGTTTTCGTACATGATATTTTATCCAAAAAGCAATATCCATTCCGATTTTCCGTAAAGCGGACATTCGCAATCCGCTTTCGCTACTTGCTCATGAACGCAGTCGCTTTACGACCTGTCAGTGGGAGCTTTTAACTCCCACTGACATAAGCATCCCCTTACCCACCGCTTAGTGCTCTACGCACTTGAAGCGGGGGAATGTTTATTCTGCGTTCAAATTTATTTGTTTTTCTGTATGATTCATGCTATGATTTTTCCAATAAAAAAGGGCAGATTGTACCATATTATCACTACAATCACCACATTGCCCATAACGCAAAAAATTAGTTTCAAAAACTTATAAACGCAGGAGTATCAAATACTATGAATGTCACTGGAATCATTGCAGAATATAATTCGTTTCACAACGGACATGCATTTCATATAGAAGAAACACGAAAAAATATGCAGGCAGACTACTGCATCGCCGTCATCAGCGGTGACTTTGTGCAGCGCGGTGCCCCTGCCCTGTTAAACAAATATGACCGTGCAAAAATGGCGCTGGAAAATGGTATTGACTTAGTCATTGAACTGCCGGTCATCGCCGCTACTTCCAGTGCGGAAAATTTTGCACAGGGTGGAGTCTGTCTGTTAGATGCCCTCGGTGTCGTGTCCAACATCAGTTTTGGTGCTGAGGCAAACACCGCTTCTGATATTGATCTGCTCGGCAAACTGGCTGATTTTTTTGCCTTTGAACCACCTGCATTTCAGGAACATCTGGACCAGGCATTAAAATCCGGTTACAGTTTTCCGACAGCCCGGGCAAGAGCTGCACTCACCTGTCTGCAGCAGATACATTCAGATTCCATGGACGCAAACACACTTGCTCAGTTTGAACAGCTGCTTGCATCACCAAACAACATCCTTGCTATTGAATATATGAAAGCAATCCGTCGGCATAACTGCAAACTGACACCGTCAGTCGTTACACGAACCGGTGCAGGCTATCATGATACAGATACAGATACAAAATTTGCCAGTGCTTCCGCCCTGCGTAAATTTATTTTACAGAATAACTCTGACCAGGAAATCACTTCCGAAATGCTGAATCAAATGCTGACACGCACGGTTCCTGATTCTGTTCGCGAACTGCTGCTGACTGCATATGAAAATCATGCATTTTTGCAGGAAGATGATTTTTCTGACTTATTATATTATGAACTTCAGCGACAGCTTCTGCATCCGACTGCATCTGACTTTGATGCCACACGTTCTGATCTGGCACAGCGCATTGAAAATAAACTGGAATCTTTTACCTGCTGGTCTGAATTTGTGTCCGATTTAAAGACAAAAAATCAGACTTATACAGCCATCAGCCGTTACCTTCTGCACGCCTTACTTGGCATTGACGGAGAACTTCTGACAGCTGCCAAAACTTACCATTATGCACCGTATGCCCGCATCCTTGGTTTCCGAAAAGATGCTTCACCTTTGCTGAAGGAATTGCAGGCACACAGTCAGATCCCACTTCTGCGCAAAATTGCAAAAGAACGCCTGGAACTGGCACCAGATCAGCAGAAACTTCTGGATCTCGATGTTTATGCAGCTAATTTATACAACAGGATTCTTTTTTTAAAATCAGGTATTCAACGAAAAAACGAATATCGTGAACCTTTAATTATTTTATAATTTCTATACTAAATGCGCTGTGATTCTGAACATTTACTTCGATTCACATTTGTCAGAGTCACACGCATATTTTCATTTACATTCACTGTAAATTTTACTTCGTATCCTCCAACAGCAACGAATTTTTCTCTTATTTTTCAACAAATCTTTTGCAATTTCATCACCGTTTTACGCATTTTCCATGACGTCATCACGTTACTATCTTGCAGTAAATCTTGCATAGTATACACTTTTTACTTTATTTTTGAATTATGTAGCATCATTTCCTGCATTTTTACTTGTTATTTATTTAACATTATCACTTTTTTATACTTTTTTGAATTTTTTCTTTTTTTCTCTTGCATTTTTCTTTCAACTTCCCTATACTTTTAAACATAGTGTCGTTCTAAGAAGACACTAAGGGGAAAATTATTTCAATTGATAAAAGGAGTATGATACATGAACAATCAGGTACAGATCAGAAAGTTCAAAAAAGTTCTGGTAGCAAATCGTGGCGAGATCGCCATCCGTGTATTCCGAGCCTTGAACGAGCTTGGAATCACAACCGTCAGCATTTATTCCAAGGAAGACCGTTATGCACTCTTCCGTTCCAAAGCAGATGAATCCTATCCGCTGAACCCGGAAAAGGGACCGATTGACGCATATCTTGATATTGATAACATCATCAAGATCGCTCTGGCAGCAAACGTTGACGCTATCCATCCGGGATACGGATTTTTATCAGAGAATCCGGATTTTGTAGATGCCTGCGAAAGAAACGGCATTGTATTTATCGGACCTTCCAGTCAGATCATGAATGCAATGGGTGACAAAATTTCTTCCAAAAAAATGGCAATCGATGCCCAGGTACCGATTATTCCTGGTGTTGATTACGCAATTAAAGATATTGATACAGCAACAAAAATTGCAGTAGAAGTCGGCTTTCCGATCATGTTGAAAGCTTCCAACGGCGGTGGCGGACGTGGTATGCGAATCGTAAACGCGATTGAAGATCTGGAAAAAGAATTTAACGAAGCAAAAAATGAATCGAAAAAAGCGTTTGGAGATGACAAAATTTTCATTGAGAAATATCTTCGCGCGCCAAAGCATATCGAAGTTCAGATTTTAGGTGATAATTATGGAAACGTGGTTCACCTGTATGACCGTGACTGTTCCGTACAGCGCCGTCATCAGAAAGTCGTAGAGTATGCTCCGGCATTCTCTATTCCGGATGCAACACGTCAGATTATTTTTGACTCTGCTATCCGCCTTTCCAAAGCCGTTGGCTATCGCAATGCCGGTACTCTGGAATTTCTGGTTGACGCAGACAACCACCCATACTTTATCGAAATGAACCCTCGTATTCAGGTAGAACATACCGTCAGTGAGGAAATTACAAATATTGATCTGGTGCAATCCCAGATTCTGGTAGCGGAAGGTTATCCGTTGGATTCTGATGAGATTAACATCAAATCTCAGGATGACGTTCACTGCGATGGCTATTCCATCCAGACCCGTGTTACCACAGAAGACCCGGCAAACAACTTCATGCCGGATACCGGTGAGATCACCGTTTACCGTTCCGGTTCCGGAAAAGGAATCCGTCTGGACGGCGGTAATGCCTATACAGGCGCTGTCATTTCGCCTTACTATGACAGCCTTCTGGTAAAAGCGATCTCCCACGACCGCACGTTTGCCGGTGCTGTTCGCAAATCCATCCGCACGTTACAGGAAATGCGTATCCGTGGTGTAAAAACCAATATTCCGTTCCTGATCAACGTTCTGCATCATCCGATCTTCGTTGCAGGAAAATGTTATACCACCTTCATTGAGGAAACACCGGAACTGTTCCAGCTCACACAGAGTCAGGATCGCGCAACCAAGATCATTGAGTTTATCGGTGACCGCATCGTTAACTCCCAGAAAGGTCAGAAACCACACTATGAAAACCGTGTGCTTCCAAAACTGGATCAGACAAAACCGGTCTATGGTGCCCGTGATGAGTTCCTGAAACTCGGTGCCGAAGGTTTCATGCAAAAAATCCTGAAAGAAGATAAATTATATGTTACAGATACTACCATGCGTGATGCACAGCAGTCTCTGATGGCAACCCGTATGAGAAGTAAGGATCTGTGCGGTGCTGCTTACGCTACCAACGCATACATGCAGAATGCTTTTTCCGTAGAAGCATGGGGTGGTGCTACTTACGATACTGCTTACCGTTTCTTGAAAGAGTCTCCGTGGAAACGTCTGGAACTCTTAAGAAAACGTATGCCAAACACACTGATCCAGATGCTGCTGCGTGCTTCCAACGCCGTCGGATACAGCAACTATCCTGACAATGTGGTTCAGGAGTTTATCAAGATTTCCGCTGAGCACGGCATTGATGTGTTCCGTATTTTCGACAGTTTAAACTGGGTAGAAAATATGAAAATGCCGATTGAAGAAGCATTAAAAACCGGTAAGATCGTAGAGGGAACTATCTGCTACACCGGCGATATCACAAGCCCGACGGAGACAAAATATACACTGGATTATTATGTGAAAATGGCTCTGGAACTGGAATCCTTAGGATGTCATTCCATCGCGATCAAAGATATGGCAGCCCTGTTAAAACCACGTGCTGCAAAAGAACTGGTAACAGCACTGAAACAGGAGCTTCATGTACCGCTCCACTTACATACACACGATTCCACCGGAAATGGTGTCAGCACTGTTCTGATGGCCGCTGAGGCAGGTGTAGATATCGTGGATCTGGCCATTGAATCCATGTCTTCCATGACAAGTCAGCCTTCCATGAATGCGGTTGTCGAAGCTCTGCGCGGAAGCAAACGTGATACTGGTCTTGATTTTGAAGAACTGGATGAGCTGAGCCGTTACTACGGACGTATCCGTAAAGTTTACGAGCAGTTTGAAAGTGATATGAAAGCTCCGAATGCTGAGATTTACAAATATGAGATCCCTGGTGGACAGTACTCCAACCTGTTAGCGCAGGTTACAAGTATGGGTTCCGCAGATGAATTCGAGTCCATCAAAGCATTATACAAAGATGCCAACGATCTGCTTGGAAATATCGTAAAAGTTACTCCGACTTCCAAAGCCGTCGGCGACCTGGCCATCTTTATGTTTAAAAACGGCCTGACAAAAGAAAACATCCTGACTGCAGGTGCAGGACTCTCCTATCCGGATTCCGTTGTTTCCTACTTCCAGGGTATGATGGGGCAGCCTTATGGTGGATTTCCGAAAGAGCTTCAGAAGATTGTTCTGAAAGACATTGAGCCGCTGACAGGCCGCCCGGGTAAATCTCTCCCGCCGGTTGATTTTAATGCAATCAAAAAGCAGCTGATTGAAAAATACAATTATGGTGATAAATCCGAAGAAGTTATGAACCAGAAAGCTATCAGTTATGCGCTGTATCCGAAGGTTTACGAAGACTACTGCGAGCATTTCCAGATGTATAATGATGTAACACGCCTGGAAAGCCACGTTTACTTCTACGGATTACGCAAAGGCGAGGAGACTTACCTGAATATCGGTGAGGGAAAACAGCTTCTGATCAAATATCTGGAGGAAGGTGAACCGGATGAAAATGGAGTCCGTACCCTTACTTTCCAGGTAAATGGTATGCTTCGTACCGTCAAGATCCAGGATAAGAACCTTGAAATCAAAGCAGACCGCAAACTGAAAGCAGACAAGACAAATCCACAACACCTTGGTTCTTCTATCCCGGGTACGGTTGGAAAAGTACTTGTAAAAGAAGGAGATGCGGTAACAGAAAATATGCCGTTGCTTACCGTAGAAGCTATGAAGATGGAGACAACTGTTGTTTCCAAAATTACCGGTACGGTCGACAAGATTTACGTTCAGCAGGGCGATAGCGTATCACAGGATGATCTGTTGATGTCCTTTCATATTGCGAAATAAAGTATAACATCCGAAAACGAAATTAGTAAAAAAGAAAACAACATAGCAGACACAGGCGCTTTTCTCTGTTGCGCTGCTTATCTCCGACTTTCTTCGCAAACTCATACGCAAAAACAGGCGTATTCAGACACGCTACGAAAGCCGAGCTAGACGCAACAGATCTCACGAAAATCTGCCCTACCGTCTTGCTATGTTGTTTTCTTTTTACATTTTTTCATTTTCTGCATTCTGGAGCCACTGACGCAATCGTTTCCTTCTTTTTTCATTCACAGATATGGACTATTTCGTCTCAGCTCCCTTATGAATGGCATTCTCCCCGTAACGCTTTTTTATTTTTGCAATGGCATCGTCTAAACTTTCCAGTTTTTTCTGTTTCTGTTCTTCTTTTTCACGCCTCAGTTCTTCCTGTTTTTCCTGCTCCTGATACTTGCCCAGATCAAACAGACTGATCTGTGTCGGTTCTTCTTCATCCTGAAGTTTGGTGGTTCGGATTCCAAGTAAACGGATTGGTTCACCGTCCCAGAGTTCATCAAACAGCTGACAGGCGCACCGATAGATTTCTGCTTCTTCTGCAGTCGGTGTCAGTATCGTTGTCTGATGCGATACCGAACAAAAAGAAGCATATTTAATTTCCGTGCTGATCTGTGCTGCCAGAAAATGATGTTTTTTCAGGCGCTGTGAAACACTGGTCGCCAGTTCTTTTAATACAGCGTATGCCTCTTCTTCTGTCTCTGCATTGTTTGCCAGTGTCATGGAATTTCCCACACCTTTTGCTTTTGGTTTTTCTTTTACAACCTGTCCTTCATCGATGCCATTTGCATAATTCCAGAGCATTCCGCCATGGCTTTTCAGCCAGCTTTCTACCACAGCTTTATCCGTACGCGCCAGATCTCCAATCGTGCGGATTCCCATTTTCTGCAACAATTTTGCACTGCTTTTTCCACACATATGTAAGGAACCAATTGGCAATGGCCAGAGTTTTTTCTGGATTTCACTTACATATAAAGTGTGAACCAGATTTGGCTTTTTGAAATCGGATGCCATTTTTGCCAATACTTTTCGGTCCGAGATTCCCACGTTTACTGTAAATCCAAAGGTGTCATATACGCTGTCTTTAATATAAGCTGCTGCTGCCTCCGGAGTCGGGAACTGACTTCGAATTGGTTCAAAAGACATATAACACTCATCGATGCTGACCTGCTCAATTTCGTCACAGATACTGCGCAGGTGACGCATCAGTTTCTGGCTCATTTCCCGGTAATAGGTGTGATCCGGAGGAACCATCACAAGTGTCGGACATTTTTGAAATGCACTGGCAACGGTTTCCGCCGTCTGAATTCCAAAGGCTTTTGCCGGAATGGATTTCGCAACGACGATTCCGTGGCGAGTTTCCTGATCTCCTCCTACAATGGACGGAATCGTGCGCAGATCCAGTTTGCTTCCGTTTTGTAGTTCCCGTAATGCACTCCAGCTTAAATATGCGGAATTTACATCAATGTGAAAGATGATCTCTCCATCCATTCTGTTCATAGTTGTACTCCACTCCCAAAATTTATTCTTCCTGCAAGTTCAGATACTGAATTTCTTTCTCAGATAATTCCACTGTAAATGTACGTAGATTTTCTTCCAGTCGGCATGCTTTTGTTGTACTCACAAGCACATACATATTCAATCCCTGTTGAAACATCCAGACAAGTGCAATCTGTGACACGGTGCAGCCTTTTTTCTCTGCCAGTTCTTCACAGCGTGCCAGACGTTTAAAATTATCATAGCAGACATAACCTTTCACACAAAATGGATCTAATATTTCTGCCGCCTGTGCTTCCTGACTGCTTTTGATCCTGCCTGCCCACTATATCTATGTTGCTACAAGTTTCTCACCATTTCACGAAGTTCCATTTCCCAGTCATTTCGTTCATGATACCACACGCATCCATAGGCTTCCCGTATCCTCAGCCGCATACTGGAACACACTATGATAGGAATTTCCACATTTTGATCCTTCATCTGACCAATAAATACTTCCCCGGCATCTTCGTCGATTCCAGTACCTTTTTTTAGCGGATACTGCATGTCTGTGATTGCCAGATCATACATATCCCCCTGCTCTTTAATCTCTTCTATTTTTTTCATACCAGATGCCACATCCGTTACCCAATCGATTTCTGCCTCACATACATCATGCAGCACTCTTGCAATAGCCGTCTGTTTCATGGCATTATCTTCCAGATGTAATATCTTTAAGTGTTTCATCCAATCTTCTCCTCTTGCCATACATTCTCACATTTTATTTTTACAGTATAATACAATTTTCTTCATTTTCCAATTCACATATTTTTCTAAATTCCAACCTTGACATATATAGATTCCCGATATATATTATATATAGATAATCTATATATAATTTGATATTAAAATACACGCGTGGATGTAATTGGCTAAATTTAGGTAATACACTTATTTCAAAGAATTTTTACTTGACTAAATTCCGATAACCACATCTATTTCAAAGGAGGATTCACTTATGGCAGTAGACAAAAGTCTGATTTCCGGAAGCACTACAATGCTGATTTTACGGCTTTTGGAAGAAAAAGACATGTACGGTTACGAAATGATTGAAACATTACAGGAAAAATCCCAGAATGTATTTCAATTGAAGGCAGGCACTCTTTACCCGCTGCTTCACTCTCTGGAAGAAAAAGGCTATGTTTCTTCTTACGAAAATTCCATCGGCCAGAAAACACGAAAACATTATTCGCTGACAAAAAACGGGAAAAATTTTCTCTCTCAGAAAAAAGAAGAATGGAAAGAATATTCTTCAGCTGTTGCTAATATCCTGACAGCTGATCGAAATACCATCTTTCCAGTATTGAAACCACAGATGGAGGGTTAGGTATGAGCAAAAAACGATATATGGAACTGCTGCTGGAACAGATTCGAAACAAACGTGCAAAAGAATTGGTAGCGCATGAAATCACCTCTCACATCGAAGATCAGGAAGAGGCCTACCGTGCTCAGGGACTGACGGCTTATGATGCGGAACGCAGAGCTGTGCTGGATATGGGTGATCCAGTGGAAACAGGTGTGTCACTGGATGCCGTTCACAAACCGAAAATGTCCTGGAGTATGGTCATTCTGACAGCTATGATCTCCGTGCTTGGAGTGTTTATGATTGGAATGATATGCAAGGGAACTTCGGATTTTTCAACTATTTCACTTTTAAGAAAACAGATTATTTATCTGATGATTGGATTTGGAATCATGCTTTTTATCTGCAAAATAGATTACAGCCGGATTTTTCGATACTCTGGTATACTGGCCATCCTTTATCTCGGATTTCTCTTTTTGCAGGATATGCAATTTGTACACCTCTTTTCCAATACGGTAACAATTCCTTATCTGCTCAGTATCCCCATTTTTTTGCGGATTACTGTACAAATTTCGAAAACGAAGCTGGTATCATCTGCTGATTCCTGTTGGATTTATGCTTGCATCTATCCTGCTAATGCGTTACCAATGGTTCTTTTCATCTTATAAACTGGTTCTTGCATTTATAAGCGCCGTACTTGTTACTGTGGTAATTTGTAACAATTGGTATCCGGTTCACAAAAGAATCGTTTTACCAATACTCTGGGGGTGCGTAGTTGGCATTCCAACACTTTCCTTGCTGGTACCGTACAAATTTCCAAATCTGTTCCCACCGTATGTTTCTGCCCGCATTTCCAACTGGATCTATCCGTTTTCCGTTGAAAATGCAAATCAGTCTATGGTGCATGAAGCAATGACAAGAAGTACTTTATTCGGACACAGTTCGACTTTAATCATGGATCTGAATTCCCTGATCAGTGATTATATGATTATAAATGTAACATCACGATATGGTATTATTCCAGCCTGTATTCTTGCAGTTTTATTTATCGTATTCTGTGTTCGTCTGTTTTATCTGGCTTTAAACCAGAAAAATCAACTTGGTATGATTATCGGACTAGGATGCAGTCTGGTTTTGACCGTAGAAGTTTTCAAATATTTTCTTATGAACCTTGGTTTCATTCCAATGGCATACGGATTTCTCCCACTATTTTCCTATGGTGGAAGCGTTACGATCATTTCCTATATATTTATTGGTATTTTGCTGAGTATCTACCGAAATCAGAATCTCATTGACGAAACCAGACAGAAACACCTGCGTATTCATTTTACAATTGAACAGGAATAACGTACAATGTAAAAAAAATCCGGCAGATTTCCAGATGCACCTTTGATGCTTCTGACCTCTGCCGGATGTTTTATTTTTATTCTATTTTTGTTCTGTCATTCAAGTCGAACGCACGTGAGACTTGGTGCGTGATTCTGGTCAGCGAAAGCTGACATATTTTAGTGATGGAACAGACGAATACCTGTAAAGCACATTGCCATATTGTACTTGTTGCAGGTAGCAATGACATGATCATCACGAATGGATCCGCCCGGCTCAGCCACATATTTTACGCCGCTCTTGTGTGCACGTTCAATATTGTCGCCAAATGGGAAGAATGCGTCAGATCCCAGTGCAACGTCTGTATTTTTATCCAGCCATGCGCGTTTCTCTTCTGCTGTAAATACAGGTGGTTTTACTTTAAAGATATTCTCCCATGCGCCATCTGCAAGTACATCCATGTACTCATCTCCGATGTAAAGATCGATCGCATTGTCACGGTCTGCACGTTTGATGCCATCTACAAACTGAAGATTTAATACCTGTGGAGCCTGACGAAGGAACCAGTTATCTGCTTTCTGTCCTGCCAGACGTGTACAATGGATTCTGGACTGCTGTCCTGCACCGATTCCGATAGCCTGACCACCTTTTGCATAACATACAGAATTAGACTGTGTATATTTCAGTGTGATCAGTGAAATGATCAGGTCGATTTTAGCAGAATCCGGAATTTCTTTATTCTCTGTCACAATATTTCCAAGGAAATCGCGGTCGATTTTCAGTTCATTTCTTCCCTGCTCAAAAGTCACACCAAATACCTGTTTGTGCTCAATCGGGTCCGGAACGTAGTTTGGATCGATTTCGATGACGTTATATTTACCACCTTTTTTTGCTTTCAGGATTTCCAGTGCTTCCGGCTCGTAACCCGGAGCGATCACACCGTCGGAAACTTCACGTTTGATGATTTTTGCTGTACTTGCATCGCAAACATCAGACAGAGAAATGAAATCACCGAAAGAAGACATACGGTCTGCACCTCTGGCTCTTGCATAAGCACTTGCCAGCGGAGAAAGTTCACCAAGATCATCTACCCAGTAGATTTTGCTCTCGGTTTCTGTCAAAGGAAGTCCTACTGCTGCGCCAGCCGGAGATACGTGTTTGAAAGATGTTGCTGCCGGAAGTCCGGTTGCTGCTTTCAGCTCACGTACTAACTGCCAGCCGTTGAAAGCATCCAGGAAGTTGATGTATCCCGGTTTTCCGTTTAATACTTTGATTGGCAGATCTGCACCGTTCTCCATATAAATACGGGATGGTTTCTGATTTGGGTTACAGCCATATTTTAACTCTAATTCGTTCATTCTGATTCCTCCGATAACTATGTGTTCACACAAACGTTTTTTATTTCAACAAAAATTCAAGTCGAACGCACGTGAGACTTGGTGCGTGATTCTGCTCAGCGTAAGCTGACATATTCTTCTCAGAATCACTGCACATCCTCGCGGAGCGTTTATCGCAGTCGGAGATTGTACTCCCACTGAGAAAGACTTGTTATTACTCACCACTTGCAGAAGTGGAGTCTTCTCGACTGAGATAATATCGATAAAAATTAATCCTGATGTTTGTTTACGATACGTGTCTCATAAGTACCGTCTGCGATGTTGATATAACGTACAAACAGGGAAACTTTATTATCTGCGTTTAAACTCTCCCATAAAAGTTTTGTATACTCATCAATATCATCCACAACATCTACCAGCTCCGGCTCTCCTTCAAAACTTGGAAGCGGATTTCCATCGTTCATATAAGTATGGATGAAACGGGCCTCGCCTGCAGCCGGTGTCTCATAAGCGAATGTATAACGGTTACATCCCTCCGGATTGCCGTTGTTGCTCTTTAAAATAGACATTGCATAACTGAATTTTCCGTTTTCCACATGCATGATACCGGAAATACGCGGTGTGTAATTCGGGCCGTCCGGCTCAAACTCACGGCAGCGTAAAGACTGCTCAAATGTCATCTGGCGATCCATCTGATCATAAATGGTATCTGTCTGATCTCCGTTTGTTACAATTATTTTATTTCCCAATACACGAACCGGTGCGTAGATAATCAGGCTCGGATCTTCCAGTTTAGATGGATCATATGCCTGTGTACGGATGCCTTCACCATCCTCTACAAATACACGGTTTCTGCTATTCTCACTTCTTCCCATGATAAAGTACGCGGTAACGGCTTTGTTTCCATCAGATGTTCTGCCGATGATAATGCCTCTTCCCGGGTAAGAATTCTCCTGTAACTGCTTTGCAATAGAACGCATTTCCATATCATGTCCTCCTTCGTGTGGTACCCCTTGTCATGTTTAATTATCATGGAGCTATTCACAGATTATTTTTTCGGATGTTACCTTGAAAAAACAGATATTTCTGTGAATTTTTCTCATCTATCCAAAGTGTAACATGCCAAATATATTTTTACAACCACCGATTCTTATTAATGCCATTAATTTATTTACTTATTTTTATTAGAATTATTAATATATTGTGATGCCAGGGTCAAAAGTCTGAAACCACGATGTGCTTGCACAGGAGTGGTTTTATGGCTTAATGACCCGCCCCGATATGAGCATAAAAGTGGAGCGTCAGCTTCACGATATGCGAAT
>QWCK01004256.1_pt1 | contig 14345 bp, 9 predicted proteins | sample 1972571 | NCBI WGS metagenome assembly QWCK01 (sample SAMN09866710, study PRJNA288562) | Human gut metagenome isolate term2_stool, whole genome shotgun sequencing... | isolation source: gut | host: Homo sapiens | place: USA: California
CAAAGGATAGTGACGGATGTTCCTGGGCTCTGCTTTATTATTTCATCAGAAAGCATCCTTATGTCAAGGGATGGGTTGTCTGATTGCCTGCTTAATATTGTAACCTTATCTTTAACAGGAAAAATTTTTATTACCGCATAGATGATATTTAAGAAGATTTTAGAAATAGCTATAATAATTGTCATTTTTTGATACCAAATATCCCCTTTACTCTATCAATATCTTCTCTTGTGATAACTCTCTTTAGCTTATTGGCAAATAAATCTATTGTGTCATAAAATTTGGATTTTGCTAAAACTCCTTTATTTGGTGCATTTTCTCTTAATAAATTGGAATTTAGCGGTTCAAGTGAAATCATGCTGCCTCGTCTGATTTTAATATATTTCATATTATTCTTTGAGATTGATGTCTTTCTTAAGAGCTTATTAGATAAATATGAGTTGGTAAAATTAACACGGCTTTTTCTTGAAATCTTGCTAAACATATTGTACTGACCATTGATTCTTGGAATTGTAATCCTGCTATTACCATCATAATATTTGATGAGGGTAGTGGCAAAATCAAGATCATCCCTTTCCTGCATAATATTAACCATGTTTCTCAAAGTATTTTTTGAATAAAGTATGTGGTCTTTTGCAAAAACAAGGTATTTCCCTTTGGATTTTTTTATTGCATTCTTGATAAATTCAGTTTCATTTTCCTCATCTAGAATGTGAAGGTTTTGAGCATTTATTATAGCATCTGTCGTTTTGTAATTTTTATTATTGATATAAACTTCAAAAAAAGGAAATAGTTGATTATAAAGGCTGTCCATAAAGTTTTTAAGCCTTTCTCCCGCAAGATTTGATGTGATAATTACAGAAACTAAAGGATTTAAGGCTATTTCTTTCTGACTTTTAATTCCTTCTTCCAAGTTAATATCTCGATGCCTTGCAATCAGTTTTTTATAACTAAGTTTACTTATATGAGTTAAATATGAATTATATCGTTCTGTTATGGCTTTATAAATAATATCTGCATCTTCTCCTGCCCTCCAAATCCTGCGATAGAATCCATTTATTATTTCTCCCTCTATAAATCTTATATAAAGATCTTCTAAATACTTATCACAATCTTTTTTATTATTTCCAAATGTTTTTTTTGCTAAAATTTTTGCAGATTCAAGTATCCTATCGTGAGAAGCTAGTAATCCGTTCAAATATTTGATTGAAATATTCTGCGTTGCAGATGGCATTAGCCAAAATGGTCTCTTTAAATAATTATATGCAATCTTATCGCAGCCAGTGATGATTGGTTCATTCTTAAGTATTTCAAATGTGAAGACCCCATCCTCTGCGTTGCTCAAATCATCAAATTTAATGTGATTTTCCCTAATAAAACTTAATGAAAACATCTTATTGCAAACAGACCATGCACCGAAGAAATGTTTATCGATGGGACTAATTATATTCTGCTTTGCAAGCTTTTGAGAATGCATATAAATTAAATGGTCGCCAAGATTTATTTCTTCCATCACTCCTACGACCATATCCGCGTTTTTTATTTTTGCTTTATTATATAAATGCTTTAGTGAGTTTTTAGGTATATAATCATCCGGATCATAGAAAACAACATATTCTCCACTCGCTAAGTCTATTCCCATATTCCTCGCGGAAGAAACACCACCATTTTCCTTTATAAAAGATTTGAAACGCCTATCCTTGCTTACAAAATCATCTATTATTCTCTGTGATGAATCCGTACTCCCGTCATTTATTATAATGGCTTCCCAATCCTTAAATTCCTGTCTTTCTACGGACAGAAGCATCTTCTCAATATATTGTTCAACATTGTAAACCGGGATAACTATTGATACTTTTGATTTCATAATTAACTCTTTTTGCTTAAACATTCCAAAGCATTATCGTCTTTCCATATGATTTTCTTATGTCCGTCTCAAAGGCATTTTTCATATCGATAATATTTTTTACTTCCAAAACTTCCGATACAATATTTGTAAAATAATCGACAATTTCAGGGTGTTCTTCTAACATCTTCGCTGTATTTAGAAAGTCCTCTCTACCGCTCCTACTGCTTCCGTAAATTCTTAGCCCCTTTTCAAGCACCATTCTCGTGTTGATAGGAACATTGTTTTCACTGACGCCTAGAATGGAAATAGTTCCCTCCGGATTAATAAAATCAATAATTTGGTTGATTGCCGGTTCAGATCCAGCTCCTCCTGCGCATTCAAAAGCGTGGTCCGGAGCAAAGTCACAAGGAATATCGGTAATAAGATGTGTTTCATCTGCAAAAGAGAAATATTCAAGCTTATACCTGTTTTTACCAAAGACCACAATTTTTGATTCCGGCAGCCTATATCTCAAAAGTAATGCGACCAAAAATGCCATATTACCATCACCCCAGATACCAATAACATCTCTTCTTTTGTGACTAAATTCAAGAAATCTTGAAATTGCATGATATCCGACAGATATGATTTCGCTAAAAGCAGCAACATTTGGATTTATTCCATCGGGGATTTTAACAAGTCTATTTGGAGGCATCATGATTATATCCTGCATAAATCCGTCAAATCCGCTCGCACGAAACCTGCTGCTCCTCAGATAGTTTTCATGTATTATTTCATCAGACTCGGTGGGAGTGTTCGGTATCATGATAACCCTGTCTCCTACTTTGAATTCCTCTTCATTACTGTATATTACCCTGCCTATACCCTCGTGGATAAGCGCCATAGGAAGTTTTTTGTTCAAAATTTCTGCGGAGCGTTTCCCCTGATAATACCTTTGATCTGCATTGCAAATGCTTAAATGTGTCGGCCTTACCGCTATCTTATCCCTTTCAATCTCTATGTTTTGAAATTCAACTTCGATCTTCCGTGGCTCTGTCAGTCTATATACTGTATTAAGCATTATAAAATTCCTCCCATAAGGGACTCGGCAACTGCTATGTCATATGGATATGTTATCTTTATATTAAATGTTTCACCATCAACCATCCTGACTTTTTCACTGGAAAGCACAAATATCTTGCAAGCATCGGTTAAAATTTCTTTATCTCTATCTGAAAGTGCATTGTATAATTCCCTTAATTTTTTTGCATTAAAAGACTGTGGAGTCTGTCCTTGGTAGAACTTTTCCCTATCAGGAATATCTGATATAACATTCCCATCACTACTTTCTACAATTGTATCAGTTGCCTTTATTACCGTGTCACAAGCTCCGCATTCTTTTGCAACTTCTATATTTTCTTTAATCATTCTATATGTTACAAATGGCCTAACAGCATCATGAGTTACTATTATCGTATCATCTTCAAGATTGCCTTTTCCGTCAATATAATCAATACCATTCATGATAGTTTCATTTCTTGTCATGCCACCCTCAATGACGACAATATTTTTGCTACCATTAAGGTATTTTTTTATTAAACTCTTGGTGTGCTCAACCCATTCCTTGGGGCAAAGAACAATTATTTCTTCCATCTCATCAAAAAGCATGAACTTCTCAACGGTGTGAATTATTATGGGCTTGTCAGCAATATTCATAAATTGCTTAGGCTTTGTTATATCACCCATCCTTTTACCTATACCCCCAGCCAAAATCAGTCCATAGATCATTCATTTACCTCCTTATCTTCGTCCATCGCAAGAATTAAGAATAAGTATAGGACAACAAAATATCTGTTTACGATGAACATGCTCTCAAACATGTTTATTACAAATATAAAAATTAGTATAAGGTATTTACTATCTGCTTCCAGTCCCCTGGAATTAAAAATTTTCTTTAATAAGCCTGCAAAAAACATTATTGATCCAAGGATACCTGAACACCATAGCATCGCTAGATATCCATTGTGCGGTCCTAAGTTCTCATACCTTGTCCAGCCTTTCTCATAATTATTCTTTACGAACCTAGCTCTATTATTTATTTCATTTTTTGCACTACCGCTACCCAAAAAAGCAGTATTTTTGTGAGCAAAAAGGCCGGTTTTCCATATCAGATATCTGCCGGAACTCATGTTCTCAATTAAATTTTCTTCTTTTGTAATATGATAGTAATTTATCCCCGTTTCCTTATGCTTTTCTGCATACCCCAGGATGCTAAAAGAGGCTATTAAGCACATGAGCATTATTACAGCCGTAATTTTTCTTGCATCAATATTTTTCACAACCAGTCTAAAAAGATAAATTACCAAGCAACCTAAGAGAGCTACTATCGCAGACCTACATTGAGATGCGTAGATGCAGTATAAATTAAAAATTATAGCAATGGCTGAAAAAATTCTCACAAAAAGGTTTTTCCTACGAATTATATTTGCGAGTATTAGTATTGAAAAGGCACTCATAATTCCGAGAGAGTTCGGATTGGCGTACATTGTACACTGAGGCAACACTCCCTTAATTCCGTATAACGAGATTTTCTCAACAATTTGCTTAGAAAGAATTGGATAATTGCTCGTTATATTCCAGCTTAGGAAAAGGTTTATTGCATTTAATGCGAGATTTATGCCTGTAATCAAATACGTAGATTTTTTTATTAACACGCTTTGACCCTTAAGTAAATCTTCGGATACGACTATTAAGAAAAAGCCTTCAAAAAAAACGCTCCTAATAGTGCTGTAGTCAAATGAAAGTTTGAATATGAGTACCAGCCTTATTATGAGATATAAAATCGCAAAGATGTTTTTTTTGATAAATTGCTTATATTCACCTTTCTTAAAAAATACTATGCAAAAAACAATTGATAAAAGAAGAGCCGATATAATCTCTCCTCTCTCATTAAGCGTAAAAAATTTCCTCCCGATAATGGTATTTCCAAATGCAAAAAACATAATAAGGACGATCAAGAGAGGCCCGACTACTTTTTTTGTAATCATATCAAATTTTGTTGATGTATTATTAATCACGGTTATTATTTTGATCTCCTTTGAATAAAATCTCATATAGCCTTTCGCAAGATTTACCATCACAGGCTTTCATAAATTTATCTATAAAATCTTCCCTCTTTTCAGAGCATAGATTCCCCTTTTTTATATACTCGATCAGGCTTTCGCAATCATTAGCAATTTCGCCATAGACATATTCATTAAACTCGAAGTAAAGTCCTCTATTTATCTTATATTCGTCGTAATCATATGGAAAAAATATTATGGGTTTTGAAAGAATTGAATAATCAAAGATAACAGATGAATAATCTGTTATCAGAACATCGGCAATTGGAAGCAATTCTTCTACATCATTAAATTCGCTAAAATCGTAACACCCTTCTGGGAGTTCAATTGCAATTTTACCTTTTTCAATATTATCCAAAATCGCTCTATGCCACTTTACTCCGAGAGCATACTCATTGCCGAGAGATTTTTGAACTCTCGGCAAATCCAATTTTTCTATGTCATAATTTGCTTCATCTATTTTAGAACCTCTATATGTAGGAGCAATTAGTACAAGCTTTTTACCAGAAAGATCCGGATATTTTTTATAAAAAGCTTTCTCTTTTTCTCTTATATCCTTTTCTCGAAAAAAGAAATCTGTCCTTGGAACTCCGATAGGTAATACCTTTTCCTCAGCTATTCCAAAAGCCTCAGCATAGCAGGGAATTATATCTTCTGAACTTACCGGGACATGGGTATATTTCTTATATCCGCTATGGATATTTTTGACACCATCTTCTGTATCAAGTCTGCTATATCCGAACTTCTTGAAAGCACCCGCACCATGCCAGAGCTGAACTAGGTTTTGTCCAGCTCTAACTCGCATAGCTGATGTCATGAGATAGTAATCATCGAGAAAGATATTTTTTGCCGTGGTCATGTCATATATTAGAGAACAGAACTCCTTAAGCTTCATTCTTTCTCTACGGCTTTTCTTCAAATAATATCTAGGCTCATATCTTTTTTTTTGAAGGAAATCATACATCTCTTTAAGATTGCCATCAAGCTCGCCATGCGTATCAGATAATAATAATATCTTATCATTATCGAGCTTTGTGAAATTCATAATCAGCCTGCTTGATATATAGAAGAAAAATAGTGCTATTCCTTTTTGAACCTTATTAACCATTAATTCCGCTCTCTAAATGCTAATTATTTGCAACATATACATGGTTAATTATACTTTTTTTCTTAATAAATTCCAATACCTATATATCCGTCCTTGCAAGCATCTCTGCAGGTGTCTTTCTCATTGAACTGACGACAGGTATTAGCCCTATTATTAGGTCAAACACTAGAAGCATTGCAAAGGTCAAAAGTGCAACTACTGGATTTACTGCATACATTTTTGCCAGCTTATCAGAGATTTGTATTATGTTAGACCATATGTAGTACATAAAAGCAATCCCAGGAATTACAGTTATGAGATTAATCGCTATTATCTCTCCGGCAAACATCGTAGTTATGTCATGCTTCTTTATTCCAATAGCTCTCATAATTCCAACTTCTTTGAGCCTTGAAAGGAACGATGATCTAAGCATCAGATACATCTCAATGAGTGATATTGTGAGTATTACTGCTGCGAGAATGAGTGAGGTTATCACGCTCTTATGTCTGCTTTCATCATATTTCACCCTCTCCTCATCTATATTGATATTTGCATTTATGCCTTGCTTACTTAGCTCATTTTGAACTTTCGCCGGCTCGTCTGCATATATTGAAATAACTTTCTGCTTACCAATGTATCCTGCTCTTAACGTTTCAGAAGATACATAGTTAAAATCTCCTATTTGACTGCTCTTATAATATCCTACGACTTTTAGCGGATGATCGTTAACCTTGATAGATATTGTCTTGTTGAGTTCAATCTCATCCTGCTGGGATTCATTTACTATGACCTCATATAAATTTGTAGGTGCTCTACCCTTTTTTATTGTAATATCCTGAGCCCTTGAATAATCTTTAAGCATATCGCTCTTTGACGAATCACCTTGAGCCTTTACTATCTCAAGTTGGCTTAATATATCGATGTAGGAATTATCACTTACATAAAAAGATGGTGAACCTGTATCCGAAATCGCACTTATTATATATGTCTCATTTCCTCCAAGACTAATCCTTTTGCCTATGAAATCCGAATAATGTATGACTCCTGCATTTTTGCCTTCCTTAGATTTAAGAAACCTTTTAGCAATTAGCTTGTCAAGAACTATCTCATTATCATTGCCTTTGTATTCGCCTTTGATAATATCATCTTTGCTAATAACCTTAGATAAAGCAATTGATCCATCAAGCCTTCCGAGGGCAGTTGCAGTCTGATAATAGTCGTTCATCATCAAGGAAAGCTTAGCCTTTGAATCACCGGGAATTACATATTTAACTCCGCTGACACTAGAAGCCTTGGTGATAATTTCTTCATTTTTTGATGAATTTGGTGCCGTCAAATAATGCTTATTTGTTGAAATATAATCTTCGTCCTTGACTGTCATAAGTCCTACTATATTGCTTACAGCAAGGAAGGAAAACATTGCAGCGAAGAAAAATCCTACAAGTAGCACTTTCTTTCCTTTGTTAAATTTCCTTATCGATTTAAAACCCTTGATCACATTGTTAAAAGGTGTGTATAGCGATGTATATTTAGGTTTGAAATTTTTAGGAAGATGTTTGTCATATTCAAATGAATGTTTATCATATGTTTCACTATCTATTACCCTATAGTGGTCATCTATCATTTCAATATTTGAGTCATCGCTTACAACATTGTATTTGTTGTCCGTATCGATATAAAGATTTCCACCTCGAATTACGATTTTTATTTCAGCCTTATGTTCTTCATTGCTAAAGACATCAATCTTAACATCATCATCAGAAAAACTTTTCTGCACATTCATATCCTTTAGATATATTTTGTTTTCAAGCTGATAATCTAGGTATCTTGTTGAGTCATTAAGCTTATCGGATAATATTTTGCCGTCTTTTAACTCAATTATTCTATCAGAATAAAATTCGGCTATCTTCTTCTCATGAGTAACCAGTAATACCAGTCTTCCCTTTGAAATAGTTTTTATAATATTCATTACTTCAAGGGTGTTTGCGCTGTCTAGGTTTCCGGTTGGCTCATCTGCTATTATTATTCTAGGATTTTTTACAATCGCCCTTGCTATCGCAACTCTCTGTCTTTGACCGCCTGAAAGTGCATCAGCTCTTCTCTTTCTGAACTTATAAATTCCAACAGCTTCAAGACAGTATTTTACCCTTTCTTCAATGATTTTCTCATCTTTAATTCCAATCATTCTTAAAGCTAGTGCAACATTTTCATAGACGGTTCTATCATCAAGAAGATTAAAATTCTGAAAAATATAGCCTATCTTCGCATTTCTAAGAGTATCGATCTTGCCGGATCTTTTCTTAGTTATGCATTCATCATCTATATAAACCTTGCCGGATGTAAGCTTATCCAGTCCGCCGATCGCATTCAAAAGTGTAGTTTTTCCGCAGCCGGATGGTCCAAGGAAAGATACAAGCCCTGTTTCAGGAAGATCTATAGATATATCGTTCAAAACATGATTTTCATTGCTTTTATTTTTATAATAATATTTATTAAGCCTTTCTAATTTAATCATTTTATATCTCCTCCCTATATGCATTCATAGCGCTCTTGCTGAACATCTTTCTTGAATATCTTCTTGCTATCAAAAGGGATAATATTATAAGTATTGCAAATAGAATAACGAAATCTATAAGTGATACATATGAAAGATTATTTTTCAAAACAGGTATTTTCAAAATATCCTTGTTTACAAGCATAACCAAAACGATATTAAGAATATATGAAATCATTGCCATAGATATTAATTCTATTTTCATAATATTACTTGCATTATTTCTTTTAGCACCTAGAATTCTAAGAGTTGAATAATATGTATTTCTCGATTTCATTATCAGTCTTATTACCGCATAAGAGATGAAGAAGAGGACTATAATTTCAACCATAAAGACTGTTAGCTGTAATAGCTTGAGAACAAAATATACTATACTATCAGGGTTTGTCAGAGAGTCCTTAATCGAAAGAACCTTATATCCTGATTTACTTAGTGAATCAGAAAGAGCCTTGACATCTTCTTCATTTTTCGCGAAAGCACTTACCTGATAATTCTCATTGCTATAAAGGGCATAATAATCATCTTCGTTAATATATATGTGCGTTGATGCTTCTTCATAATAATCTTTTTCTATTCCCAGAGCCTTCTTTGCATTCTCGCTATTAACAACCTTTCCTACGGTTAAATTCAAACTATTCGTTTCATGAAGCCCATTAGATGTGATATTAAGTGGCTTATACAAGGCTTCTCCATTTTTATAATATCCGGCATGAGATTCAAATATGTATGCTTTCCCTTGGCTTACATTCGCTGATGGACGAAGAAGGTCACTGCCCTCCAAAGCCTTTATTTCCTGCATTTTACCGTTATAATCCATAAGGAGATCTGACTGTCTTGCCAGCATCTTAGATGTTATTATTTTGTTTGTATTGCTATTGACATATATTATTCCTGTTTCAAAAGAATCCTGAGAGGCATTTTTGTCTCTATTTGAGAATGCTATCCCTACTATTTTCACCTTCGAAGTCAGAAGTTCTTCTCCCTCATTAACTCCATCGAGATAATACTCTTTACCTATCATGTCCTTAGCGGATTTTTTTATTGCCCTCGCCTGATAACCATCTTTATAAGCAACTATCATAACCTCGTTATCATTTTCCGGGAGTCTACCATATTTTGCATTAATTTTTTCATTGTCTTCATATGTCCTCACCGGTCCATTTATATATGCTTCATCAGTTGGTATAGCTCCCAAGGTGTCAAGCTGAACATCGTTACTAACTACATGGTCTACAAGCTCATTTTTTTCGATTTTTTTAACCTCTTCAGGTGTGAAATATGTTCCGTCTTTCTTTGTAACTACAACTCTATTACGCCTTAGATCTGCAAAGTATTGATTAAAGCCTATCTTATCCATATCTGTGATGCTTGCCTTTGTTGAGGCATATTGGTTTGTCACAGCAGTTGATATGAATAAATATACAATCAGAAGCAGCATGAATTTTGAAAAGATATTAAATGTATTTCTTAACCCAAGATTTAACTGGCTTCCGAAACTCATCGGTGGAACCTGAGCAATTTCATCTTCATTATTGGTAACATGAAGATTTCTTTTTGATCTTCTTCCCTCAATAAGCGGAACTTCATCTTGATCTATCACTCTTCTATCTTGATCATCAAGTCTTCTGTCTTCGATTATCTTTCCATCGTGCATTGTGATTTTTCTCGTAACATATTCCTCTACCTGTTCATAATTATGGGTAACAATTATTACGAGCTTGCTCTTAGAGACTTTTTTGAGCGTTTTAATAACAATATCTGCTGATTTGCTATCGAGATTTCCTGTAGGTTCATCTGCAACAATTATCGGTGCATCTTTTGCTAGAGCCCTTGCAATAGCAACTCTCTGTTTTTGACCGCCTGAAAGCTTTGAAACCTTAGAATCTTTAAACTCACTAAGGTCGACAAGCTCTATCAGATCTTCTATTTTTTTCTTGCACTCATTCTTATTTTTACCAGAAATGAGCATGACAAGCTCTATATTTTGATATACCGTATAACTATTTACGAGATTAAAATCCTGAAAAATATTTCCTATGTATTTTTTTCTATATGCTTCATAATCCTCTATTTGAAAAGCACTGGTGTCTTTTCCTGCTACATACATTTCACCTTCTTCGTATGTATCAAGTCCAGAGATTACATTGAGAAGTGTCGACTTACCGCTTCCGCTCTCACCGGTAATTGCAACAAATTCTCCTATATCAAGCATCAAATCTATCCTTGAAAAGCCGGTGCTTACCGTGTCTTTATTGGAATAGAATTTAGAGGCTTTTTTCAACTCTATCATATGATTTGCCATCAACCTTCCTCCTATATAATCTTTATCCTTCCTGTATTATTCTACTAATACAATAGTATATATTATTTTTCTTGTCAACTATTTTTTATTAAAATATTTATACTAATTTTGTCACGCTTGAAAAATAAGTGGTTGCATGCTATGATTTACTAAATTTTATGATAATTATTAAATTAAAGATTTATAAGCTCTCAATATCACATTACGAAAGGAGTCCGTTAAATGAATAAAAAGCAGCTTGAACGCATGAAAAATTCAAAAGGATTTGTCGCTGCACTTGACCAAAGCGGAGGAAGTACACCTAAGGCACTAAAATTATATGGAATAAATGAGGATCAATATAGCGGTGAAGATGAGATGTTTCGTCTTGTTCATGAGATGAGAACCAGGATAATCAAATGTCCTACATTCACAAGCGAGCATATCCTTGCGGCAATTTTATTTAAGATTACTATGAACAGCGAGATTGATGGTAAATACACTGGGGATTATCTTTGGGAAAATAAGGGTATTGTTCCTATTCTCAAGGTTGATGCAGGGCTTGCCGATGAAAAAAATGGTGTCAGACTCATGAAACCTAACCCTGGACTTGATGAGCTTCTAAAAGAGGCAAGGGAAAGAAATATATTCGGCACAAAGATGCGTTCAGTTATTCTCGAACCTAATGAAGAATCAATTAAAGAGGTCGTAAAACAGCAATTCGATACAGCAAGAATTATTATCAAAGCTGGTCTTGTTCCAATAATCGAACCGGAAGTTGATATCAATGCGCCAAAGAAGGCTGAATGCGAGGAAATTCTTCATAGAGAGATAGTAAATGAACTTAAGACCATGAATGATGATGATTATCTGATGTTCAAACTGACTATTCCTGAAAAAGCAAATCTCTATAAGGATCTGCTTGATTACCCTTGCACCGTAAGACTTCTTGCTTTATCTGGTGGATATTCTCAAGAAGATGCTAATAAAAAGCTCGCACTTAATAATGGCATGACTGCAAGCTTCTCAAGAGCACTCACAGAAAAACTTTTTAACGATCAAACTGACGAAGAGTTTGCTGATGAGATGAAGAAGTCTATTGCATCCATATATGAGGCTTCGATTTCATAATTTTATAGACCTGATAGTTCTGTAGGCTTTTGTTAGATTGATTAAATTATTAAAAATATCGGTTATAATCAAATGATTATAACCGATATTTTTTAATACGATTTGGAATTTTAAATGCTATTGTAAGTGCTTTTTTGCAGAAATGTAGGGTGTCCCTATTTAGCGCATTTAAGGACTTCTACGATTAACTTATACGTTCTTTCTGTTGAAGAAATGCTCAGATGTTCATTTGGAGTGTGTACATCTCCCATTGTTGGTCCGATTGAAACGGCATCGAGATTTTCGATTGCATCTGCGAATAGACCGCATTCAATTCCTGCATGAACAGCATCAACCTTAGCTTCTTTATTGAATAATTTCTTATAAGCTTTCAGTATAATGTCCGATACCTCTGACTTAGGGTTAAATGCCCATCCTGGATAATTTCCCTGAAGAACAGTTTTACCACCAGCAAGTTTAACTATGCTTGAAACCTTTGTTGAAATCCAATTTTTCTGTGATGTCATTGATGAGCGAACAGTGTTACAGAGAGTAAGCTGTTTGTCCTCAAGCTTTAGAACGCCAAAGTTCAGGGAAGTCTGAACAAGTCCTGGGAAATCAATACTCATTGCCTGTACAGCATCTGGTAGAGCATTGATGACATATGTTATTTTCTCTGAAGATTCTTTTGTAACTGCTTCAGTCTCTAATATATCGCCCATTGTAACGATTACGTCAATATCTGGTTCAGCAGTAGTATATTCTTTTTTGAAAATGCTACCAATTTCAACAACCTTTTCATATGCAGCATTTGCATAGTCCGGATTAACCAGAACAGAAACCTTTGCTGCATTAGCAATAGCGGTCTCTCTGCTTCCACCTTCTATGCTTACAATATTGAGTCCAAACTCTTCGTTTAACGCGTACAGAATTCTTCCAACAAGAACATTAGAGTTTGCTCTCCCCTTATCAATTTCTACGCCGGAATGTCCACTCTTAAGTCCATTAATTTCAAATGATAACTGTAACCCCTTAAGAGTAGTCTTTTCTACAGGGACAATGCTTCTAACATTTACACCACCTGCACAGCTGCACATAAGAATTCCTTCATCTTCTGAGTCAAGATTAATAAGTTTATGACCCTTTAACTGGCTGCAGTCGAGTGCAAATGCTCCAATAAGACCAATTTCCTCGTCAGCTGTTATCAAGCACTCAATTTCAGGATGTTCAATTGTATCATCATCGAGAATCGCAAGCATCATTGCAACTGCAATTCCATTATCTGCACCAAGTGTTGTTCCGTTTGTCTTTATATAATCTCCATCGACAACAGGAACTATAGCATCCTTTGTAAAGTCAAAGTCAAGATCTGCAACCTTCTCACAAACCATATCATGATGGCCTTGGAGAATAATTGTGTCTGCATCTTCATAGCCTGGCGTTGCAGGCTTTCTTATAATAACATTATTTGCTTCATCTCTGTAATTGTATAAACCACGCTCTTTTGCAAAGTTTACAAGATACTCTGCGATTGCATCTGTATTTCCAGATCCACGAGGAATAGTACAAATCTTTTCGAAGAACTTAAAAACATTTTTAGGTTCGTAATTCTGTAAAATGCCCATTTTAATTTTTCCTTTATATTATTTTTCTGTTGGTTTTAAGTAAGCGAGTCTACTCTGCGAAAGTCCCATTTTAGCGTATAGTTCAAGCATCATCAGTGCTGATTGTGCGGCTTCAATTACCGGAATATCAAATCCCTCCTCACACAGAGCCTTTTTAACTTCTTCCGTAACATTTACCACGCCAGTGCAACCAAGGACAATTGCTTGAACTCCTTTTTCTTTTATAACCTTTATGCTCTCATTAAGAACAGCCGTACAGAGTTTTTTGTGATCACTGAGTTCAAGTACAGGTATTCCAATATCGCTGATAGATACAACTCTTCCCTCAAAACGTTCAGCAGCCGTATGTCTTGTTATGGGTTCAACAACATTAGGAACTACTGTTACAATTCCAATTTTATCTGCTAAACCCATTGCAACCAAAACAGCAGGTTCGTACCCACCGAACACGGGAACATCTACACATTCTCGAGCTGCAGCAACACCTGGATCACCAAAGCAGTTCATAAAAATTGCATCATATCCATTCTTTTCACCCTTTTTTGCAATATCAACTGCATAAGGAGAATTTATTACTTCATCATACGCACCTTCTATCGAAGGTGTGCCCTCATACAATCTTTCTGAATCAACAACAGTATCTTCAGATAAAAACCGGCATACGTATTTTTCCATTTCAGGAGTGAATATATCCGAATTACATGGAATCACATTTAAAATCTTCACAATTTCCACCTC
>QWCK01004259.1_pt1 | contig 14339 bp, 12 predicted proteins | sample 1972571 | NCBI WGS metagenome assembly QWCK01 (sample SAMN09866710, study PRJNA288562) | Human gut metagenome isolate term2_stool, whole genome shotgun sequencing... | isolation source: gut | host: Homo sapiens | place: USA: California
TTTTCGTCGTCATGATGAGCAGAAAGCCCAATAGTGACCTCCGTTTTCAAGAGGTCAAAGTATTGGGCCAACTGGTTTTTTAGATTTGTATCTAACATATTAGATTTTACCTACCAGGTCCAGACCCGGCGTAAGGGTGGCGTCCGCTTCGCTTTCCCACTTGGCGGGGCAAGCTTCGCCCGGGTGTTCGGCGACGTATTTGGCCGCCTTGACCTTGTTAATATTGACATTGGCTTTTCTGCCGATGCCGTCGGCGTTGATTTCAATGGTTTGAATCACATTGTCCGGATCGATGACCAGGGTGGCGCGGTGGGCCTTGCCCGAATCGTCGAGGAGGCCGAGTTCTCCGGTCAGTTCTTTATTGGAATCGCCGATCATGGTGTATTGAATCTTGCCGATGGCTTCGGAATGATCGTGCCAAGCCTTGTGAACGAAGTGGGTGTCCACGGAAACCGAATACACTTCGGCGCCCAAGGATTTTAATTCGTCGTAAGATTCCTGCATATCTTCGAGCTCTGTGGGGCAGACGAAAGTAAAGTCGGCGGGGTAGAAGATAAGAACGGTGTAAGAGCCCTTCAAGTCTTCGTTGGACACCGTTACGAATTCGTCCTTCGCGGGATTATAAGCGTCGAGTTTAAACTCCGGTAATGTTTTTCCTATTAAAGCCATAATTTTCTCCTTATAGTTCCTAAAAATTAAGCTGTATCTTACTAATGATAATTATAATCAATTTAAAAGGCAAAGTCAAACAGGGGACCACTCTTTAGCCGCTGACTTTTTTCAATTCTTCCACCATATTCAAGCCCTTAATCTTCCTGCGTCCCAAGGCCTGGGCCGCGGCAAAGACGGCGAGGTCCAAGGCGTAGATCGTTACATAGCTCTTGGCGGCGAAGTGGGGCTCCATGTAGACGGAAACCTTCGAAATGGACAGGGCGAAGAGGTAGCGCATCAGAGGATCAAAAAGAGGCAGGCTCAGGGGATAAAAGAGCGCCACGGCGATACCCATGCCCAAGAGATAGACGGATGCCACTTCCTTGTCTCCATAGCCGAAAATTTTCAGGTAGCAAATATCCTTTTGAGATTTTTCCAAGATCAGTTTGCTTACGGTATAGACCAGAGTAAAATAGAAAACCATGGCCAAAATACGGGTGGTAAGCAGGGCGCCGTCGAAATTTTCTAAAAAGGCCTCCAGATATGCGCCGGTCTTTGCCCGGTCGATGGTGGTAAGAAGTCGCTCGTCCTGTATTTTCAATGGCTTTTGAGACCAATAGAGATTGAAATTCTTTGCGTCCTTGTCGATCAATTTATTCAGTGCATCCATGGGCATTAGGGCCTGGACGGAGTGAATGTCATGGGCTACGGCGGCGATTTTTAATTTCCTGTATTCCTTTTTGCCGGGAAGTTTTACTTCGATGGTGTCGCCGATTTTTAGGTCGTCCCGTTTGGCGAGGCCTGTAGAGATCACCACCTCGTCGGCCTTCATGGTCGTGGGCAGATCCTTGTCGTAGGCCGTATTCTTGTCCGGGCCAAGGAGATTCAGATCACTTTTGTCGTCGCCCTTTTTATAATCCATGGTCAGACTCAAGCCCTTGTCGGCGTGAACGTCGGGATCCGGTGCCTTTACCATATAGGTGTAGTTGTACTTCATGTCTCGCTTTATCGAGTCCGCATAGTCGTCGAACATGGGGCCCAGGGCCATGGAGAAGAGAAGAAGCACATTGCCCACAAACATACCGAAGAACAGGGCGAGGACATTTAATCGATTTTCCCCTAGGATCCGCAGACGGGCGGCGCGCAAAAGGGGAAGGCCCTCCAGAGACGGTGCGCTCCTTCTTTTTTTGCGATAAAATTCCCGCCGCAAAAATCGAAGCGGCGACAGGCGGAAGTAGCGCATAAGAAGCAGGCGGTTGACGAGCCATACGATGCCCAAGGGAATCAGGGTAGTGATGGCGAAGGCCTTTAGCGAAAGAGCGGGCACAAAGGGCGGCAGATTATAAGAGGTATAGTAAAGGCCGGCGTAGAGCTCGTAGCCCTTCACATAGGCGACAATATTTCCCGCCACTCCGGCGAAAATCGTGAGGCAGGTGGGGACCAGGCTGTAGTGGCGTATCAGGGCCTTAGTCTCGTAGCCCATGGAGAGGAGGGTACCGATCACCGGCGCCTCTTCCCGCAACAGACCCCGGGTTTGCAGAGCGCTGATAAAGCCCAGGGAAATAAACAGAAGCACCATGGTGATCACCATCATTGGCACATCGCCGCCCATGTCGTCGATAAAGTATTGGATGCAGCGATTGTCGTAAGTGGTGGTGGCGTCGAGAATGGGACCCGAGCTTTGTGCATCGGCGAGAATGTCTTCAAATTTGTCCCGCGTCGCGTCCTCCGACAGGCGAGCGTGATTTCTGTAGGCGTAGAGGTAATTCGCTTTTTCCTTCAGGGAATCGAAGGCCTCTTTCGTGACGAAGGCCACGGAAAAATGCTTCGTGTCCATGGCCAGATCTCCTTGGGTTTTTAAAATGGTGGAGTAATCCGGCGTGGCCACCAGGGCCGTAATCACATAATCGTTGCCGTCGAGGATGAGCCTGTCGCCGACCTTAAGCTCGCTCGCTTTGGCCAAGTTGGCGGCGATGGCCACCTCGTTTTTCTTTTCCGGCAGGCGGCCGGCGTGAATGGCGGCGGTATTGATCTTGTCCCGATTGACGAAGGTGCGAAGTGTTTTTTCCCGGGAATCGTCATCGCCGGGGATGCGGAAGCTGACGTCCTTGTAAAAATTTTCCGCGAGATCCAAATCTCTTTTCTCTATGGCCTCCTTCGCCTCTTTAGTTAAAGGATCCGCCATAAGAAACTGACCGTCCTCTACTTTGTTTTCCCGAAGGCCACGGTAGTAAATGGGCTTAATGGAATTTTGGCTGATGAAAAAGGACGAGATAAATGTCACGGTGAGAAGGGAAACGAAAAACAGGGGCAAATAGGTGCCGGGCTTTTTAAAAAACAGCCGAGGTATCCGCCGGTGAATGGGGTTTTTCATTACCATTGCACCTCCTCGGCGGAGAGGATGTGTTCATTTTCTTCATAGGACTTCAGGGCGCCGTCGTGAAGGCGGAGAATCACTCCGCACATAGAGGCGATGGCCTCGTTGTGGGTGGCGATAATCACCGTAGTCCTGTACTTTCGATTCAGCTCCTCGATTAAGTGCAAGACGGCCTTGGCGCTTTCGTAGTCCAAGGCGCCGGTGGGTTCGTCGCAAATAAAGAGGGAGGGCTTTTTCGCCATGGCACGGGCGATGGATACTCGCTGGGCCTGGCCGCCGGAAATTTCCGAGGGGAATTTATGTAGCTGATCGCCGATGCCCAGCTCCTCGGCCAAGGTGTCTACGTCAAGGGGATCGTCGGAAAGGTAGGCGCCGGTCAGAATATTTTCGCGGACGGTTAAATTTTCCACCAGATTATAAAATTGGAAGACGAAGCCCAGCTGCTTTCTACGGTAGCGCTCCAGCTCTTTTTTATTCATCGGCGCCAGGCGATTGCCCGCCACGATAATGTCGCCCCGGTCCAGGGTTTCGATGCCGCCTAAAATATTCAGCAAGGTGGACTTCCCCGAGCCGGAAGGGCCCAAGAGACATGCCATGCATCCCTCGGGCAGAGTAAAGGTGACGTCCTTTAAAACGTGGAGCCGTTGGTCTTTCGTGCCGTAGCTTTTATGTAAATGGTCGACGGTAATCATAGGGACCTCCTTATAGATTGATATCTTTTATCATATTCATTCTATGCTCGGAAGCTCCCTTTGTCTATAAAATTATTGCCGGCTCATATAAAATTTTGATTTTTATTTTGCGCGAAAAAATCCCCTCGACTTGCGAGGGGAAAGCTTTATTGGTTTCTGTCGTCCATGGACAGGTATTTTTTTCTGGAGTTTAAGTGGACGTAGGCCGGGCGAATGATCTTCTTGTCTTGGACTTGCTCCAAGCGGTGGGCACACCAGCCCGCCATGCGCGCCGTAGCGAAGAGGGGGGTGTAGAGATCCCGGGGGATGCCCAGCATTTGATACACCAGGCCCGAGTATAGGTCGATATTGGCGGTGAGGGGATAGCTCGTGCCGTTTCGCTCTTGCAAGAGCCGTCCGCCGATGTCTTCGACTAAGCGAATGAAATTGTATTGATCGCTGTAGCCTTTTTCTTCGGCGAGGATCTTGGCCTGTTCCTTTAAGAGCTCCGCCCGCGGGTCGCTTAATGTATAGACGGCGTGGCCGATCCCGTAGATCAGGCCCTTTTCGTCGAAGGCCTGTCCGCCTAGGATGCGGCGCAGGTAGTCTTCGATGTCGTTTTCATTGTGAATGTCACGCACATTGGAGGCGATGTCGTCCAACATGGCCGAGCACATGAGATTGGCGCCGCCGTGGCGAGGTCCCTTTAAGGAGCCTAGGGCCGTGCCGATGGCACTGTAGGTGTCCGTGCCCGAGGAGGAGACCACGTGGGTGGCGAAGGTGGAGTTGTTCCCGCCGCCGTGTTCTGCGTGGAGGACCAGCATCAGGTCCAGGATCTTGGCTTCGGCGTCGGTGTAATCGGAGTTTTTCCGAATCAAAGACAGAATCACTTCCGCCGTGGACATGTCTTTGTCCGGATAGTGGATGACCAAGCTGTCCCCGTCGATGTAGTGTTTCTTGGCTTGGTAGTTGTAAGCCATGATCAAAGGCGTCTTGGCGATGAGGCCCACGCTTTGACGCAGGACATTGGCCGTGGAGGTGCTGTCGGGATCCGCGTCGTAGGAGTAAAGGCATAGGGTGGAGCGCATCATTTTGTTCATGACGTCTCTGCCCGGCACCTTCAGTATCGTATCTTCTAAGTAATTTTTCGGCAGTTCGCGCTCTTCCCGCAGGAGGCCCTTAAAGAAAGTCAGATCTTTTTTCGTGGGCAGATTGCCGAAGAGCAGGGTATAGGCGATTTCTTCGTAGCCGAAGCGATTGGTTTCCTTAAAATCCTTCACCATGTCCTTGACGGAATAGCCGCGGTAGAGGAGATCCCCTTCCATGGGAATCTTTTTGCCGTCGATTTTTTCGTAGCCGGTGACGTAGCCGATGCGGGTAATGCCCACGAGCACGCCGGTGCCATCGGAGTCACGCAAGCCGTGTTTCACATCGTACTTGGCATAGAGTTCGCGATTGATCGTATCCCGTTTCGTGATTTTTTCCGCCAGATCGTCCAGGCGGTGATCCATTTTTTGATTAAGCATCTCACACCTCTATCTTTCTATCAGGGCGCGGACATACGCCTCGGTACTTAACTTGCCGCCGAGATCCGCCGTGCGCGTCTCGGGATCGGACAGAACGTCGTAAATGGCGCGGCGAATTTTTTCTGCCGATTCGCCTTCGCCTATGTCGTCGAGCATGAGACAGGCGCTCAGAAGCATGGCCGTGGGATTGGCGATGCCCTTGCCCTGAATGTCGGGAGCCGAGCCGTGGACGGATTCGTAAATGGCCATGTCCTTGCCTTTGTTCATGCCGGGAATCATGCCCAAGCCGCCGATGAGGCCTGCGCCTAAATCGGAGAGGATGTCGCCGTAGAGGTTTTCCGTGACGATAACATCGAACTGCGCCGGATTCATCACCATCTGCATGGCCATATTGTCCACGAGAATTTCCTTCATGGGTACGGCATAGTCCTTGGCCACTTCCCTCGCCACGTCTAAAAACAAACCGTCGGTGGCCTTCATAATATTGGCCTTGGTCACCACGGCCACGGATCGGCGATGATTGGCCTCGGCATAGTCGAAGGCCGCGCGGATGATCCGCTCCGATTTGTCCCGGGTAATGATTTTAATGGAGTGCGCCTCGTTTTCTGAGATCACTTCCTCCACGCCGGCGTAGAGGTCTTCCGTGTTTTCCCGGAAGAGAACCATGTCCACGTCGTCGAACTTCATGGGCAGATCCGCCGCGGGCTTAATGGGGCGAATGTTTTGGTAGAGATCGTATTTTTTTCTCAGCTCTACATTCAAGCTTCTGAAGCCGTGGCCGATGGGGGTGGTAATGGGGCCTTTCAAGGCGATTTTATTTTTCTCCAGGGATTCGAAGAGGGCGTCGGGGAGATAGGTGCCTTCTCTTTCAAAGACCGCCTTGCCCGCGTTCACCTCTTCGAAGATCACCGGGACCTTCATGGCCTCGAAGACCTTCTTGACCGCCTCGGCGATTTCGGGACCGATGCCGTCGCCGGGAATAAGCGTTACGGTTTTCATTTCGCGGCCCTCCTGTTCTTCGTGTAGTTCAAATAGCCGCCTTCCAAGAGCATGGCCTTTTCACGTTCGCTGAAGTCGCCGATGAGCTCGATGTTTCGGCCGCCGGCCGTTAAGATAAACTCGCCGCTTTCCACGGAGGCCTTTAAATCCTTCATGGCGATGGTTTCGCCTTCGGATAATTTATCGTAGTCGTCGGGATTTTTAAAGACCAGGGGCAGGATGCCCATATTGATCAGATTGGAGCGGTGGATGCGGGCGAAGCTTTTTGCCACGATGGCCTTTACGCCCAGGTATAGAGGCAAGAGAGCCGCGTGCTCCCGGCTGGAGCCTTGACCGTAATTGTCGCCGCCGACGACGATGCCGCCGTCGTGTTCCTCCGCCCGGGCCTTAAAGTCGTCCACCAAGGTGGAGAAGGCGTGCTTGGACAGCTCGGGGATATTGCTCCGGTAGGGCAGAAGCTTTGCCGTGGAGGGGCAGATGTCGTCGGTGGTTACATTGTCCGAGGCTTTGAGGAGAATGGTTTTTTCAAAAGCATCTTCCAAGGGATGTGCCATGGGGAAGGGCTTGATATTCGGGCCCATCTTCACATCCTTCGGCCGCTCGGATTTTTCCTTGGGATAGATCAGGTAATTGGTGGCGTGATCGTAGTGATCGGGCTCTTCCACCGCCGTTACCTCGTCGGGCACGGTAATGTAGCCGGCGATGGCGGAGGCGGCGCAGGTTTCGGGACCGGCGAGATAAATTTTCGCGTCCTTGGTGCCGCTTCGGCCCTTAAAGTTTCTGTTAAAAGAGCGCAGGCTCACGGCGCCGGATTTCGGTGCCTGTCCCATGCCGATACAGGGGCCGCAGGCGCTTTCCAAAATGCGGGCGCCGGCTTCGATCATGGTGGCCAGGGCGCCGTTTTTCGACAGGGCGTTTAATATGGTGGCGCTGCCGGGGGAGATGACCAGGCTCACGTCTTCGTGAACCTTTTTGCCCTTTAAGATCTGCGCCACCTTCATCATGTCCGTGTAAGAAGAATTGGTGCAGCTGCCGATGGCCACTTGATCCACCTTCACCTTGCCCAGGTCCTTCACCTTTTCGTATTGATCGGGCAAGTGGGGCTTGGCCACGGCGGGCTCGATGTCGGAAAGATTAATTTCAAGCACTTCGTCGTAGACCGCATCTTCCGTGGCGGCGAGAGGCACGTAAACTTCTTCACGGCCGTGGCGCTTCAAGAAAGCCCGGGTCACCTCGTCGGAGGGGAAGACGGAGGTGGTGGCGCCAAGCTCCGCTCCCATATTGCAAATGGTGGCGCGGTCCGTAACGGAAAGATTCTTTACGCCGTCGCCGGAATATTCCACGATGTAGCCCGTGCCGCCCTTGACGGTCTTTTTACCTAAGATGGCGAGGATCACGTCCTTGCCATTGACGCCGGGTTTTAATTTGCCGCTGAGCCGCACGTTGAGCACCTTGGGCACCTTCAAAAAGTAGAAGCCGCTTGCCATGGCCACGGCCACGTCCAAGCCGCCGGCGCCGATGGCGAGGGCGCCCAGGCCGCCCGCCGTGGGGGTGTGGGAGTCGCTGCCCACCAAGGTCTTGCCCGGTGCGGCGAATTGTTCCAGCTGCACTTGGTGGCAGATGCCGCCGCCGGGTTTGGAAAAGACCAGGCCGTATTTAGCCGCCGCCGATTGAATAAATTCGTGATCGTCGGGATTTTCAAAACCCGTTTGCAGCATATTGTGGTCGATATAGGCCACGGACAGTTCCGTTTGAATGTCGTCGATGCCCATGGCTTCCAATTGCAGATACACCATGGTGCCCGTGGAGTCCTGGGTCAGGGTCTGATCTATTTTTAATTTTATTTCTTCTCCGGCTCGGAGTTCGCCTTCCAATAAATGGCTTTCAAGTAATTGGTATGCGATGCTTGTCATACTACCTCCTCATTGCGGTCAAGGAAACGACAATGCCGTTTTTAAATTCATATAGTCGTCATATCTAACAGTATACCCGTTCTTACTTTAAAATGGTAGAGCATATTTTAAAGTAGATTGTATATTTAATCGTCGACTTTTGCAAATAAAAAGGCGACGCGTGGCGCCGCCTCTTCATAAGGGAGTAAGAAATGAAAACTTGAACGGGATCGCTGCCCTTTCCTATTTCCATCATCAGTATAGGGCCCGAATGTTTTTCCGCCGTTGTCCTTTTGTAAAAAGGAGATTAAATTACGCCAAGGGCACGTCCGTGGGCACCTTCTTTTTAAAATAACGGATATGGGTAAAGCCAAGACCCAGCAAATAATCCTTCGCCGACGAAAAATCCCTGCCGATGTGTTCCGACTTGTGGGCGTCGGAGGAGAGGCAGATGTTTTTGCCGCCGAGGTCTCTGTAGAGGGCGAGAATTTCTTTTTTCGAATTGCCGTAGCTCAGGCCCTTGAACCTGCCCGCCGTGTTGTATTCCAAAACCAGGTCCCGGCGGATGATATTTTCCAGCACCGCCGCCACCTGATCCCGGTAAAAGGCGAAGGGCGGAATGGCGGATTTGTCCGGCACGTAGCGGTCCAAATAATCCACGTGGCCTAAGACGTGAAAGCCCGATGTGTTTTCCACGGCGGCCACCATGGCGTCGTAATACCTTCTATAGTAGGAATGCAAATCCACGGCGCCACCTTGCCTCAGCGTAGTCGCCACATCTTGCTCGTTTAGTGTGTGGAGGGAGCCGATGAAAAAATCGAAGCGATCGTCGGCCATGGCGGCTTCGATCCAGTCGTTCTTTTTTATATTAAAGCCCATTTCCGCGCCGAGGAGCAATTGGATTTTATTTTCGTAACGTTCCTTTAAAGGAAGAAGGACGCGAAAGTATTCGTCGAAGTCGAAGGTATTGTCCAAGGGGCCGTCCACCCGGTCGATGTGGTCCGTAAAGGCCAGGCCGTGAAGGCCTCTTTCTATGGCCGCAAGAATATTTTCTTCGCAGTCTGCAACGGAGTCGAAAGAAAAGCGGGAGTGGCTGTGTGAGTCGATAAGCAAGGGAGTCTCCTTTCCGGGTGAGAATTTTAATGAATAATGCATACTTTCCCAAGACTTGGGTACATGTACAATAGTAACTTATATTTTGGAGGTTGACTATGATATTTGATTTTGTAAGAAGAGAACGCGAACGCTACTTAAGAGAAGAACGGGCTCGTAAATTTGCCTTAGGCGCCGCCTTAGGTGCCGCCGCAGGCATTTTATTTGCGCCTCAAAGCGGTAGAAAGACCCGCGAAGATATCGCCGATCGCTCCAGAGAATTGGCTGAAAACGCTAAGGATGCGGCATTAGACACGGCAGACGAATTATCCGTACGCGCTTATGAAGCACAACAAGCTGTTCAAGATACCTATGACGACTTAAAACTCCGCGCCGCCATTAAGGCCGACGAGGTTCGCGACGATGCGGAAATCGCAAAAGCCAAGGCAAAAGCCATCGGCCAAATCGTCCGCGAAGAAGGCGCCAATGTAAAGGTCGAATTGAAAGATTCCGCCAAGGCCGTTGGCGATGCCGCCAAAGAAGTAGGCGACGAAGCCAAGGACCAAGCGGAAGCGACAAAAGATCAACTGGAAGACAGCGCCGACAAGATCGCCAAAGCCGCAAAAGATGCTGAAAAGAAATCCGAAAAGGTAGTAAAAGACGAAAAGAAGAACAAGTAGAACACGGAGGTCACAATGGACACCATGATTAATCTGCACGACCTCTTGCGCTTTTTACTTTATGTTGCGGGAATCGGGGCACTGGTCTTTTTAATGATCACCCTGAAAAACGTCGCCGGCATTTTAAAGGTCGTCAAAACCAAATTGGAGACCCACGAAGCCGTCATCGACGATACCATGCAAAAACTTCCGACGATTACGGATAATGTCACCATTATCTCGTCCAACGCATCGCGCCTGACCACCGACGCCACGGAAATGGTGGAAGTGGTAAAGCCGGAAGTGGAAAAGATCGCGGTCACCGTAGGCGATGTCACGGGCACCGTGGACAGCGTGGCTCGCACCGTGGACCAAACGTCCTTGAAATTAAAAAACACCGCCGACGTGGTATCCGATTCCATTTCGGACACGGCAAAGACCATTTCTTTCAACGCCAACAATGTAGTGGATTACTTCTACATTATGCGGGAAGTATTGGAAGCTTTGCGAGACGTGTTGCGCACGCGGTAACAGAAGATGAGAGAGGCGGCTTCGGCCGCTTCTTTTTTATTGCCCGAAACGACGTCTTTAGAATAAAGGAAGGCCGTTAGAAAAAAATAAAAGCCGTGTAAAAAAAGCGTCCCTTAAAAATACCGGGCGGAGAAAAAATAAACGCTTGCCGAAAATTTTAAAACAAGCCGCTGCGGGAAAAGACGGCTTATTTTCCCGGCTACCTCTCTTTATCGCCCCGGAAAAAGAGTGAGAAGAAGGAAAAACGGGGTGATGGCGCGTTATTTTCCTCTGTTTCATTTCTTTTCCGGGAAAATTTTCCGAAGAGCTTTTGTGTTAAAAATAAGATTTCCTCTTTGTGGTATCGTTCGCCATGGCGTATAATAAATACACGGAGGTAGTAAATGAAAAAGATCAAGATCATCGCCAATCCTTCCAGCGGCAGGGAAGGGGCCGTAGAAATTATTAATAAACTCATGGTTCCCTTTGCCTCAAAGGGGACATCTATTTTACTTAATTTTACGCAAGAAGCGGGAGATGCCCGCAAATTTGCCGCCACCGACGACGGGGAAGACTGCATCATCTCCATGGGCGGCGACGGCACGGTGAACGAGGTGGTCTCCGGGCTTTACGATGCCAAAAGAGACACGCCTCTCGCCATTTACCCGGCGGGGACGGTCAACGACTTTGCCGAGTCCATGGGCATCCCCAAAGATCCCTACGACTTTTACACCATGGTGGTCTACGGGAAGAAAAGCGCGGTGGACATCGGCCTTTGCGGCGACAGCGCTTTCATTAATGTCTGCGCCGTAGGCGCCTTTTCGGAAATCGGCTACAGCGTTCCCGACGAGGCGAAATCCGCCGTGGGCAGGCTCGCCTATTACGCCGAGGGCTTTCGCATGTTTCGGGAGAAGGACTTTTTAAAAAGCGGCTTCGACGTGCACATCGACTGTGACGGAGAGATCATCGACACCAAGGCCATGATGGTCATGGTCTCCAACTCCAACAGTGTCGGCGGCTTTGCGAAAATCTCTCCCGAAGCCGACGTGAAAGACGGCCTGCTGGAACTGACCGTCATCGAAGAGATGAGCATGGCCAAACTTTTCGAGCTGTTCCGCACCATCGGCTTGGGAAAACACATCGATCACGATCACTTCATTTACCGCCACGGAAAAAAGATCGAGCTTCGTGCAGGCAAACCCATGCACGTGGACATTGACGGCGAAAAGGGTCCCTGCTTGCCACAGACCATTCAAGTGGTGCCGGGCGCCGTTCAACTCATTACGAAATAGGAGGTTTTTATGGCATCGACCATTAAAGATGTAGCAAAAATGGCGGACGTGTCTATTTCCACGGTCTCCCGCGTGATCAACGACTCCAAGCCCGTGAGCCCCGAGGCTCGCCGGCGCGTGCTGCACGCCATCGGCGTCTTGGATTACAAGCCCAACGAGGTGGCGCGGAGTCTGGTTACGAAAAAAAGCAATATTATCGGCGTCATCGTCTCCGATATCGGCAACCAATACGTCTCCCAGGTCCTTCGCGGCGTGGAAGAAATCGGCCGTATGTACAATTACGATATTCTTCTGTCCTCGTCCTACGATGATCCCGAAATCGAAATCAAATTCGCCAATCTCTTCAGTCAAAAGCAAGTGGAAGGGATCATTATTATTTCGGAAATTTTAAATCAAAAGCTCCTATACAAGCTGGACGAATTTAAAATTCCCTGCGTCGTCATTAATCGCTTCTACAATGTGGACGAAGCGCCCACGGTCACCATTAACAACAAGGCGGCGTCCTACAATATGACCGACTACCTGATCAATTTAGGTCACAAGTCCATCGGCTACGTGGCCATGCGAAAAGACATGGACCGCACCAACGAAAAGTACAAGATTCGCGGCTACCGCGACGCCATGCGGGCGGCGGGGCTGAAGCCTTCCATCCTTTACTCCGAAGGTCTGGAAGAAAAAGACGCCCTGGAGCTCTTCGAAGAACACGAAGAAGAGTTGAGAAGCGGCAAGTACTCCGTCCTCTTCTGCAGCCAAGACCTCATGGCCATCCACCTGATGAATGTCATGCGGGATCACGGCATGAACATTCCCGACGACATGTCCTTTGCCGGCTTTGGCGGAAGCACTCTGTCGGAGATTTACCGGCCCAAGCTCACCACGGTGAAGGAGCCCTATTACGACATCGGTGCCGTGGCCATTCGCAAGCTCTTTAAAATGCTGGACAAGAAAAATGCGGACAAGGGCGAAGAAATGATTCTTCTGCCCGTGGAAATCATCAAGCGACAAAGTGTGGTGGACTTAAATCACAAAAAATAGTGGTCAAAAGACAGAAGACCCCCACATATGGTGGAAAATCGATTATAATGGAAATAGAAGATAATTGATTCATTCATATAGATAAAGGAGTATTTCCATTGAAAAAACTCGCTGTGGGTTTGGTCTGTTGTCTCGCGCTCACCGGGTGCGGCTCTTCCGTCAGCTACAGTGCCGAGGAGCCGGTTGCCGAAGCAAAGCAGAACGAAGCGGTGGAATCGAGGCAAGAGGGCAGACATTTATTAAAAGACGGCAGCTACGTCTCCGCCGGGCGGGGCATGCAAGGCGACATTCAAGTGGAGCTGCGGGTTCGAGACGGCTATATCGATCGTGTCGACGTCGCGGAACATAATGAAAACGTCGGCGTCGCGGAAGATGCCTTCGATCGTTTGGAAGAGGATGTCCTTCGCAAGCAATCGGCGGATGTGGACACGATCTCCGGTGCCACGGAAGCGTCCTACGGCTTTATGGAAGCCGTAAGAAATTGCATTCGACAAGCGGAATAGGAGGCCCTATGAAACTTTCACAGTATTACTTACCTACCCTGCGGGAAGCCCCGGCGGACGCCCGTACCGAAGCCCACAAGTGGATGCTTCGCTCCGGCATGGCCCGGGAAGTAGGCGTGGGGCTCTATTCCCTATTGCCCTACGGCCTGGCGCTGTCGGAGGTCATTGAAAAGCGCTTGGAAGATGAATTTTTCGCGGGCGGCCTTCCCGTGGCTTTGTGCGCCCTTCAACCCCGCGCCATGTGGGAGCGAAGCGGCCGTTGGGACAGCTACGGCAGCGCCATGTATAAGGTGGCGGATCGCACCAATCGCCAGGCGGTGCTGGCGCCGGAATCCGAGGAAGCCTTCCTGTCCTTCGTGGACGGGGAGCTGAAGAGCTACAAGCAACTTCCCCTCTTTTTATACGAAAAAGCCAATCGCTACAGCGATGTACAAAAACCCGCGGCGGGCCTCGCCGACGGACGGGGCGTGCGCGTCGTAGACGGCATTCGCTTCGACGGCGACGAAGAGGCGGCCCGGGCCTTTTTCGAGGAATCGAAGAGCCGTGCGGAAAAGATTTTAAAGGACCTGGGCATCGACTATTGCGTTGTGGATCGGGGCGACTATCTCATCTATTATGCCACGGCTGAAAATTACAAAGATGCGGTGGCCCTGGACGGGGATGCGGCCTTTTTAATGGACGAAGCCCCCATTCGCTACCCGGTTCCCGAAGGACAGGAGCCGAAAGAGGCGGAGGACATTCACACCCCCGATGCCCGCACCATTAAAGAATTAAGCGACATGATCGGCGTGGAACCCGCCCGTTGCACGAAAGCCGTGGATCTGCGCGTAGACGGCAAGCCCGTCTTTGTCTTCGTGCCCGGGGATCGGGATCTGAATCAAAAGAAGCTCGAAAAATACTTAGGCGTCGATGGCGATCAAATCGACATGCTGGACGAAGAAACCATTCTGGAAATGGGCACCTTCCCCGGCTTTACCGGCCCCGTGGGCTTGGGAGAGAAGGCGCGGATCATCGTGGACCGCTCCGTCACCTTTATCGACAATATGGTGGTGGGCGCCAACAGGGAAGACTACCATAAAAAGAACGTGAACTACGGCCGGGATTTCGAAGGCGAAATCGCCGAAGACCTTTT
>QWCK01004260.1_pt1 | contig 14338 bp, 15 predicted proteins | sample 1972571 | NCBI WGS metagenome assembly QWCK01 (sample SAMN09866710, study PRJNA288562) | Human gut metagenome isolate term2_stool, whole genome shotgun sequencing... | isolation source: gut | host: Homo sapiens | place: USA: California
TAAAACCGATGATTTAGTAGGAGAAAATATGAAAATAGAAGATTTTAAGAAGTCGGAACAGGAGCAAATTGAAAAGGGACTTTCCACGGCGGAGATTACCGACAAGGAAGCGGCGGACAAAATACTCGCCCTTGTGCCGGAAGAGTGGGTCAAGAAGATTCCTTTTTTCGTAAGGAATCACTCCACAACCAAAGCGGTGGAAAAAATTGCAAAGGAACATCCCAAGCTCTACGAAGTTGCAAAATTGCCGGGAGAGTTGCCGGAAAAGGAAAGAGAAGAGCTGAAGACACTTATCACGAATCTCTTTCGCGAAAGAATGGAATCACAATATTAAATAATAATACAGCCTATCATTTGATAAGCTGTATTTTTTATCCCAAGGTTACGTCCATTATCATCATTATTATAAAGCCGACGATGATGCCGTAGGTGGCTTCTCTTTCGTAGCCGTTTGAGTGAGTCTCGGGAATTATTTCGTCGCTTATGACAAAGAGCATTGCTCCCGCCGCAAGAGCCAATATAAATCCGATAAGGCTTTGGAAAAGGGACGTAAGTCCGTAGCCTATAAATGCTCCTATGGGCTCCACAAGTCCTGTCAAGGTTGCAATGGCAAAGGCCTTCTTTGGAGAATAATCTTCTCTCACCAAGGACAGGGCAACTGCCAAGCCTTCAGGCATGTTTTGAAGTGCAATGCCCACTGCTATTGCTATGCCGTCCTGCAAGTTTTCCGTGCCGAATCCTACACCTGTTGCCAGACCTTCCGGGAAGTTGTGAATTGTAATTGCTATAATAAAGAGCCAAATTTTTTTAAGGCTGTCCGTATTTTTTCCTTCCATTCTATTGTCGATCAAGTGTTCGTGGGGCGCGTACTTGTCAATTAAGTCAAGCATTACCGCTCCCAAAAATATTCCCAAGGACGTAATGAGGACTGCTTTTACATCTCCGCCGCCGTATTCAATAGAGGGCATGATGAGAGAGAAGCATGTTGCCGCAAGCATGACACCTGCCGCTCCGCCAAGTAGCACGTCCAAAAGGTTTTGGGACACGTTTTTTGTAAAAAATATAGGGATGGATCCAATGCCCGTTGCAAGTCCGGGAAGGATACATCCTAAAATAATTGCTAATTCCAAATTTATACCTCCATGTAAATATTACCATAAGTTGGGCAAAACAAGAACAACAATCAATAAGGGCAAAACTTTATTACTTTTGCCATAATAAGATTTAATATTCGGCTGCTATACTATATTATTAATTTTACAGGAGAAAATATTAGAAAGGTGAGTTATATGATTTGGAATAAAGTTGCGACGGCATTGGGATCAGTTGTTTTAATCGGATTTTTAATTTCCGTGGTGATTTATTTTGGGGAAAGAGTTTTTCTTAATAAATCAAAGGGCAAGGAAGGCCGCAGAAATTTGGCGATTATTACCGGGGCGTCCTCAGGTCTCGGGAGAGACTTCGGTAAATTTTTAGATGAACATAGAGAATATGAAGTAGATGAATTAATTGTCATTGCGAGGAGAAGGGGAAGGCTTGAGGAGTTAAAAAATTCTCTCAGTATCCCCACCACAGTCTATCCTATGGACATGAGGGATGAAGGGGAGCTTAATGAGTTTCAAAAATTTTTGAAGAAAAAGGTGGAAGAGGAAGATTTTGACATTAAGTATCTCATCAATTCCGCCGGGCTCGGCTATAAAGGTGAGAGCCTTGAGCTTGGAGCAGATAAAGAAATCGGCACCTTAAAGATAAATTGCGAGGCTCAGATCTCAATCATTCATATTGCGGCAAATTTAATGAGAGAGGGCGGAAACATTATTCAAATTGCATCTGTTGCCGCATTCAGTCCCATCGGATATATGAACGCCTACTCCGCATCCAAGGGATTTATTTACAACTACACGAGAGGACTTAGGAGCGAACTTTTGAAAAAGGGCATTAACGTCACTACTGTCTGCCCCTACTTTATTGATGACACGGAGTTTGTGGGGAAGGCCAATATGGGGGATAAGAAATTTTTCCTTCCCTTAAAGTCTAAACACGTTGTGGAAAAATCCATGAGAGACACAGAGAGAAAGTTTGCCATGTCAACTCCCGGGGTTGTGGCGACGGTGAACAGAATTTTTTCAGGCCTTATACCTGATGAGGTGATGGTATATCTCACAAGGCTTTTTGTGTAATTTGTAACGCTATAGTTAAAGTCCTGTAAAATCTTAATCAAATAGGTTACAGGTTTTTTTATCCTATAATCGCCATGGACGAGGGTGGTGGAGGACGATGTATTTTACTGAATCATTTCAGCCGTCCGGGGATTCTTAGTTCTTTCACTATTTATTAAGAGAGACTCGACAGAAGACTGATTGCATAATAAGATAGCTATGGTACATGCCATAGCTTTATATTTTAAAAATATTTAAGGACAATAGACTTAATATTGACAGGAAAATTTTGCCGAGGAGGTTAACATTGTCGATAAAGGATAAAAAACTTAGAAAAGAAATTAAGATTGCGGAAGTTTCTTTAGATCTCTTTAGAGAGAAGGGAATAGAAAAGACATCTATCAGGGACATAATGAAGAGAGCAGGCTTCGGCCTTGGAACTTTTTATCTCTATTATAAAGACAAAAAAGACCTGGAAGAAAAAATTGTTTCGGATATTTTTACAGACCTTGTTTTAAACGGAGAGAAAAAAGTTGAAGGCATTGAAGACAACAAGGACAGATATATTGCCTTTATGAGCTATATTATTGATGAACTTATTAAGGATCCTTTGAAGCTTGAACTGATTTCCAAAAATACAAACAGGGCTCTATATGCCAAGGTTGGAAATGACGCAAGGTTTAAAGAAGCCGACACAACATTAAAATTTCTTTTGACCAGATATGATTCCATGTTTCCGGAAAAACTTTCGGAGGAAGAGCAACTGTATATTTTATTTTTGACTATACAAATACTTCTCATGACATGTAAGGCTTCTTTTGAAAAGGACTCGGTCCTCACTATTGAGGAGATGAAGCCTGTGCTTTTCAGAATTGTTGAAAAGATTTTAGGATAATATCCCCTGTATCAGGGGATATTTTTTATTGTCTCTATGAGTTTGTCCACCTCTTCAAAGGTGTTGAAAGTGGAGAGGGACACTCGCACCATACCTCTTACCTCCGTTGCCATGGCCTTGTGATAGAGAGGGGCGCAGTGAAGTTTCGCCCTTGTGGCGATCTCTTTCTTTTGCCAAAGGATGTCCGCCACTTCTTCCGAAGAATAGTCCCTGTAGTTAAAGGACACAATTGGGCCGTGGGGATAGTCGTGGCCGCCGTAAAGCTTTACGCCCGGTGTGGACTTCAACGACTTGTAAAGGTAGGACGAGAGTTCAAACAGGTCCTTTGAAATTTTATCTATGCCTATGGACTTTACATACTTTACTCCCGCCAAAAGTCCTAAGTTGGAATGGACGTTTATTGTGCCGTATTCAAATATGTCAGGCATAAAAGGGCTTTGGTGGTCGTCATTTGAATTTCCGCCGCCCCCTGAAAAGACTTCTTCAAATTTTATATCGCCTTTTACGGCGATGCCTCCTGTGCCCTGGGGTCCGTAAAGAGACTTGTGTCCCGTGAAGCAGAGGACGGTGCGGTCAAAGTCTTTTAAATTTAAGTCCATGGTGCCGACTGCCTGTGCTCCGTCTATGATTAAAATAAGCCCGTGCTTTTTGCAAAAATCAGCCGCAGTTTTTAAGTCGGTAATCTCTCCCGACACATTTGACATGGCTGTGAGACAAACCGCCTTTGTATTTTTTTGAAGGAGTTTATTTAAAAAGCTCAAGTCAATTTTATCTCCGGATAGTGGCAGGTAGGACACTTCCACTCCTCTTTGCTTTAAGTGATTTAAAGGGCGAAGAACGGAATTGTGTTCCGCCACGGATGTTATTATCTGGTCACCTCTATGCAAAAGTGAATTTAAGACCAGGTTAAGAGCCGTTGTCACATTTGCACAGAGGGATATATTCAGTGCCTTTACGCCGAAAAGCTCTCCCAACTCTTCTCTAAGATCATAAAGTGCTCTTAAAGAGTTTAAAGACATTTCATAGGAGCCTCTGTTGGGATTGCCGTAGCTTTTAGAGTTAATGCCTTCCATCACTGCAATGCTAACTGACTCCGGCTTTATTAAAGTTGTTGATGCGTTGTCCAAGTAAATCATTTGAGATCGTAAATTCCTTCTATATTTTCTCTGCCTAAAATTTTCACAACGTCGTCTAAATTTTCTCCCACTTTAAGACCGAAGCCGCAGTCCGATGTGACCCAGGAGGGGAGAGTGATGAGGCGTGTCTTTAAGTCCTTGGTCTTTTTTTCCGCCTCCATGGCATAGTTTGCCGACTTAAATGTCAAAAGTTTGTAACTCAACAGGGCTTCACTGTCCTGTAATGTATTTGCAAGTCCACAATGTTGTCCATATTTGTCACTTGTCCCACTTTAAGCTCTTCCTTTAAGTTGTAGTTACCTAGGCAAAGGCCGCAGGATAGTACCGTGGTGCCCTTCGATTCCAACTTCTTAAGGTCCGCTACCGTGTTTTCGTTTATTGTGGAAAGCCTTACGCCGTGATTGTAGAGGACTACATAGGTGGGGACTTCGTCTTTTTCAGAAAGGGAGTAGATAAATCCTTCCAAAAGTTTTTTGGAAAATTCTTCATCGCCTATGCCAAGTTCATCTGATGAAAAGACTACAATAAATTCATCCTTGCTGTAGTGTTGTTCAACTTTTTTGCCTTCAACTTTTTTGAAACTTACTCTGTAGACCTTATCTTCCTTTTCCACCTTCGTGTCGTAGCCCAATTGGTCCGCCATCTTGGAAAGATTTTCCGTGGCGATTTCATTGTCTACAAGGACTGTAAATTCAGTCGGGTCTTCTTCTTTAATTAACTTTTTCGCAAGTATTACAGGTCTTGGGCAAAGCAGTCCAAGTGCATCGATTTCTTTCATTTTTCTACCTCACTATTATTTTTTTATCTTGAGCGGGAATTATTTCCCCCACAATTGCTGCGGGAATTCCTGCAAGCTTCAACTCTTCCAAAACTTTTTCTCCGTCTTCAACTGCAGCCAAAAGGCCTCCCGATGTTTGAGGATCGAAGAGAACTTCTTCCAAGGCAAAGTCCACTATTTCAAAGTCCACCAAGTCGCCGTAGGACTTTCTGTTGCGCTGGCCTCCCGCGGTAAAGAGAAATTCTTCCGCCGCTTCCTTGGCACCGGGGAGAATCTTTAAATTTTTTGAATAAATTACCGCCGTGTCCGTGACCATTTCACTTAGGTGACCTATAAGGCCGAAGCCAGTCACGTCGGTCATGGCATTTACTTTGTGCTTTTTAAGTATTTCACAGGCGTACTTGTTTAAAGTCCTCATGGACTCTACCGCGCCCTCAAAGTACTTGTCCTCACACTCGCCGACGGTTCTTGCCGAGGAGAGAAGGGACACTCCCAAGGGCTTTGTAAGTATTAACTTGTCCCCGACTTTTGAGGAGCTGTTGCTGTAAATTTTTTCGGGATTTAAAATTCCCATGACACAAAGGCCGTACTTTATCCTGGGGTCGTGAATAGAGTGACCCCCTGCCAAGGTACAGTTTGCCTCTTTAAGTTTTGCCGCGCCGCCCTTTAATATTTCTTCCAAAATACTTCTGTCTTCCTCTTCGGGAAAGCAGACCAAGTTAAGTGCCGCCACAGGCTCGCCCCCCATGGCATAAATGTCCGAGAGGGCATTTGCCGCCGCAATTTCTCCGAAGGCAAAGGCGTCTTCCACCATTGGAGGGAAGAAGTCACAGGTAAGTGCCACGGCAATGTCGTCTGTTAATTTGATAATGGCGGCATCGTCGTTTTTGGCAAAGCCTTCCAAGACTTCCTTTCTCTTAAATACTTCCAATATGTCTAAAGTTGCTTTTAAAGAGGAGGCTGAGATTTTTGCGTTACAACCTCCGCAGACTTCAAGCTTCATTGTTTCACCTCTACATTCACTATAGCACTTTAAAAAATTTTTTAAAACTAATATAATAAAGCCATGTTTAAAGGCACAGACTATGAAGAAATTTTAAAATTTAATAACCCTATCTTTGTTGACTTGCGAAGTGAAGGGGAGTTTGAAGAGGGGACAATTCCGGGCGCAATATCCATGCCCGTACTTTCAAATGAGGAGAGAAAAATTGTGGGCACTCTCTATGTGTCGGGAGATGTAAAGGGAGCGAAGGAAAAAGGTGTGGAGTTTTTTGCACCGAAGCTTACAGAGTATTACAAGCACATTTCTCAAATGGAAGAAAAACACGAAGTAATTCTCTTTTGTTCCAGAGGAGGCTTTCGAAGCACGGCGCTTTTTAATCTCTTAAAGACCTTGGGTCACAATGTCTACAAGTTAAATCGCGGATACAAGGCTTACAGAAGATATGTCCTTAACTTTATGGAAACCTTGGGAGATTACAACTATGTAGTCCTTAAAGGCTACACCGGTTGCGGCAAGACGGAAATTTTAAGAGAGTTAAAGGGTAGAGGAGAGAATGTCTTAGACTTAGAAGGCCTTGCAAGACACAGAGGCTCCCTCTTCGGAGGAGTGGGCATGGGCGCCCAACCTTCTCAAAAGACTTTTGAGTCGGAGCTTATGGAGAGCTTTAAAAGTTTTAAACCCGGTCCCGTCTTTGTAGAGGGAGAGTCATCACGCATTGGAAGCATTAACCTTCCCAACCAACTTATAAAGGCAATGGCAAAGTCTGAGAGAGTTTTTTTAATTGAAGACAGGCTTGAGAGAAGGGTAGAGCGAATAAAATCCGACTACTTAAAGGACTACGGACCCGATAAAAAAGAAGAAATTGTGTCGGCCTTTGAAAATTTAAAGAGATATATAAGCGGCGAAAGATATGAAAACTATTTGAAGCTGTTAGATGAAGAAAACTTCGACTTCGTAATCGAAGACTTAATAGTAAAGTACTACGACGCAAACTACTCTATAAAGAAGGACAAAACTTTTTACAAAGTATGTAACGAGGACATTAATAAATCCTGTGACATTATACTTAATAAATTAAAATAAATATCCGATACGGACAACAAAAAAGCACCTTAACGGTGCTTAATTTATTTATAACCTTTAATGAGTTTTCTTTCTTCCCAAATTTCATCGGCCTTAGGCGTCCATTTTTCGGCGTAGGCTTCACACTTGTCGCAAAGGTGTTCCACCGGCTCCGGTGACATCATGTCTGTGGACTTGGCCTTACTTTCTTCAACCATCTTGCGAAGCTGTTCCGGGTTCTCAAGCATGGGGCAAGGTCTGAAATGGTTATCGTTAAAGGGCATGTTGTCGTGATATGCTTTAAAAAGGGGAGAACGAAGTGCGTCCATTATACTTTTTTCGCGAATATTGGAATCCGAGTAGTGCACAAAGGCACAGGGTTCCATGTCCCCGTTGGCGTTAATGTGCAGGTATCTCTTGCCTCCCGCCACACAACCCTTTACATATTCTCCGTCGTTTTGGAAGTCGATTGCAAATAGAGGATTGTTGTTGCGGTAATCTCTAATGTGTCTATAGACGTACTCCCTTTGTTCGGGAGTAGGTAAAAGTTCCGGACTTGCATCCATACCTACGGGCATGTAGTGGAAGAACCAGACGAAGTAAGCACCGTTGTCCTTTATCATATCCAAGTATTCTTTGGAAGTGATGGCTTTGTAGTTGGCGCTTGTGTAGCAACAGGAGATGCCGTATATTAATTTTTTCCTGTGAAGAATTTCCATGGCATTTATAACTTTTTGATAAACTCCCTCGCCTCTACGTTGATCTGTTGCGTCGTCAAAACCTTCAAGAGAAATTGCCGGGGCAAAGTTTTTAACCCTTAACATTTCGTCGGCAAACTCTTCGTCAATTAAAGTTCCGTTTGTAAAAGCGGTAAACATACAGTCGGGATGTTTTTCACAGAGACGAATAATGTCTTTTTTTCTCACAAGGGGTTCGCCGCCTGAGAAGATGTAGCAGAAGGCTCCGATTTCCTTGCCCTGTCTTACTATGTCATCCATCTCTTCAAAGGTCAAATTAAGTTTGTTGCCATAGTCTGCGGCCCAACAGCCGGTGCATTGTAAGTTACATGCGGATGTGGGGTCCATGAGGATGATCCAGGGTACGTTACAGTTGTATTCTTCTCTGATTTTATTTTGAATGGGTCTGCTCACCAAGTTTGAATTGATAAAGAAGTTTACAACAGCAGTCTTTAAAACTTCAGGATCAACATCGTTAATAGCGTGGCGCACAAAAGAATAGTAAGGGTCATCAGGATTTTCAATGGCAGATCTTATTGTCTTGCGTTCCGATTGAAATTCATCACCTGAAAACTTATCAGCCCAATCTATCAGGGTACGCAAACTTTTTTCCGGATCTTTGTAAAGATAATCAAAGGCAGTATTTAAACCGAACTTTGCAATACTTGATTTAACACTCATAACTAACCTCCTGTGTATAGTAGTAATAAAATTGTATAAAAACTTAAATATTTTTCGAAGGGCTAAAATCTTTTGTCTGTCCTAATTTGTATAAATAAGAAAAAATGTCACACATTCATTAGAATAAAAATAAGCCCGTCGATTACTTCCTATTTAACTCATACCCAATAATGTATTAATTTATATACTTTTTATAAAAGAAGAAGTTACAATAAAAAAGCAATTATCTAATTTAGATAATCGCTTATAATTATTTTAAATTTAATTTAATAATAACCCATATTCTATTAGTTTTTGTAATTTAATAATCTAAATCTACATTAACCAAAATTTTTTCCTCTATATCCTCGTCAGTAAACCCATAAAAATTTTTATTTTTTACTGTAAATGGTTTTGTAATACTATCTCCCTTATCAATAATTTCTATATGTATTAAATCTTTTGCCATTTCAAGACACTCGGTTAAATTCTCTCCTTGTGTTGCGGAGTCAAGGTCAGGGACATAAACACAGTGATACTTATCATTTTCTTTTTTATAAATTATTACAGGATATAGATATTTCATAAAAACCTCCCGACACAAAAGATTAAATTGGATTTTCAATATTAATAATCTTATTCTAATCTCTACTTTATATTTCTCTATTTTCTTTTGCCGCCATGTTAAAGACTATCAGCCCTATTAAAAACAAGACAGGTATTGCCACAATGGCTTTGTTTTGGCTGTTTGTTATTTGAGACACAATACTTACAATCATCGTCCCTACTATTGAGGCGCCTTTGCCGAAGATATCCATTAGGGCAAAGTATTCCGCCGATTTTTCTTTGGGAATTATCTTTGCATAGTAGCTTCGTGACAATGCTTGTATCGCGCCTTGGAACATTCCCACGCCTACTGCAAGGATCCAAAACTCATAGAGCTTGTCAAGTTGCACGGCATAAAGGGCAATTGCCGTATAGGCTGCGATGCAGACCTTGATAAGTGAGCTCGTCTTTTTGTTTTTAGAAATTTTTGCAAAGTAGAGGGCACAGGGGAAGGCTACTATTTGTGTCACAAGTAGTGCCAGCATAAGTCCTGTGGAGCTTAGACCGAGGGACGTGCCGTATGCCGTCGCCATATTTATTATGGTGTATACGCCGTCTATGTAAAAGAAGAAGGCGATTAAGAAGAGATACACGGTCTTGTCCGATTTAATTTCCTTAAATGTCTCTTTTAATTTTTTAAATACCTTGTCACTTGCCTTGGGCACAAAATATTTTTGTTCGTAGGACTTGTATAAAGGTATTGAAAAGATAAGCCACCACAGTGCCGTAAGTACAAAGGCGAAGACAATCGTCCCTTGAGCGGAGACTCCTATCTTCGGGCCAAGGCTTATCATTGCAATGGAGATTATAAAGGGTATACATGAGCCGATATAACCCCAGGCATAGCCGTGGGAGGAGACTTTGTCCATGCGCTCGTCTGTAGTTATGTCTGTAAGCATTGAGTCGTAGAAGACAAGGGAGCCGTTAAAGCCAACCTTGGACACTACATATAGAGCAAGGAATAGAAGCCAAAACTTTGTAAATGGGAGAAGAATACATCCCGCTACACCTACAAGGACAAAAATTGCATACATTAATTTTTTCTTGCCCTTGCCGTCTGCAATACTTCCCAATATTGGGGAGAGAATTGCGATTATAATTGTGGAAAGACTTACTGCATAACCCCAGTATGCCAGGTAGTCCGAGTCGGACAGGTGTGCCTTTGCCAAATTGTTAAATACGATGGGGATTACAGTTGTGGCAAGAAGTATAAAGGCACTGTTGCCTACGTCGTACATAATCCATTTTTTTTCAATTGGGGTAAGTTTATCTTTCATTATTTTACTCCGTTGTAATTACAGTTAAACTCTTCAGGCAAAGTATCGACCTCGCCCTTTATAAAGTCCATGGCGGCTTTTAAAAGCTCCGGTGCTTTTTCCATAGTAACATCCACCAATTCCGCCAACACTTTATTTGAATATGCTGCGGGCCTTAAAGGCTCCTGTCTTAAAATTTGTCCCGAAAATTGTGAAAGGCCGGGGATTTTCATAAGAGTTAAGAGAAAATTTTCCTTGGCCTGTGAAGAAGGATGAAAGAATTTTCTCACCTTTTTAAAATCTCTCATGGCTTTTTCAGTTTCTTTTAAATTCACATCGGGATAGCCCTTGTAAAGAGGATATATATACTTTGCAAGAGCGGAATCGGGAATTATTTCTTCCTGACGAAAGACGAAGGGATCATTGCCGTCCAAAATCATGTAAAACCTGTCAAGCTCCGTCTCAATATCAAGGTGTGAGTAAGTTGGAGTCACAAGCTTATTCACCGTGGGATGAATGTGTGAATCTAAAATAAAGTGCAGTATGCTCCCGATCATATACGCTCCGGTTTCGGAGTTTAAGCCCGTCCTTTTAATGACGGGGACGTTTTTTATAATAAAATTTTTGCCCGGCCTGTCGTGAATGAAAGTGCCCGGCGCATTTTTTTTAACCGCCATGCGGAAGTTGAAAAAATACAAATCAGGTCCCTGGTTGCCGAAACGGTACAAGTCCATGTGAGACCTTGCTATATCTTGAGCCTCTTCACTTAACTTTGGAAGAACCTCCAATGCAAATCTGTTATGTGTATAAATGCAAGCCATATTCCACCTCAACTGTACTTTATCACATTTTTGTAAAAATTAAATAAAAATAATGTATCAATTGAAAAATTTGAATATGTTATAATCACCTTTATGAATATTAAAATAATTTGCGTGGGAAAATTAAAAGAAAAATTTTTAAAAGAGGGCATTGGGGAATTTCAAAAGAGAATTAAGACCTATGCCAACTTGGAAATTGTAGAGGTAAAGGACGAGGCTTGTCCGGAAAACTCTTCCGAACTTGAGATGGAGAAGATAAAGGAAGTGGAAGGAGAGAGAATACTTTCAAAAATTTCCAAGGGCGCCTATGTAATTGCCCTTGACATTTGCGGCAAGTCTTTGACCTCGGAGGAGTTTGCCAAGAAAATTGAGGACCTTTCCGTAGAAGGCATCAGCTCCATTGACTTTCTTATCGGAGGGTCTCTTGGTCTATCAGAGGGCGTTAAAAACAAATCGGACTACAAACTCTCCTTTTCAAAATTTACTTTTCCCCACGGACTTATGAGGCTTATCTTGGTTGAGCAAGTGTATCGCGCCTTTCGAATTATAAACAATCACCCCTATCACAAATAACTATGATTTTGTAGTAATAAATCTTCTCACTATAGGTTATAATTACATTGCAATAATAAATCTCAAGGAGGACCTATGAACAAATTAGCACTTTCAGGCGCACGTTTAATAGACGGACGTGGCGGAGATGTTTTGGAAGACAGTTTAATTTTAATTGAAGGGAAAATTATTACATATGCAGGTGTGCCCAAGGACTTTGGCGGCGACTACAAAGTAATGGACGTAAGAGGCAAGACAATAATGCCGGGGATTATCGACACACACCTTCACTTTTCAGGCAACTTGACAGACAGCGACACGGACTGGGTACTTGAACATCCGGTTCAAAAGACAGTTGTAGCGGTACAACAGGCAAGAGAGTGCCTTGAGTCCGGGCTTACAACTGTGGGAGAAATTTCATACTCGGGACTTCACATTAGAAACATGGTGGAAGCGGGAGTTATGGAAGGACCTCGTATAGTAGGTACAGGTCTCGGCTTTTGCAGAACCTGCGGCCACGGCGACTCACACGAGCTGCCCTCGGCTTACAACGATTGGTCACACCCCTGGGCAGAGAGAGTAGACGGGCCATGGGACCTTAGAAAAGCAGTAAGAAGAAGGTTAAGAGACAACCCGGACGCAATTAAAATTTGGTCCACAGGGGGCGGCATTTGGCGCTGGGATCAAAAGTTTGACCCGCACTACACCCTTGAAGAAATACAAGCCGTAGTAGATGAGTGTAACATGGTGGGGATTCCCGTGTGGAGTCACGCCGAAGGCTACGAAGGAGCCCTTAATTCAGCCAAGGCGGGAGTGCATTTAATTATCCACGGCCAAAGACTTAACGACGAATGCCTTGACATAATGGCGGAAAAGGGAATATATTTCTGCCCCACAATTCAGTTCTTAAACGAATGGTTTAAGACCTACGAACCGCCATATATACCGGAAGTACACGACAAGTATGAAGGCGCCACAGTAGCTGAAAAAGAATTAAACAGAGTTTACGCAAACCTTCGCAGGGCCGCCGCAGAAGGCATAGGCCTTACAATCGGATCGGACTCCTTCTGCTCAAGCCTTACACCCTACGGCACCACAGCCATAGGAGAAATGATCTCCTTTGTAGAAAAGGCGGGCATCTCAATAATGGACACAATAGTAGCCGCAACAAAGACCGGTGCGGAAATGTTAAAGGTGGGAGATATAACAGGCACCCTTGAAGTGGGAAAATCCGCCGACCTTTTAGTCCTTTCAAAAAACCCCATGGAAAACATCCGCAACATAAGCGTGGACAACATGGAAGTAATAATCAAAGAAGGAAAGATTGTAAACAGAAGATAACATTAAGAGCAAGTATAAAAGCAAACAAAAAAGCACTCACATGAGTGCCTTCTTTATTGGGGACATTAACTCTTCGGGGACATTCGCCAGGCTTTAGCCGTGCGTGTGTCCCCTTAACTCTATCATCTTTAATTATTTTTCATTTATTGGGACATTAAATCATAGGGGACACACCCTCGCCTTCGGCGGGGAATGTCCCCTTCTCTATCCTTTAATTATTCTTCAGGTACTTCCCAGTTAAAGTATCTGAGGAATGGTTTTGCAACCCTCTTGTCAAAGTCTTCAGTGTCTTTCTTAGTCCAGTCATAGAAGCCCTTGCCTGTAGGTCTTCCTAAATCTCCTCTTTCAATTCTTTCAGTAATTGACTCGGGAGCTTCTTTAATATTTGAAAGTGTGGGGAACACTGTTTGGCATACATTGTAATTAAGTTTAAGACCGCCGTTGTCAAAGTGTTCGTACATACCGATTGAAGTGTATCTTGCACAGAAGGAATACATCAGGCAAGTATCCACGTCTTCAGGTTCCGCTATACCTTCATCAACAATATTAAGAGCTTCTCTCCAAAGAGCGAATTGCAATCTGTTTCCTATAAAGCCCGGTGCCGGTTTTTTAAGCACAACAGGTTTTCTGTCCAAAAATTCCAAGAATTCTTTTACAAACTTGACAGCTTCTTTAGAAGTGTCTTTGCCTGTAGCCATTTCAAAATAGGGTACAAGGTGCGGCGGGAAGAAGGGGTGTGCTACCAAAATTCTGTCCTTGTACTTAGTTGCGCTCTTTGCAAGTTCATCAGTTACAAGTGCTGAAGACACCGATGCAATCGCCTTGATATTGGGGCAATTATCTTCAAGAGATTTGTATACTTCATGCTTTACATTTATATCTTCAATTACACATTCAAATACTACATCTACATCTTTTAAATCTTCGTAATTAAAAGTGTAGTTTAAGTTGTTTTTGCAATAAGCGATTTGCTTGTCGTTTAACAACTCATTGTCCTTAAGTTGTTGGTAGAAAGCGTCAAATTGAGCTTCACTCTTTTGTTTTAATTCTTCATTCACTGCAAGCATAGTAGTTTTAAGGCCGTGACCTGTGGCTAAAACTGCCATACTTGTACCTATCATACCTGTTCCGATAACTGCTACTTTTAAATTTTTCATTATTTCCTCCTACATATAACCGAATATTTTAAATGCAATTAAAAGCAATATCATTGACACAAATGACATAGCCGCAATTGTTGCAAACATATATGGATATGCCTTCTTGTGAGTTGTATTTGCCGCTGTAATTGCAGTGTTAACTACCGAGTTGTTGGGCAGAGTAAATATCATT
>QWCK01004264.1_pt1 | contig 14333 bp, 13 predicted proteins | sample 1972571 | NCBI WGS metagenome assembly QWCK01 (sample SAMN09866710, study PRJNA288562) | Human gut metagenome isolate term2_stool, whole genome shotgun sequencing... | isolation source: gut | host: Homo sapiens | place: USA: California
ACAGCACTTTCAGCAAAGACGTTTTTCCGCAGCCGTTCGGGCCGATGAGGAACACCTTTTCGCCGCGTTTGATATCGAGATTCACATTTTTAAAGAGCCTGTGGTCGCCGAATGAGAGGGCAAGCTCTTCCGCTTCCAGAACATCATTGCCGCCGCGCTGGCTCGCCTTAAACTGAAATTTTATGGTATCCGGATCATCCTCCGGCTTTTCAAGCGTCGCCTGCAAACGGTCAATGGACTTCTGCTTGCTCGCAATCGTCACATAGTTGCGCTCCTGATTGAACCGCTTCTGCTGCTCAATGATGCCCTCAATGCGCTTGATCTCGCGTTGGGTGTTATCGTAGACGCGCTGCATCGCAAGGCGGTTTTCTTCTTTCAGTTGCAAATATTTCGTATAATTGCCCTTATATTCTGTCAAATGCGTGTTTTCAATCTCAAATGTGCGGTTCGTCACAGCATCAAGGAAATAACGGTCGTGCGAAATAACGATGTACGAGCCGTTGTAATTCTTCAGAAAATCCTCCAGCCATTCAACAGACGGAATATCAAGGTGGTTCGTCGGCTCGTCCAGCAACAGCAAATTCGATTCGCCGAGCAGCATTTTTGCGAGTTGAATTTTCGCTTTCTGTCCGCCGCTCAAAACACCGATAGGAGCATAGATCTGCTCCGGCGCAAAGCCGAGGCCGATGAGTGTGCTTTTTGCACGGTTGCGGCAGGTGAGGCCGCCGTCTGCGATGAAACGATCGTTTAGCTCCGCCTGCTTTTCGATAAGCTCGTTAAGGTTTTCCGGCATTTCCGAAATTTTCGTCGTGAACACTTCTATCTCTGCTTCCATTTTGAGCAGCGGCGCAAACACCGTCATCACTTCGTCAAACGCCGGTTTTTCCATATCGCGGCAAACATGCTGCTCCATGTAGCCGATGGACGTTTCGCGCGCCGGGGTAAAGGTGCCTTCGTCCGCCGTATATTCTCCGTTCAGTACCTTGAAAAGCGTCGTCTTTCCGGAGCCGTTAATGCCCACAAGGCCAACACGGTCGCCTTTCTGCACTTCAAATGTAATATCCTGAATGATCACATCGGTGCCGAACATCTTTTTTATGTTGTTCACCGTAAGTATTGCCATAGTTGTTCTCCTCGGTTCATATTCCGTTTTATTATACCGAAAGATAGTCTTCAAATCAAGCAAAAACCGAGACAAAATCACGCCCTGCGGGCGAAAATCGCAGAGATTTGACGTTTCTTTCCGATTTTAAGGTCAAAATAGAAAAAAGTATACGGTTTCGCTTGATTTTTCCCCGAAAACTGTTGTATAATAACACTACTTTAAGAGACAGATTTGGTGTGTTAGAACTTTGGAGGGTTTTCCATGAAATGTCCCTATTGCGGATACAGTGAAAGTAAGGTCATCGATTCCAGGCCAACCGATGAGGGGGAGCGCATTCGCCGCCGCCGTGAGTGCTTAAACTGCGCAAAACGCTTTACGACCTATGAAGTCATTGAGACTGTGCCGGTGGTCGTTGTAAAAAAAGATAAATCCCGCGAGGCTTTTGACCGCAACAAGCTGTTGAACGGCCTTCTGCGCGCCTGCGAAAAACGCCCCGTACCGCTTGAAACACTGGAGCGCATCGTAGACGAGATTGAAACGCTCCTGCAAAACTCGCTCGACCGCGAAGTGCCGTCCACGCTCATCGGTACTTATGCCATGGATAAGCTCAAGAAGGTCGACGAAGTCGCCTATGTTCGCTTTGCTTCCGTTTACCGTGAATTCAAAGACATCAATACGTTCATGGACGAACTCAATAAAATCAAGGCCGAGCGCAACCGATAAATTCAGATTATGTAGCAGCAGTCCCAACGCGATATGGGGCTGCTGTTTTTTTGCTTTAAAACACATTTTCAAATGCGATGCGCTCTGTTTTTTGAATGTGCTCCGCTGTGTTTTTCACCATCTGGCATTCGGCGCGCGCTAAGGACACCTCCTCCTGCTCAATATAATAGGGCAGCACGGCAAAAATGTTTTCCAGCGGCTCCAAATGCTCGTGCGGCAGGAAAACGCACAGTTTATCGTGTATTTTCTCCCAGTCTGCCTGCAATTTTCGGCTTTCCTCCAAGGCTTTTTCCGCTTCACCGTCGGAAAGCAGCCGGTCGATATTTTCCGCGGACACAATCAGTGTATTCGCAGATCTTGCCGTGTTGCAGTAACCAAAGATACACACCGCCACAGCAAATACCGCCAAAACGATTGAAAAGGCCATGCGCTTCATTTTTTCACTCCCTTTTTTAGGCTGCCGTCCCGCCGAATGAGCGTATAATGTCCGGCTGTGTTTACCGTTAGAATAAACACTTCGGAAAGCGGTACGGCTTCGCTTTTTAATATGCTGTGTATCCACTCTTCATTTTTGCCGCACAAGTGCATAGAGCCCACAGAAAGGTCTCCGTCGCTCACCACAACGACTTCAAGGCCCTCGTCTTTCGCTTTCACGCCCATATCGCTCGGACGCAGGTAATCGGCGGCGGCTTTTTTAACGACACTCAGCGTGCCGTTCGTCTCTACAATGGCATATGTCACATCCGAAAGCACAAAAACATCCTTTTGCCGCAGTTGCTCAAAAAGGTCTTCTACGCTCATGCGCAGCTCCTGCATGTTTTCCTGAATGATACGCCCATCTTTGATGATGACGACCGGCTTGCCGCACACCAAACGGTGAAAACGGCTGCTTTTAAGCATAAAAACCGAAACGAGCACTTCGAGCGCAATGAGCACCAAAATGGGGATGAGCCCGCTGAAAAGCGGCTGGCCGCTGTCCTGCATCGGGATCACCGCAAGGTCGGAGATGAGCAGCGTCACGACCAATTCACTCGTTTGCAGTTGGTTGATCTGCCGTTTGCCCATAACGCGAACAGCCAAAATAATCGTAAAATACAAGATGATCGTGCGCACAAACGAAATAAACATGGCGTTTTCCTTTCCGTATGTCTTCGTCGCTATTATGCGTCTTCGAGCGTATAAAATACAGCCTTTCTGTAAAATCTACACAGGAGAACCATACGGAAAGGAAACTGCTAATGGAAAACTTATCTGAACACTTAAAGGAAAACGTAACATATATAAATGGATTATTTGAAAACGCCATGGATTATATCGAGCGCGAATTTATGGTCGGCACGGTACCGGCCGCGCTGCTCACCATGGACGGGCTCGTCAGCAAGCAGCACATTACTTTGAGCATTTTAAATCCGTTGATGCGCGCGAAAATTCCGACGGATAACGGCAAAGAAACGCTTTTGTTTATCGAAGAAAACGTGCTGTGCGCCGTAGAGCAAGCCGAGCTTTCCACCATCAGCGAAGTGCTCGAACGCATGATGAACGGTTTTGCGGTGCTGCTGCTCGATAACTGTCCGACAGCGCTCGCGTTCGGCACGCAGGGCTTTGCTGCGCGCGGGGTGGATGAGCCCGATACGGAAGTTATGCAGCGCGGCTCCCGCGAAGGCTTTGTGGAAACCTACCAGACAAACATTTCGCTTTTACGACGCCGTCTCAAAACGACCGAGCTCAAATTTGAAAAGGTGACGGTTGGCGAAGAGAGCCAAACACCGGCTGCGCTGTGCTATTTAAAAAATATCGCGGACCCGAAGATCATTAACACACTCAAAAAGCGGCTTTCCGCATGTAATCTAAAAGACGTGCTCGCAGCAGGATATTTGGCGGGTTACTTGGAGCGTCCCGCGATTTTTGATCGCGTAGGTTTTACCGAGCGCCCCGATACCTTATGCGGCAAACTGCATGAGGGGCGCATCGGGCTGCTTATAGACGGCACACCCACAGCGCTTTACGTGCCGTATCTCTTCGTTGAAAACTTTCAGACCGCCGACGATTACGCAAACCGTCCGTTTTACGCCACGTTCACGCGCTGGCTGAAATACATCGCGTTTTTCCTTGCGATTTTTCTGCCGGGGCTGTATGTCGGCATCGCCGCACACGACCCGGAGCTGTTGCCGGAAACACTGCTCGTTACCATTGCACAGGCAGAGCGCAGTACGCCGTTTCCCGCCATGTTAGAAGCGATTTTGCTTTACTTTATGTATGAACTGATGCGCGAAGCCGGACTGCGCGTACCGAAACCGCTCGGCAGCTCTGTCGGCATCGTGGGCGGTCTTGTCATCGGCGAGACCGCCGTTTCCGCAGGGCTCGTCAGCGCACCGTCGCTCGTCGTCATCGCCGTCACGGTCATTACCGGGTACACGGTTCCGAAATTATACGAGCCCATGGCTGTACTGCGTCTTATTTTTATTTTGGTGGGCGGTATATGGGGTGTGTGGGGCGTGCTTGCAGGCTTTACGTTTTTATTATTCGAGCTTTGCGGCAAAACAAGCTTTTCCGTGCCGTTTTTGGCACCGGTCGCACCATTTCGGCTTTCCGCCATGCGGGATGTGCTTGTACGCGCGGGATGGAAACGATTAGTGCGTCATAACGCCTCCGTACAACACATGCCCGGCGCGGGAAAGGGGGAAAAGCACCTGTGAAAACCAAGATCAGTGCTTTGCAGCTTTACCTTATGCTGTTTCTTTCACGCGTTATCGTCAGCATCACGATCAATGTGCAAACTGTCGGCGGCAGCAATTTGATTGAAAGTATTTTCTCTTCGCTCGGGCTGTTTTTGTACCTTACGGTGTTTTCTCTGCCGCTTTTCGTGCTGCACAAAAGCCACCCGGAAGCATCGCTTCTGCAAATCGCAGAGAATAACTTCGGCCGCGGTGTTTCTGTACCGATGTCCGCAATTTACGCGCTTTATTTTATAGTGATGAACATTTTCAGTCTTTCGCTTTTTCTGACGCTGCTCGTCAACACTACAGACCCCGTCGCTTCGCGTTTTTCCATCGTCCTTGTCGTGCTCGGCATCGCACTTTATGGTGCCATTCGCGGTATAGAAACCATCTCGCGCGCCTCGGTATGCATTTTCACGCTGTTCATGCTCGGCATGGGGATGATTTTTCTCGCCATCTCGCCGAACGTCACGCCGCATTATCTCATGCCGCTTTTCTATGACGGCATAGACCAAACCGTACAGGGGTTTCTTGTCTTCACAGCGCGCTGTTCTTCGCTTGCCGAGTTTGCCGTTTTGATGCCGTTTCTTACAAATACGGATACAAAAAGCGGTAAAAGCTACCGCGTGCTCGGCTTTGTCGTTTGGAACGGCGGCATCACCGTGTTTTTGGGTGTGCTTCTGTTTTTCATCGTCTCGTGTCTCGGCGAGTACGCCGCGCTGCAAGTTTTCCCCGCATACACGCTCGCTTCCATCGCGGAGATTGCCGGCATTCAGCGGCTGGACGCGCTTTTCATCGGCATCAGCATGATGGCGCTCATCGTGCGTATTGCCTGCGGATTATTCTGCATCGCCGTATGCATGACACCTATTCCGACACGCCCGCGCGCGTGGCTGACGGCACTCATAGCTGCGCTGACAGCAGTTCTGTCCCTATGGCTCACAGACTCCGCCGCACGCGTCGGGGCCGTGTTCCGCACAGCGTATCTGCTGCCGTTTTCCGTTTTGACCGGCGCTATGCTGCCGAGTTTGCTTTGGTTTTTCGACTGCATCAAAAAGAAGAGGAGACGCGCCGCATGAAAAAAGCACTCACATCCGTTTTACTTTCGCTCTTTTTGACGCTCACTGCTTCGGGCTGCGCGCCGGAGCTTTACGAGCGCCTGCTCATCAGCGCAATCGGCGTAGACCGCACGGCAACCGGCTGCCGCGTGACGGTGCTCGCTTCCGAAACGACGGAGGACGGAGGGCAGAGCACCTTTTCCGGTGAGGGCGATACCGTCCCCGAAGCGCTCAGTCAAATCGCGCTCGAAAGCGGTCGCACGCCGCTGTATTCGCACAACGCCGCCATCCTTTTCGGCATGCAATGCGCAGAAAGCGGTATCGCCGAACAACTGGATTTCTTTATCCGCCACTACGATTCCCGCCCGACCGCCAAAGTTTTCCTCGCAGAAGATACCGCCGAAAGCGTCCTGTTACAGACGGATCTCACCGCCGAACGCTTCATGCAGCTTTCAAACGGCGCAAAATACAGCGGGGCCGCGGCAGACGTGAATTTGCTGCAGCTTGTAAACGGTCTTTACGGCGTAAACACCACTGCCGCGCTGCCCGTTCTGCGCGCCGATGATTTACCCACGCCCGTCGGCACAGCCGTCCTGCAAAGCAACCGCCTGTGCGCCGTGCTCACGCCGGCGGAAACACAGGGGCTTAGTGCCTTGCAGGGTACACTTTCGGGCGGCGAATTCACCGTAAAAGACGAAGCTTTCGGCACGGTATCGCTTAAAGTCCGCAGCACAAACAGCGACATTATCTTCACAGGCACAGCAGAACAGCCCGAGTTTACCGCCAGAATTCATGTTATCGCCGAAGTTTCTGCCGTCACAAATACCGCAAAGCACGTAGGGAACGAAGCATTTCCGCGCTTTGAGACTGCCCTTGCCAACTGCACCGAGGAACGCATCGCCGCTTATCTCAAAAACGCAAACGGAGCTGATGCCGCAGGTCTCAGCGAAGTCATTTTCCGCACCGCGCCAAATGTGTGGCGTGAAATGGGGGAAAGCCGCGCAGAAAAGCTCTCAAAAGCCGAAATTACCTTTCACGTCACTGCCGAAGTACAGCGCGTGGAAGAGGAGGACATTCCGTATTTTTAGAGCAACAGCTGCACTTTATAGCAATCGGTCGCCGGAGCGCATAGGAAAAGCCTGCAAATCGCACATCATATCCCATCCTTTTTTCGAATAGAACATTCTATGTGCCATGCAGGCTTTTGTTCGTTACAAATTTGATTATTTCTTGGCTTTATTTTCGTCGGACAGCGCCATTAAAATGCGCTGGGCAACCGCTTGTCGCGCCGTAGCTTCCGCTGCAAGCTTCAACGCCGCTGCACGCAAGGCCGCTGCGTCACTTTCCGGGTGCACGCCCGCTGCCGTCTCGTGCAAAGCGCCGCTCTGCGCCGCCGCAAAGTCTTTATAAAGCTGCTCCGCGTCTTCATCGCCGGAAAACAGCACGGCAATATCCTGAATGGAAAGCACCTGCTTCAGCAAGCCCACCATCATCAGCTTAGAAAGATGCTCCTTGCTGTACTTTTTGTGCACGGGATGATCCACAACGCCGCTTTTCACGTAATTATTGATCATACTGTTCGTCAATAAACTCTGCTTTTCATCGCGTTCAAAAAGAGACAGCGCTTCACCTGTAAACATCATCACCTGATCCATATAAAGGGGAATAGAGGGTAGGGCGCTCCAATTGGGCAGTGCAAATTCTTCGGCTTCCTGCAGCCATTTACCGCAATCAAATTCAATCTTGCTCATTTTCACAACGACTCCTTTTGTTTTTCATAAACAGTATACGGCATTTTTTTTCGCATTGCAAGCGCTTTTCTTTGGCTGTTTTATTGTTTTTGGAAAAAAACGGTCAAAATCCCATTATAGGCTTGACAAACCCACTCGGTTTTTGTATAATTAATAACAGTCAAGTCGGCTCTGTAAAATGCACAAAAAACATGCTTGACAAAGCATGCTCTGTGTGTTATAATACCACTTGTTCTGAAATGGAGAGGTGTCCGAGTGGTTTAAGGAGCTAGTCTTGAAAACTAGTGATCTCGTAAGGGACCAAGAGTTCGAATCTCTTCCTCTCCGCCACATTTTTCTTTTATATTCACCATGGAGAAGTACCCAAGTGGTGAAGGGGCTCCCCTGCTAAGGGAGTAGGTCGGGTAACCGGCGCATGGGTTCAAATCCCATCTTCTCCGCCAAAAGTCCACCGTAATTTTGATAGAATTACGGTGGACTTTTTCTATGCCCGAAAACCGCTTGAAATAAGGATTTTCGGCTGTTTCAGCACATAAGCGAACCCCGCTGCAGAGCAATTCTGCGGCGGGGTTTCGTGTTTTTGCGAGGATTGTGGCGTTCTGTTCCGTCGTAAACGTTAAACAGCCGGGTTCTGATAATACTCTTTATGAGAAAATCGGCGATGAAGTGTATCCTTATAAATGCCTATAGCTGCACAAACTGAAAATCAAATCCCATCATTCTTCCGCAAGATCGGCAATCAGCTTGACGTCGCTGACGGCCAGCGCAAGCTGAAGCTTGTTTTCCAGCCCGGTTTTTTGCAGCATATTTGACACATGAAATTTGACCGTTGACATCTCGCAGCCCATCTCTGCCGCAATGCGCGTGTAAGACAGTCCCCGCAGCAGATGCCGCAGAACCTTTAGTTCCGTCTTTGTAAATTCCGTGCTTTTTGCCATGCCGATCTCAACTGTCGGGGGTGCATCCGGAAAAATATGTTCACCCGCCAGTGTTTGCCGGACGACATCCATCAAGCGCTTCTGCGTCGAGTCCTTGTACCACAGGCTGTCGGCCCCGGCCTTCTTTGCCTCATCCAGAACGGCGCCGTCGATCAGCGAAGTCACAACAATAATTTTACTCTTCGGCTGTATGGCTTTAATCTGGCGAACAGCAATCAACCCGTTCTCACGGTTCTCTGTTTGCACATCCATCAAAATCAGATCGACAGAATTTGTCCTGCACATCTCGACTGCTTGTTTCGCGCCTGGAATGGACGCCGTGATCCGGTATCCGTCCTCGGCGCGAAAATAGCTTTCCAACAGACTGCGAATCATGGTCTGGTCCTCAACGATCATCACCTTCATATGCTGCTTCCTCCTTTTCCTGCAAACTGAGCATCAGCTTAAAGCGAGGGACACTCTGAATCTCCATTTTGCCGCCGGATTCTTCTATGCGTTGACGCAGCATAGAAAGACCTCCGCCCTCTGTGATTTTTCCCTTTGGTGCCGCACCGTTGTTGGTTAAGGAGACCGCTATGCAGTCCGGCTTTTGCCAAAAGCACACATACAGCTCTGTTCCGTCGGCGTGACGGACACAGTTCGATGCACATTCACTGATTGCCAGTGCAATCAGTGCGCGCATACGCTGCGTTCGCGGCTCATCTCCTGCCAGCAGAACTCTGACGCCAAGCTTTTCCGCTCGTTCTTTTGCGGTTTCCAACGGTTCGGATTGCGCTCTCATCTGACTGGAGCGGTAAAGCACTGAAATGGACTGTTCCCACAACGCTGCGGTTGCACGAATTTCCTTTTGGTCTGTGTTTTGGAGCAGCACGCGCCGCGTCGCGAGGATGCTGTGTCCAATGTCATCGTGCACACGCAGCTTCATGGCCAGCGTTTCTTCTTCCCGGATGATCTCCGGCATCTGCGCAAGCAGCCGCCTAAGCCGCTCGTTTGTTTTCTCCAGCTTCGCATTTTCCGCTTTTAGCTGGTTCTGCTTCTGAATCAGCTCCGTAACGTCTGCGGCAGTGATTTGTGTATATCGGGCACCTGCTTTTGTTGTGATCTGCTCCTGCGCAAAGCGCAGCGCTGTTCCGTCCGGAAAGCGGTAAATCCGAAGGTGCGGATCCAGACAGCACACACTTGCCGGCGGCGCCTGCAGGGCGCTTTGCATCTCTGCCAGCGATTGTATACCGCCTTTTTGCAGCCAGTTCGTAATAGCAAGCATCCGGCGGTTGATGAGCCGCACCACGCCGTTTTTATCGAAAAAGCAGGCCGCGATGGGGAGACTGTCAAAACTTTCCTTGATCCTATCCATGCGCCTTTACCTCCTCGATCTTTCCAGCTTCCGCGTCACATATTGCAGCCCGTCCTCATCCTGCTCCCATTCCAAACCTTGAAAATGCGCGCGCAGCCCGCAGAGTGGCTCTGCCGCTGAAACACAAAAAGATACTTCTACCTGCGCACCGACATCTATGGAGATCAGCATTGCACGAAGGGATTCCAGTTCCGTTTCCACGACGGCCTCGAACAGGTCGTAGATCTGCGTCGCCTGTTCGAGGGTAAGCTGGTCATCCCCCTTGACAATTGCCTTACAGTCGGCGCCATAGACACAGATATTCTCGGAAGACTCATTGAGGCACAACCGAAGCTCCTGCACACTGATCGCACCGCGCTGTGCGCCGACAAAAATCAGGTTGCTTCTGCGTTTGATGTAGGTTCCGATAATGATGACCTGCCCGAGCAAACGCCTGGCCCGGTTTTGGTCCTCCGTTTTCTGCAATTCAGCCAGCAGATCCCACAGCATCGCGATCTGCCGATCAATCTGTGCCTCCATCATATCATACAAGCGGTTTTGCTCCGTTAGCTTCAACCATCTTGCATGCTGTGCATTCTCCGCCGCCAAAACGTCGCCGGTGTCATGCAACTCATCTCGTGTCAATTCCAGTTTCTTTTGAACCTGACTCAGCGCTGAGATGTCCTCCTTCCAGAATACCCAGCCGCGGCGCAACTTATGCCGTTTCAAAAGTGTATCGTCATCCAGATAGACGGTATCCTGCTGTATATGCCTTAGCTTACTTTGCGGCAAAGTCCCCTGCATGGCAGCAGATACATATTTGGAGCAGAACGCTTGATCGGTAATCTGAACGGGCAGGCTCGTCGCTTCAAAGAACTCATCGTATCCGAGGTTGGAATGAATCAGTCCGCTTTGAATGCAGCATTCAAGGATGCTTGCAATAATCAGGCACTGTGACACGGTCATATCGCCCGCGAGCACCCAGACCCAATAGACATTTTTGGCATACGCATAAACATATACCAGCGAAAGCGCAAACGGAACCAACGGCAACCAGCGAATTTTCCTGCTATGCGGGATACGACAGTTTTTCACCATCGAAAGAAACGCAAACCCTGCGCACAGAACTTCCCAGCCCAGCACGAAGAAAAAACCGACCTCATACCGATACTCCCGGTCCGATAAAATGCCGGACGGGAAAGAAAATACCTGCTGATGCAGATCATTGGTCAGAACGAGCAAAAGCAGCAGCAATGTCGGAAGATACAGAAGTTTTGTCCATCGCGGCAGACGGAAGTCCTCTCCCTTGCCCAGCGACTGGGAAACGAAGACCGACAGCATGGGGATAAACAGCATCGGAAAATAATAGGAATACCACAGCAGGCGTTCTACATCCGTGTTATCAATGGAAAACTTGATTGAGCGCAGCAGAATCCACAGCACCATCAGCGCCGAAATCGCCAGCATGTAGTGCTGCACCTGCACCTGTACGATGCGCGCCCAAAGAGAGTAGCACCACACGCTGAACAAAAACAAATAGATTGCGCTTCGCAGGTAGTTGGCAGCCGGAGAATGAAAATAATACCGGCTTGCATAGCGGAGCCACATGGCAAACGCAATGAGCACCAGCAAGCCCAAGGCGTACAAAAGGCTTCTTTTCGTCGTTTTGCTCATGCCGCATGCCCCCAAAAAATCAGTATATTTATATGGATAGTATATCATGCGGATAGACAAAAGGCAACACGTTTTGTCCTCTTTATACAGAGAACTGTGACAAAATTTGGCTTTGCAACGGAAAATAATAACAAATCCTATCCAATTGGCGGGGGCGGAAATGGAAGATAACGGCTAAAATATAGATGAAGGATTCAAAGGAAGAGAAAGGCGGTGGAAAAGCACAGATGCGAAGAATTGTATTGGATATGAAGGGCGGACTTCTGTCGGAGGCGGTCATGCAATCACTTTCGGGATGCGACCCGGATTTCCTTATCTACCGTTCTTCAAAGCCGGAAGAAACGCTGGCGTTGTGCCGGACCTGCCGTGCCAATGTGTTGGTGATGGAGGTCATCCGACAGGGAATCTGGAAGCTGAGTGAGAGACTCAAGATCTGCAGTGCCGTAAAGCAACTCGGTTGGACGTGTAAGGTTCTGCTTTTGGTGGATGAGGACGCGGATAAACTGCTTGCCTCCGAAGTGCGGCAGGCGGTAAAGGATCAGCTGGTTGATAACTTTATTTATGCATCGGTATCGCCGACTTACCTCGCGGGCGTAATTGACACGCTTTGAAAGGATGGGTGAGAAATGAAAAAGCTACTGCGATTGATTCTAATATTTCTGGTATTTGCGCTCATGGCGGCGCTGTCCGCGATTACCGCGCTTGCGTGCTCGCCGGAAGACAGTAATCCGGAACATCATGAAAACATTATACAGACCGATGAGGAAAAGCCAACCTGCCTGAGGGGCGGATACTATGTACTGGAATGTACCGTCTGTGGGATGAGATGCACTTATCAAACTGACCCTGCCATGCCCCACAGCTTTGGACCGTGGGAAGTTGTTCAGGGTAAAGAACCTACCTGTACACAATCCGGCACGAAGCGAGCGTATTGCAGTACATGCAACAAGTGGTATGAAATGCCCGCGCCGCCAACGGATCATTTTTGGGTTATTGATAACCGCGTATTCGCGACCTGTACTACTTCAGGATACACCCGTTTTATCTGTGATGACTGCGGTACGGAAGGAGACACCGTCACAATGTCTGCGCTGGGTCACAAATTCGGCGCATGGTTTACTACGACACAACCTACCTGCATGGCGAACGGCATCCAAAAACGTGAGTGCACGCGCTGCGGTGCGACGGAGACAAAATCGATTGCCAAGACGGACCACAAATTCGGCGCATGGTTTACTACGACGCAGCCCACCTGCATGGCAAACGGCATCCAAAAGCGGGAGTGTACGCAATGCAGTGTGACGGAGACAAAATCGATCCCCAAGACGGGACATAAATTCGGCGCATGGTTTACTACAACGCAGCCCACCTGCATGGCAAACGGCATCCAAAAGCGGGAGTGTACACAATGCAGTGTGACGGAGACAAAATCGATTGCCAAGACGGGACATAAATTCGGCGCGTGGTTCACCACGACGCAGCCTACCTGCATGGAGACCGGCATCCAAAAGCGGGAGTGTACGCAATGCAGTGTAACGGAGACAAAACCGATTGCCAAGACGGATCACAATTGGGACGCCGGGAAAGTGGTCGCACAACCGACAACAAGCCAAGAGGGCGTTATGCAATGGATGTGCAATATGTGCGGCACGATACGCACAAAGCCAATTCCCAAGCTCAAGCCGGGAACGACTGCGGCTCCGGCACCCACAGCTTCACCACGCACATCCGCCACAGCTACACCGAAGGTTACGCCTACGCCGAAGGTTACGCCTACACCGAAGGTTACGCCTACGCCAAAGGTTACGCCTACGGCTTCACCACACACATCCGCCACAGCGTCGCCTAATGTAGCTGCCTCGGCCTCGCCGGGTATTTCGCCTACGGCTTCACCCGGCGCATCAATTTCGGGGACAGCGGATAGCGACGGAAAGAATGGAGATAGGGGCGAAAAGAACGGATTTGGTATGAACACTGTCGGTAAAGATGTTCCTCAAAAGAACGAAAAGAACAATGTGCAAGCGGCAGAACGCAGCTTCTCCGTGGGAACAATCCTTGTATGCACACTTGTGCCAACGCTTTTGATTGTTGCTGCCGTCGTTTTTCTACTCGTTTGGAGAAAGAAAAAAAGACAGGTTTAACGGACATTCTTTCCGGATAGTGAAGAGGTTAGCTCATCGTACAGCGCGTCCCGCCAATGAGCGACCGTTCATGAAAGATTGGCAGATTGATAATTCTATTACACGCTGGGATCACAGATCTATTTCACAGGTGTGATTGATATACATTTAGAAAGGAGTGGTTATGTTGCAGGTTGTAATTCAGAAAATTCCGGGAAATTTGCAGGAATTTGAAATTCTTGCCGCTAAAGGGCGGCAGCCGGAACATATCTGCGCACTGTTTCTGTGTGCATTGGCGCTGTTTGACAGGGACAAAGATGCAGGCGTTGCCGCGATGAACCTTCTGCGCGGTCCTAAGCCCATGACACCGTATGACTGTCAGTTTCTGCGCGACCGACTGCGCGGCAAGGTCTATCTGCCGCTTGCATATTTTGAAGGCGCAACACCGGAAAATGGGTATCAGCCGTGCGTGCCATACACGCTGAACGTGCTGGCAGACCCCAGACCTCAGGATATAGAGCCGGGCTATATGCGCGTGTTTCTTAAAACGTCCGGCGCGGATTCACCGCGCCCCATGAAATTGCGGCAGAAGGCTTCGACCGGCGAATGGTTCCTCTGGGAATATTCCAGTATTCTCAGCGGCATCCGTATTCCCGCGGCGGAAGATCCGTGGGCATAGTAAGTAAAGAAAGGGAGTACAGAAAATGGGACTCATTAAAGCAGCATTGGGTGCGGCCGGCGGCGTAATGGCCGACCAATGGAAAGAGTATTTTTACTGTGAATCGATTCCGGAAAACGTTATGGCGGTCAAGGGACTGATATGCTCCCTTCTAGGTAGACAAGTGAAATAATAAAAACTTGTCACTTAGGAGGGAGCATATTTTATGTCCAAAAGAAAAGTATCTGTTGAGGAT
>QWCK01010603.1_pt1 | contig 14298 bp, 16 predicted proteins | sample 1972571 | NCBI WGS metagenome assembly QWCK01 (sample SAMN09866710, study PRJNA288562) | Human gut metagenome isolate term2_stool, whole genome shotgun sequencing... | isolation source: gut | host: Homo sapiens | place: USA: California
TGTCTCATTCTTGAAGTTGATCAGCCATTCCTCTTCTTTACCGTCTACGTCTACAGGAACTACAATACTGCAGGCATTGATCTCATCAGATTCTTCCTGGTCAGCAAGCTTTCCTTCTGCTTTCAGTTTCTTCATAGCCATCAGAGCCAGGTCCATCAGGCAGACAAATTTGTCCTTACGGCCCTTGTAAAGTTCTTCTCTGTCAGCAAGATATTTGTTGTAGGTATCTACGATCGGTGCTTTATAATCACCTTCGTCAAATTTTACATCTGTCAGTTCTGTGGAGAAGGTTGTGTGACGGCAATGATCAGACCAGTATGTATCAAGTACACGGATTTCTGTCATGGACGGGTCACGTTTCTCTTCTTCTTTGAAATAATGCTGGATATGCTGGAAATCCTTGAATGTCATTGCAAGATTTAAAGAATCATAAAGTTCCTTTAATTCTGCTTCCGGCATTTCCTTAAATCCGTCAAAAATCTTAACATCTTCCGGTTCCGGGAAAACAGTTACCAGTGTTTCCGGTTTCTGCAGACCTGTCTCACGGGAATCTACAGGGTTGATGCAGTGATGCTTGATAGCATCAAATTCTTCATCTGAAATAGTTCCTTCAATTACATAAGTAGTTGCGGAACGAATGATAGGCTGTGCATTCTCATCCAGGAACTGTACACACTGAACAGCAGAATCTGCTCTCTGGTCAAACTGTCCCGGTAAAAATTCTACAGAGAAGATGCGGGAGCCTTCTGCTGCCTCAAAATTCTCCAGATATAAATCATCTACAGGTGGCTCTGCAAAAACAGTTTTGCATGCTTTATCAAAAACTTCATCAGAAATATTTTCTACATCATAGCGGATCAGCACACGTACTGCTGTTACGGATTTAATTCCCAGATAGCTGCTGACTTCATGTTTTAATTCCTTTGCCTGTACAGCGAAGGCCGGTTTCTTTTCTACATAGACACGTCTTACGTTACTCATAGAAACTCCTTTCTTATGTATGCATTGTTTTAAAAATGCTTGACTATTGCTTCTTTTATAGTATCATAGGAAATATCATTAGTAAAATTAATATATCTTATATTTTTTATTAATACAATTAATTAATCACCGTTCACACTCCACTGTCGACGAGATATTGGGGAATGAATATGCCAAAATCCCGAGACATACAATCTAAAGTTCCATTGCTGTCGACAATTTGTATCATCACATTATTTTATGAAAGGATTTATTTCTATGGATATTAATCTTGAACTATACAAAGTATTCTACTATGTTGCCACCACCCTCAGCTTCTCAGAGGCCTCCCGCCAGCTTTTTATCTCCCAGTCAGCAGTCAGCCAGTCCATTAAAACTCTGGAAAAGAAGCTAAATCATCCTCTTTTTATCCGCAGTACCAAGAAAGTATTGTTAACTCCTGAAGGAGAACTTCTGCTCCAGCATGTAAAACCGGCTCTCCAGCTTCTGGACGAGGGAGAATCTCTCCTGTCAGGAGACAATCTGCTGAAAGGCCAGTTGCGTATTGCTGCCAGCGATACGATCTGCCGGTATTTTCTCATTGATTATCTTCAGAAATTCCATCAGACCTACCCGGATGTCCGTATCAAAGTCACAAACAGTACCTCCATCGGCTGTGCAGAGCTTCTGGAGAAAGGTCAGGCAGATCTGATTGTATGCAACTGTCCTAATTCCAGACTTGGCAGTCATTTTCAGACACGTGTGCTAAAAGAATTCCACGATGTATTCGTTGCCAATACGGATTACTTTCCTGTACACACTGTTCAGACCGAACTGCAGGAGCTTCTGAACTATCCAATCCTGATGCTTTCCCCCAAAAGTACCACCAGTGAATATCTGCGAGAGGCATTCACAGCACATAATCTCAAGCTTCTTCCTGAAGTAGAGTTAAACAGTAATGACCTGCTTCTGGATCTGGCACGGATTGGACTGGGGATTGCCTGTGTTCCTGATTATATGTTAAAAGAAAATGATCAGCTGACACCGCTCATGTTAAAAGAGCCTCTTCCCGGACGTCAGCTTATACTTGCCCAGCATGACAGTCTTACTGTCTCTCAGGCTGCTGAACGCTTTATTGAAATGTTTACTTCCATATGATCATCATACTCATCAAAAAATTTCCTTCGAAAATACTACAGATAATTTTTTACAGGATTTTCATACTATAAAATTTCCATACTATGAAATTTCTATGCTGCAGTTGCAAAGCCTTTGTACAATAAAAGAAGTTCTCACTCAGTACTGAAACAACAATTTTTGTAATCGCGTTTCTTACTGAATGAGAACTTCTTTTTCTTATTTCGGCATTACAGCCAGTGCATCAGTAATATACTGATTATCGATTGCTGCAAAGAATCCGCCGTCTGCCTTGGTTGCATAATCCATATCAATCGGCATTTTTCCAAGTACAGGAACCTTCAGCTCTGCTGCGATCTCATCAATATGGCTCTCACCAAAGACTTTGATCTCTTTTCCGCAGTCCGGACATTTCACATAGCTGTAGTTTTCTACGATTCCAAGTACCGGTATCTTCATCATCTCAGCCATATTAAAGGCTTTCTTAACGATCATCTTAACCAGATCCTGAGGTGATGTTACGATCACGATTCCTTCGATCGGAAGAGACTGGAATGCTGTAAGCGGAACATCACCTGTTCCAGGAGGCATATCCACAAACAGATAGTCTACGTCGCCCCAGATAACATCTGTCCAGAACTGTTTTACCATATTTGCAAGAACCGGACCTCTCCAGATTACAGGAGTATCCTCTGTAGGAAGCAGAAGGTTGATGGACATTACCTTGATCCCGTTTTTTGTGATCATCGGGTAGATACCTTCATCATTTGCCATTGCTGCACCCTTTAATCCATACATTTTCGGAATGGACGGTCCTGTGATATCCGCATCCAGGATACCGACTTTGTATCCCTGTGCTGCCATCATGTTTGCCAGAGAGCCTGTTACGAAGGATTTACCAACTCCACCTTTTCCGCTGACAACCCCGATCACATGTTTTACATTTGACTGAGCATTCATTTCTGCCTGAAAGCTCTGCTGTTTCTTGCTGCTTGAACAACCTTCGCAGCTTGCTTTGTCGCATGAAGTGTTGTTACATTCTTTTGCCATAATTAATCTTCTCCTTTATATTTACGCACTGCTGTACTGACAAAATATTGTTACTGTTCACTCCGTTCACAGTAACGCAGCCAAAATTCATTCCAGATTGCCTACGGCAATGGAATTTTGGCTTGTATGTCTCGGGATAGTGGTGTGTGAACAATAACAAAATATTCTCTATTGCCAGTGTGGAGTACGCATATTACTTTACAAATCTGTCAATTGCTACCTCAAGTTCTTTAATTGCCTCTTTATCACCATGTTCCACTGCATCTACGATACAGTGTTCGATATGATCCTGCAGAATGATCTTACCTGTATTATTGATAGCAGATTTCACTGCTGAAAGCTGTATCAGAACTTCCGCACAGTCTCTTCCGTCCTCTATCATACGTTTGATAGATTCCATATGTACCGTCCCATCCTCCAGTACATGCGTATGTGTCTTTTGTTCCTCGGCCATAACATTCCCCTTTCTCTTTCAGAATATCCGATTCTTTACCGCTTATCTGTCTTTATATCCTCACACACTGTCTGTGGCTTTCCTGCTTACAGCACTTCCGTACAGCGTAAATGATATTATACCACATTTGTCAAATTTCTGTAAAGGAGCAACGCTGTTTTATTTGTGAAGTCGTAATATCAAAAATAATGGTTCCATCCTCCAGGACAGTTTTCTCATAGGAAACTTCTTTTCCTTTGAATTTATTTCTGATATATTCTTCCGGATCCTCAAGTTCCAGCTCTTCCACAAAAACATCACGCATCTGATTCCGCGGACATTTATTAAAAATTTCCCATATCAGTTCATATTCTTTCATATTCCATCTCCAGTCCGTAAGACGGATATTCACAATCCGTTTCACTATTTAGCCCTCTTCGGCTGATTTACGGCAATCTGCACAGATTGTCCTGCGGTTTTTCCCAACCAGTCTGAGACTATTATAATTATTTTTAGATTTTTTGTCAAAAATAATTGCATGAAGACGAATTATAGCGTATCATAGTTTATAATTATCAAAACAGCAATGTTACTGTTCATTTTGCAGCCTGATGTTTTTTTGAATTCTGCATATTCACAGTAACTGTAACTATTCAGTACTTTCGGGAAGCAGTGTACCGGATAGTTACCGACAGCTACAAACTAATTACATATATAAAGGAGAGAAATCTATGAAGCTTTTAAAAGACCGAATTCTTAAGGATGGAGTTGTAAAACCGGGAAATATTTTAAAAGTAGACAGTTTCTTAAATCATCAGATGGATATTACCCTCATCAATGAAATCGGCAAAGAATTCAAACGCCGCTTCTCCGACTGTCCAATCACTAAAATCCTTACAATTGAAGCATCCGGTATCGGTATCGCCTGTATTGCTGCACAGTACTTTGATGTACCTGTAGTTTTTGCCAAGAAAGCACAGAGCGTGAATCTGGATGGAGAAATGTATACAACTAAAGTAGAATCTTTCACTCATAAGAAAGTATATGATGTGATCCTTTCCAGGAAGTTTCTCGGACCTGAAGATCATGTACTTCTGATTGATGATTTCCTTGCTAACGGATGTGCACTTCTCGGCCTGATCGATATTGTTAAGAAATCAGGGGCAACTCTTGAAGGAGCCGGTATTGTTATTGAGAAAGGATTCCAACATGGCGGTCAGGAGATCCGCGATATGGGAATACGTCTTGAATCTCTTGCCATTGTTGATTCCATGACAGACGATTCCTTAACCTTCAGAGATTAACTATAAAAGGATGGGAAAACCCATCCTTTTTTGTTCTATGAATTCTTTATTTTTTCTGATCTGATGTTTTCTCCACTTTTGAGTTATCTTCGGAATCATAGATCAGATTTTCTCTCGTTTCACCTTCTGATTTATCTTCTGTTTCGGGAGTTGGTGTCACTTCTTTTGAATCTTCCTCTGAGGCTGTCTTTAATGTCACTTTCGGCACAGGTGTTGCCTCTGGCGCAGGTGTCACCTCCGGTGTCGGTGTGGGATCAGGAGCGATCTCATCTTCCGTATAAGTTCCGTTATCCACAAGAATCTGATAATTATCCTTGTCGATCATCTGTGCTCCACATGTAAAAGTTCCCACAATCTTTACTCCGTTATCATACTGTGAATAATCTTTTACGTCAACTTTCTCTCCTGTCAGATAGTCAATGGCCATCTGTGCTCCGCCCTTAGCCAGTTCCTTACGGTCCATAAACATGGTAAATGACATTTTACCTGCTGCAATATCCTTTACTGCCTGTGCCTCACTGCCATATCCTGTGATCATCGGCCATTCATCACTTCCCGGTTCCAGACCACTGTCATTTAAAATTTCCTCTGCAGCATAAGCAAATCCGTCATATGCAGTACAGATAATATCCGGAGCCTTCTCCTCTGCATAAAACTCACTTATGATTGAATCAAGTTTTGTCTTTGCAGATGTCTCGCTCCATCTCATGATTCCTGTATCATCAAATGACGTATTTCCGGATTTACATACAAGTGTTCCATCATCCAGATATTCCTGAAGCCCTTCCTGGATTCCATTACACAGAAACAGTGCAGCATTGTCATCCGGAGATCCCATGAGAAATTCTATTGTATAAGACTTCTTATCCTCTCTGGCTTTATCCAGATCCATTTTTTTGATAATTTCTTTGGCAATATCCTTTCCTATTGCTCTGGTATCATAAGTTACATAATAATTGATATCCGCAGTATCCCGAATCAGACTGTCATAGGAAATAACCGGTATTTCCTGCTCTTTGGCAGTTTTCAGGATATCTGTCAGACCATAGGAATCTACCGGATCAATGATCAGGGCAGAAACCTTCTCATCAATAAATTCCTGAATCTGGGAAATCTGAAGCGCAGGATCGCCGCCGGCATTCTTCACATCTGCCTCATATCCTCCATCTTCAATCTGCGAAGTCATCTCTTCGCTGTCAATTTTTGCATCCTCATCGTCATCAGAAAGAAGCACACCTATCTTTCCGGCAGAAGCTTCCGTTACCTCAGCATCTTCCTCTGATTCATCATCTGAATCTTTTCCTGAAGAATCTCCGTCTTCTTTCTCCTTCACTGATGTCTCTTTATTGTCTTCGTCTGATTTTGCACTGTCTCCTGCCTTGCTGCTGTCATCGGCATCAGAAGCATTTTTATTTTCTGCCTCTACTTTTTCACCTTCCTCAGTTACTTCGCCTACGCCCTCTTCTTCTACCTGGGCGCTTTCATTTGCTGCTTCTTTTGCCTCATTCTTCCCGCAGGCAGACAGGAACATGGAGGATACCATTATTCCAAGCAGAATAGCTGTTGCTCTTCTTTTCATAATACGATCCTTTCTGATATCATATTTATTTATCAATTCCCTTATAATCTTTTGCAATGTTCTTCAGATAATCCCGATAGGCAACGGCTGCTTTCTTTGGTTTCAGAATATGTACATTTCTTCCCATAGAAGTCAACCATCCAAAAAATGCCTTATCAACCACAACCTCAACAGTTACAATAAAATTATCCTCCCCCTTTATTTTGCAGAAAATCTCCGAACCAAAGGTACGCTGGATTTTTTTCTTTGTAGAATTCTGACATACAAGCCTGATTTCTTTTATATTCTCTCCTGTTTGGGAGGGTGTCGGAGCACTGATCTTTGCAGGTGCTTCAGATTCTTTTCCAATCTGTTCCTGCACATTTTCAGATTTCTCTCCTGTTTCACCATCCGGCTGATGTATTATCGTATTATCCGCTTCTGTTTTATCTGAAGCGGATTTTTCCTCATAATATCCGCCTTCCCGTCCTCTTCTGTAATGTATATCCATTCCAAAATCACGCAGGGTTTCCATATCATCATAAATACTCTTTCGCTCAGCTCGAATCCCCTGTTCTTCCAGTTTTGCCAGAATCTCCTGCATGGTGACAGGCTTTTGGCTGGTTGTCTCAGACAGCATTTTCTGCAGATACAGTATTTTTCCTTTTTGATTACATGATTTCGCCATAATTATCCTCTTACAAATCTGTGGTATATATAGTCATTTGCTTCTTTTTCCTGACTGTCATCTAACGGTGTAAGTTCTGTTTCTTTTCCATACTTTCTTTCCAGCGCATGTTGAATGAGCCAGTCTGCAAGCTGCGGATTCTTCGGAAGTAACGGTCCATGCAGATAAGTCCCTATCACATTCTTATATACTACGCCTTCATAGCCTGACTTACCGTCATTTCCTGCACCGTAAAGTACTTTTCCCAGTGGTTTGTTATTATTAATGCAGGTTCTTCCTCCATGATTCTCAAATCCAACGATCGGCATATCAAACAGCTCACTCTGCAGAACGATATTCTGGATCAGACGGCCTTCGCCCTGCTCTGTATACAAGTCTACCAGGTCCAGTCCTTTCATGTTTCCCTGATCTGTTTTGTAATACTTCCCAAGTAACTGATAGCCACCGCAGATTGCAATGACAACGCCGTTATCTTCCACATAAGCCTTAAAATCCGGTTGGATTTTCTGTAGCTTCTCACATACGATCATCTGTTCTCTGTCCGAACCGCCACCCAGAAGTACGATATCAAGCTTCGAGAAATCTATTTTATCATCCAGCTCAAACGGTATGGTCTCAGCCTCAATCCCACGCCACTGGCATCTCTTCATCAGACACTGGATATTACCTCTGTCACCGTAAAGATTCAGAAGATCCGGATATAAATGTCCTATTGTAATTTTCATTATTTCTCGCCCTCCAGTCTCTTCAGAATATTTCTGGTACTGAATAATGCTGTATAGTTTACCAGCACATACAAATTCCCCACTCCGTCCTCTACTCTGTCGCGGATTGCTTTCTCAACATCGCCCTCGAGGACAGACGGGATATCCACATATTTCAGCCGCAGACGCATGTCCTGACAGCGGATACCGCTTACTGTAATAGATTTCACTGAATCATTTCCGAGAAGATCAAAGTCAACATCCCAGAGCCAGGAAATATCTGTTCCATCCTGAGCATTATCATTGATCGCAATAATGATGTCCTTCGGTGCCTGGTCCTGCATCACTGCGGAAATATTCTGATTAAATCCCGCCGGATTCTTGGCAAGATTTAAGGTTACTCCTGTTCCCTTAATGCGAAACTGCTCCATACGTCCGTTTTCCGGATTAAATCTGCGGAGCATATCCCCGAAATGCTCTCCCGCAAATCCCGCAGTCCTCACTCCCGCATAAGCTGCCAGTATATTATACACATTATAAAATCCCTTATAATTTGCTACAATGTGTTTTCCTTCTACACAAAAGCTGAGCTGGTCGCCTACCTTTACATCCTCCGCATCAAAATCCGGCTTCGGTCTTGCAAATCCGCATTTTGGACAATAATAATCTCCCAGCTGGCTGTAATGATAGAAACGATATTCCAGTTTTTCACCGCATCGCTTACAGAAACGTCCTTCCCTGATTTCATTTGCCGCAGATTTGATCACCGGTTTACTGATACCATAAGTTACATATGGATTCCCGGAATCCATGGCAAGATATGCGGATAATGCATCATCACCGTTTACAATAATCTGCATCTTCGGAACCTTACGCATCATTTCTTCCAGAATGTTCATAGTGATATCAATCTCTCCGTATCTGTCAAGCTGGTCGCGGAAAAGATTTGTCAGAAGCATATAGTCCGGTTTGATTCTCGGAAAAATATGTCTGGTGGATGCTTCATCGGCCTCAATGCATGCATAGTCCGCATCAATTTTACCATTCCATTTCGAAGCCAGCACAAATGCGGCAACAACTCCATTGAGCATATTGGAACCTGTATGGTTACAGATTACTTTCTGTCCTTCCGCTTCCAGTGCCGCACAGAGCATATTGTTGGTAGTTGTCTTTCCATTTGTACCGCAGGTTGCAAAAATAGCCTTTCGTACCTGTGAGGAAAGCTGTTCCAGAATGTCCGGACAGATCTTAATCGCCACTTTTCCTGCCCAGGTCACACCCTGTCTTCCCATTTTCTTACATACGTATCCTACAAATTTTGCTGCACAGACAGCAATCATTACTCTTATTTTCATTGTGTATGATAATTTCCTTTATAAATATAATCTTTGTTATTGCCGCTTATTTAAAATTCTTTTTGCTCCTGATATCTTTGCCCTTATTCATCCCGGGCTATAATAATCCTCTATGACCATTTCATAATGCCAACAGGACAGATCAGTTAAACATAGTATCCTGCAAATAGTCTGAGCATACACCTGCCGCACCCTCTTGCATATAATATTGTGCTTCCTTCAGGTCATTCACAGTATAAATATATAACCTGATTCCTTTTTTGTCAAAAATCTTCTGCACATCCTCTGACCAGTATTTATAAAATATATCCTGGAAAATCGTACAGCAGTGCTGTTCCGGCAAACATTGCCTGGTTATAAATTTCCGGTATGACCTGCCGCATCACATCCGGGACACCGGCAGCCTCTGCCAGTTCAATATAGTCTGCATAATCTTCCACTGTTTTCTGATAATTACGGAGAGAATACTGTTTGGAATCCAGCATCACAAAAGCGTCCGGATAATCACTCAGCAGAACCAGCAGATCTTCAAATGTTATAGGCGTATATTTTCCATAAATAGGCCGGGATAAGAATTCCTCTGAGGACAGAACTTTCTTTTCATCGCCTTCCCATTGTCCAAGAGACTGATACCAGCTATGGCGGCACACCCATACATTGTCAGATGTCTTCACAAGATCAACTTCAAACAACCTGCACCCCATCTGATAGCCTGCCAGAAAACTCTCTTTTGAATTCAGATAGGTTTTATCACCAATCCCTCCCAGTGCATGTGCGATCGTTTTATAATTTTCCCACTTAAATTCAGGTGTGGTGGCAGATATAGAATAAGCATCATTTCCCCACAGAAACAGTGTAACAGCCAGTAATTCCACCAACAACAAAAACATCCTGATGAAATAACCAAATCCTGATCGTTTCTTTTTCGTATTCTGCCTCAATTTTTCAATCTCCTGCCGGTCATTTGTATTCCTCGCTTATCTTTTGCTCTCGTATTTTGTAACATTCCAATGTCTTATTTAACACTTCTTCATCAATATGGTTTTTATATACTCTACGATTTTACGCTATCTGGCTCAAATAATCAAGGGTAATAAACGGTTATGTTACAAGGAAGTGATTTCCTATAGCATAACAAAAAAACTGCATATATACGGCATGAACACCATACATATGCAGTCTTATCATCGTCTGGACAAATATAAAATCGAAAATCTGGCTGGATTATACTAATTCGATCAGTACTTCCATTGCAGCATCGCCTTTACGCGGTCCGATCTTAACGATTCTTGTGTAACCACCGTTACGGTCAGCGTATTTTGGAGCGATCTCATCGAACATCTTAGCAACCATATCTACGTCTTTAGTGTTTTTCTTTCTTCCGGCACCCTTTGCAGGTACTTCTTTAACCGGGTAGAAAACTTTCATCATCTGACGACGAGCGTGAAGTCTGGAAGGAGCATCTTTCTTGATCTCTTTCTGTACTTCATCGTATACAGTTTTCTTCTTTCCGTCAACAACTTCTTTTACTCTCTTGCCTTCAGCATCTTTACGAGCAACTTTAGCAGTTACAGTAACAGTTTCGAAGTTATCTTTTTCACGAACAGCCATAGCTACAAGGCCTTCTGCGATTTTACGGATTTCTTTTGCTTTAGCTTCTGTAGTAACAATTTTTCCATGATATAAAAGGCTTGTTACCTGGCTTCTCAGTAATGCTTTTCTCTGGTCAGAAGTTCTGCTTAATTTTCTATATTTTGCCATTTAATTTTCCTCCATCTGTGGGACAGCCGGGCACGCTTGTTCGGTCTTACTGTCCGACTGCTTAGGCATCCCCACCGTATAATATCTCTTTGCTAACTGGTTATTGTTCCCTTAGAGAACCAATAACCTGATCAATTCTTACTCTTCTGCAGGCTGAAGCTGTAAGCCCAGCTCTTTCAGTTTCGCAAGAACTTCTTCTAATGATTTACGTCCAAGGTTACGAACCTTCATCATATCATCAGAAGTCTTGTTACATAATTCTTCAACTGTATTAATGCCGGCTCTCTTCAAGCAGTTATAGGAACGAACAGATAACTCAAGTTCATCAATGCTCATTTCCAGGACTTTTTCTTTCTCATTGTCTTCTTTCTCGATCATAACCTCAGCGGTCTTTGCATTCTCGGAAAGGTCAATGAAAAGGCTCAAGTGCTCGCTTAATACTTTTGCTGCAAGGCTTACCGCCTCATCCGGATCAAGTGTACCGTTTGTATACACATCCAGTGTCAGCTTATCATAATCGGTTACCTGACCAACACGTGTATTCTCTACAGTCATGTTGACTCTGTCTACCGGTGTATAGATAGCATCAACTGCAAGTACACCGATCGGCATATCATCAGATTTACCTTTATCAGCACTGATATATCCGCGGCCTTTTGTAATAGTAAGCTCCATAGCAAGTCTGCAGTCCTTGCCACCGTTTAAAGTAGCAATCACCTGATCCGGATTCATGATCTCGATATCCTGATCAGCCTGGATATCAGCTGCAGTTACAACACCTTTTCCTTCACATTCGATGTATGCGGTTTTCGGCTCATTGTCTGTGCTGTGGTTCTTAATAGCAAGGCTCTTCAGATTCATGATAATATCGCTCACGTCTTCTTTTACGCCCGGAATGGAGCTGAATTCGTGAAGCACACCATCAATTTTAACCTGGCTTACAGCTGCACCCGGCAGGGAAGACAGCATAATTCTTCTTAAAGAATTTCCAAGTGTAGTTCCATATCCTCTTTCCAGAGGCTCAACTACGAATCTGCCAAATTTTTTATCTTCAGATAATTCGGTAATCTCGATCTTAGGTTTATTAAAATCAAACACTATAGGGTTCCCTCCTTCTGGGTTAATAAAAGTTTGAGGGGTATTCATTCAAATACTACAATTCAGCGGAAGATAATAATCAACCACTGAATCGTATAAATAATAGAAATATTACCAGGTAATTTTCTATGATATAATCCTATGGATTATTTGGAGTACAACTCGACGATAAGCATCTCGTTTACAGGAACATCAATTGCTTCTCTGTTAGGAAGTTCTTTTACAGTTCCTTTTAAGTTCTCCTGATCTACATCGATCCATTCCGGAACAAGACGTCCGCCAGTTACTTCAAGGATACCTTTGTATCTTTCAGAACCTTTGGATTTTTCTCTGATCTCGATCTGATCACCGGCTTTTACAAGGTAGGAAGGAATGTTTACACATTTTCCGTTTACAAGTACATGCTTGTGGTCAACAATCTGACGAGCTTCTTTTCTTGTTCTTGCAAATCCCATACGGAATACTACATTGTCAAGTCTGCTCTCAAGAAGGATCATAAGGTTTGCACCAGTCTGTCCAGGCATTCTGTCAGCTTTGTCGTAGTAGTTGTGGAAAGGTTTTTCCAGAACTCCGTAGATGAATTTTGCTTTCTGTTTTTCTCTTAACTGTAAACCATACTCAGACATTTTACGATTTGCACGTTTTAACTGTCTTGTGGATTTTTTATCAATTCCTAAATAAATCGGATCCAGGCCAAGGGATCTGCATCTTTTCAGAACAGGCACTCTATTTACTGCCATTTCTCAAATACCTCCTAATATTCTAAATCAATTAGACTCTTCTGCGTTTTGGTGGGCGGCAACCGTTGTGTGGTACCGGAGTTACGTCGCGGATGCTTGTTACTTCCAGTCCGCAAGCCTGAAGGGCACGGATTGCAGCTTCACGTCCAGAACCTGGTCCTTTTACCATAACATCTACAGTTTTTAAACCATGAATAAGTGCAGCTTTTGTTGCAGTCTCAGCTGCCATCTGTGCTGCATAAGGAGTAGATTTTCTTGAACCTCTAAATCCAAGACCACCAGCACTTGCCCATGAAAGAGCGTTTCCTTCATTGTCAGTCAGAGTAACAATTGTATTGTTGAAAGAAGACTGAATATGTGCCTGTCCGTGTTCAACGTTTTTCTTGACACGACGTTTTGCAGTCGCTTTTTTAGTCACTTTAGCCATTTTAAAACTAACCTACACTTTCCTATTTATCAATCAAATATATGTTACAAGAAACACCATGTCCACTAAATTCATTTCCTCGCTTCGCTCGTCATTCATCAAGTGTCCATGCAAGCTTCCTCATAAGATCAGCTTACGCTTATCAGATGTTTAAAGCTTTATTTATTATTTCTTCTTATTAGCTACTGTTCTCTTAGGACCTTTACGTGTTCTGGCGTTGGTCTTAGTCTTCTGACCACGAACCGGAAGTCCTTTACGATGACGGATACCTCTGTAGCATCCGATTTCCTGCAGTCTCTTAATGTTGAGGGCGATTTCTCTACGAAGGTCACCTTCTACTGTCATTGTTTCATCAATAACTGCGCTGAGTCTCTTTACTTCGTCATCAGTCAGATCTCTGACACGTGTGTCAGGATTAACTTCTGCCTTTGCAAGGATCTTGTCTGCGCTTGGTCTACCAATACCATAAATGTAGGTAAGACCGATTTCAATACGTTTTTCTCTTGGTAAGTCTACACCAGCTATACGAGCCATGTACTGTTTCCTCCATCTTCTACTTTGAAAGTCCTTAATGCCTGTACATCACTTACCCTCGCGAATTCTCTCACTCAAGTAAGGTGAAATGGGATGTATCGGACACATCACTTCCTTATTTCTCAGTTCCTAATTGGGGTGCCTCGGTAAAACACCCAGCTGCAATTGGCGAAAAGCAGCCTTTCCGAATTACTGCGGCCAACGGGCCAACGTTGCCTCTCGGTATTAGGCAATACATGCTAAAACTATCTTAACAGTCTGAACAACCCTTCCGGGCGTCTCACACTGCAGCCGCACGTTATACAAACTTTAAACCGTCAATCAACCCTGACGCTGTTTGTGTTTTGGATTCTCACAGATTACTCTGATAGATCCTTTTCTTTTAATGATCTTGCATTTTTCGCAGATCGGCTTTACAGATGATCTTACTTTCACTGGAAATCCTCCTTCCGTAAATTCATTAAAATCTGCAGTTTTTTGAGCGCACAAATACAATATACTCACGCGTTCGGCTTATATATTATCACAGCAAAATATAAAATGCAAGCA
>QWCK01004276.1_pt1 | contig 14294 bp, 12 predicted proteins | sample 1972571 | NCBI WGS metagenome assembly QWCK01 (sample SAMN09866710, study PRJNA288562) | Human gut metagenome isolate term2_stool, whole genome shotgun sequencing... | isolation source: gut | host: Homo sapiens | place: USA: California
GTAGCCGCCTGTTGGAATTCTGACAATGCGCGGCGAGCAGCAGGCGAGATAGTACGCGCCGACCGTCGAGCCCGACGCCTGCCAGACAGTGAACAGAGCATTTGTGCTTCACGCACATCGATCCAACCAGCGCCAATGTATGCCTGGAGACCACTTTCGATGGCATTACGTTGACGTACCGACACCACCAGGTTAATTATTAGCCAAGTGATGAACATCGGCCCCCAGAAAAACACATAGGAAACCACGAAAAGCAGCGCCGAATAGGTTGCCAATCCGTTCCAGGCAGCGTGCAGGCAGATAGCAGAAACCAGACCAGAAGCAGGAAGAATGAAACGCATTTTTGGCGAGGCGATCCGGGTAAGCGCCATTCCCACTGCCAGACCAAAAATCGAAGTGTAAACGGTGTGACCAAAAGGTCCCAGCATTGCCCGCATAAAGAAAACTACCGGGAGTTGTTCGTAAAACCTCGCAAAGTAAAGCACATTTTCGGTGAAAGCAAAGCCAGCAGCGAGGATTCCGGCTATCACTACCCCATCTAGCGGACTTTTCACTGAGCGGCGCCTGGCCAACATGATGATGACTACCCCGAGACCTTTTAAAGACTCTTCAACTATGGGAGCCACAATGGTGGCTAGCAGTCCAAAAGATTGAAAAGGAGTAGGCCCCACATCTACTGACTGCAGGGCTTTCCCGGACATAGTGTTAAGCCCCAACGCACATACGGAGGCGATCCCTGCCCCCCAAAGGAACGCGATTACTAGTAACCACCAGGGTTTCGGCGCCCAGCGATCTAGCCACACCATCACAATGACCACCACCGCCATCGGCAGCAACGCGGCAAATACCGCCCCGATAGTGGTGGTTATTGATTCTTCTGAAGAAATAAAAAGTGCCAAATAGGTAAGTCCGCCCCCGGCAGCCAGCAAACACGCTAATTCTAGCCAGGGGAACGAGCGCAGGCGCGAACGTCTGTTGGCTTTTTCCGCTCCAGGATCGACCAGTAGTGGCTGAGCAGATACCCGCTGGGAGACAGCAGGATGAGGAATCAGAGGATCCGCAGGTAAACTGAGAGCATCAAAACTGTAACTGGCAACTAGCTGTTCGGTTACCGGAGGATAGTTGGTGCCCATTTCCGCCTTAACGGGGGAATCCGGCAGATATTCGGGATTCGATTGGCTCACCTGTTCCTCCTTTCTGGAGCTACCTCTAGTCTAAACTGGAAGATTAGTTTTTCTCTTCTTTGCACTGACAAAACTTACTAGCGGCCACGCCCGCTGTCTTTTTTATCTTCCCGACAGCGTTCATAGACTGCTAGAACTTGGTCAGTTACGATTGACCAGTCATAACGCTGCGCCCCTTGATGTCCGCAACTAGCTAGTCGGGAGGCTGCTTGTCTATTCTCACACACTGCTAGCAACTTTTCAGCCAGCGAATTTGCGTCCTCGGAAGTAAAAATTTCCCCAAGCCTGCCCTCTTGAAGTACCGCAGAGAAAGCGGGAATTGAGGAAGCAACGACCAGACAATTAGCTGCCATTGCTTCTACCAGTACAATCCCGAAGGATTCTCCCCCGGTTTGGGGAGCAATATAGGCGGTAGCGGATTTAAAAAGCGACTTTTTTTCCTCCTCACTAAGCGCACCCAAAAACTCTACGCTTTTCCCAAAAGGCTCAAGGGCAGCGCGTGCTTTACTTCCCGTGCCCGGACCGGCAATTAAGAAGCGGGCGGCAGGGTATTTTTCTAGCACCTTCGGGATGGCTTCCACTAGGATCGACAGGCCTTTTCGGGGTTCATCTAGGCGCCCTAAGAAACAAAACACTGGCGATTCTTCACTTTGTTGCCACTTTGGGCTGGGACTTGCCCCAGCGAACGCCTGGAAGTCAACCCCATTGGGAATCACCGTGGCATCCCCATCTTGATAGCGTTGCAAAGTGCGCCTTGCTTCCTCTGATACCGCGATTTGCGCACTGAGCTTCTCTTTTACCGATTGCACCACCGGTTTGCCCAAGGTATAGAGCAGTGATCTTTCCAGGGCAGCATGGAAGGTACCCACTACCGGACAGCGCGCATGTTGCAATGCAATTAGAGATACCGAGGGCGTGGCTGGTTCGTGCACATGCAAAATATCGAAATCACTGGTGGTCACCCATTGACGAGTGCGCGCCGCCACCCGCGGTCCAAACGCCAGGCGAGCAATAGAACCGTTATAGGGAATCGCGAAAGTTTTTCCGGCATTTATGAATCCGTCCTCGCTATAATCGGTTTCTACCGGGGCAAATACTGAAACTTCATGTCCGCGTTTGCGTAACTCCTGCGCCTGGTCGCGCACATGAAACTGTACTCCCCCCGGAACGTCATAAGCATAGGGGCAAACGATTCCGATTTTCATAGCTGCGTCTCCTGCTTTGCGCGTTCACGAGCTCGCGCTAAGCGCTCCGGATCGAGATCAGGTACAAACAATTTTTGTAGCATGAACCAAGATTCGGGGGATTCCCTAATCATTTCCCCAACCTGGCTCGCCCAATCCTTAGTCATATTTTCTACTCTATCTGGCTTTATCGGCCCGGAAATGTTTATCACTATTCCCCAGCGAGAACGGGCTGCTCCTGAGCGGGCGCGCCCTAACTTTTCTAAAGCGATATGTCCGCAGTAAAGCGGGGCGTTAATCTTTGTGGCAAGACCCGCTGGCCCGCCGCGACCAAAGCTTTGGTTTTCCCGATAGTAACTTCAATCCCGCGACCAGTAATATCGCGGTCAGCTAGCAGAGGAATCAGATAGTTTTTTTCGCAGGCAGCCGCCACTAGCTTTGAGAAAGGCTTTTCGCCCTTTTCCACCGCAATAATCCGCATATTAGCTTGGTGGCGCACTCGAGTAAAAGCTTGGAATAGAGCTTCCGGTTTTACTTTTTCGGCTACCGTAAGTACCGGGATTACTTCTTTACTTGCAAAGTAACCCGCTAAATCCCAGTTTCCGGAATGGGTAAGCGCTAAGCAAACATTGCCGCGCCCGCAGTCTTCCAGTAATGATTCCCGATCCCCGCCGATCCGCACCCGAGCCAGCAGCTGGGAGTCAGAAAAGTTCCCCAATAAAGCGGTTTCGGAAAATAACCGCATATATCCTTTTAGACCCTGGCGCACAGTTTCTTCGATTTTGTTGTCGGCGATCCCCAAGTACAGCAGGTTTTTCCGATATTGCTGAGCGCCAGAAGTATTTATCCGGTAGAGCACTTCCCCGATCAAATTCCCGATCCCCTGGGCAAGAGGCAGCGGCACCTGCGACAGCAGTTTTAAGCCTGAGCGCGCAAGGTGCTCATTCGAAAAAATACCAGTCTTCACTTATTTAAGGTGCTTTCTGACGTAAAAAATTCTTTGCCCCACGGTTATGAAACTAGCGATAGCCACCCAGGAAAGAGCAACCGGAAAACAAACCAAGGGAGCCCCCAGATCAGTAATACCTGCCCCCACTAAGGCGACTACTAGGCGATCGGTGCGCTCCCCGATTCCCACTTTGGCGACTACCCCGAGGGATTCGCCGCGAGCCCGCACATAGGGAACCGCTCCCGCTCCCACCAGGGCGCAAATACCGGCGATTATGGTGCCGGTGCGGATTCCTCCCGGAGCCATTCCGCTAATCGCCCAATAAAGCAGGGAACCAAAAATAGCGCCGTCAGCTAGGCGATCCAAAGAGGAATCAAGGAACGCCCCAAATTCACTGGTTTGCTTGGTGAGGCGCGCGAGTACCCCATCTAGGGAATCCGCGAAAGCGGTTATCCCAATCAAGATTCCCCCTAGTGCTAAATACCCCCGTGCCAGCAGCCCTATTGCGAGCGCCATATTGATTAAGGTACCGGCAACAGTCACCATATTGGGGGTTACCCCCGCTTTGGCTAGGAGCTTAGCGGGGGAAGTAAAAATAGCGCGGGCGAGACCTCTTCCATGGTTTCCAAGCATTAACTACCCCTTGTCTACTTCTGCCAGCCACTGGCTAGTTGCTCGCGTGCCTGTCCTAAAAGCTGCGGAACTGCCTTAGTACGGGCAATCAGGGGGAAGAAATTAGCGTCTCCTGCCCAGCGAGGAACAATATGTTGGTGCAGGTGTCCAGCGATGCCCGCTCCGGCAACTTCGCCTTGATTCATCCCCAGGTTAAAACCGTCCGGGTTCGCTACCTTTTTCAAGGTTCTAATCGCCCTCGTAGTTACTTCCCCAAATTCGGCGCGCTCGTCTTCTTCAAGCTCGATATATTCAGAGATATGCCGGTAGGGACAGATCAACATATGTCCCGAGTTATAGGGGAACAGGTTCATAAGGGCGAAAACTTTTTCGCCTCTATACACGATGAGGGCGTCCTCGTCACTGCGATGCGGGGCGGCGCAAAACGGACAGTCTTCGCTCTTCTTAGTCTGCGGGCGTTCTTCACCCGAAATATATACCTGACGGTGGGGAGTCCACAGGCGTTGGAACGCATCGGGAACAGCCCCGAAAGCGCGCGAATCCTCTGTTGGTAGCGAAGTCGAATCCAGCGAGGTCATTTGCTATTTCCGTTCTGCAATCGCAGCAGTGATCTTGGTGATTGCTTGCTCGATCGGCACCCCGTTTTCTTGACTACCGTCCCGGTAACGGAAGGAAACCGCTCCCGCCTCGGCGTCCTCTCCCCCCGCAATTAGGGTAAAGGGGATTTTATCTTTAGAGGCGTTACGGATTTTCTTACCGAAGCGGTCATCGGAGGTATCAACCTCTACCCGGACTCCTTGTTTGCGTAGCTGGTCAGCAACCTCGAATAGGTAATCATTAAAGGCTTCGGCTACCGGTACGCAGCGTACCTGTACCGGAGAGAGCCAAGCCGGGAAAGCGCCCGCGTAGTGTTCTAGCAGCACCCCGAAGAAACGTTCGATGGAGCCAAACAAGGCACGGTGAATCATAACCGGACGCTGGCGGGAGCCATCGGCGGCCGTATAAGTGAGGTCGAAACGTTCCGGCAGGTTAAAGTCCAACTGGATAGTTGACATTTGCCAGGTACGTCCGATCGCGTCCTTAGCTTGTACCGAGATTTTTGGCCCGTAGAAGGCAGCCCCACCCGGATCGGGTACCAGTTTCAGACCGGAAGCAGTCGCTACCTCTTCCAGAGTGCGAGTAGCTTCTTCCCAAGTATCATCGTCGCCTACAAACTTAGCGGGATTCTTAGTGGACAGTTCTAAATAGAAATCCTCGAGACCGAAATCTTTCAGCAAATCAAGAACGAAAGTCAGTAGACTGGCCAGCTCGTCTCGCATCTGCTCGCGAGTGCAGTAAATGTGGGAATCATCTTGCGTGAATCCGCGCGCGCGGGTTAGTCCGTGCACCACCCCGGATTTTTCGTAGCGGTAGACGGTACCGAACTCGAAAAGACGCAGCGGCAACTCGCGGTAAGAACGCCCTTTAGAAGCGAAAATCAGGTTATGCATGGGGCAATTCATGGGTTTCAGGTAGTAGTCTTGCCCCTGTTTGGTGATATTGCCTGCCTGGTCGTGCTCTTCGTCCAGGTGCATGGGCGGATACATGCCATCTGCATACCAATCTAGGTGACCAGAGGTTTTGAACAGGTCTGCTTTGGTGATGTGGGGACTGTACACAAAGGAATATCCGGATTCGATATGCCGCTTACGGGAGTATTCTTCCATTTCGTTGCGGATAACCGCGCCTTTGGGGTGGAATACCGGCAGACCGGAACCAATCTCGTCCGGGAAAGAGAACAGATCCAGTTCGCGTCCCAGTTTACGGTGGTCGCGCCGTTCGGCTTCACGCATACGGGTTTGATAAGCAACTAGATCATCTTTGCTGGCCCAGGCAGTGCCGTAAATACGCTGCAGGTGATCATTTGCTTGATCACCTTTCCAATAGGCTGCGGAAGACTTGGTGAGGGCGAAGCCGTTACCGATATAGCGGGTATTAGGCACATGCGGCCCGCGGCACAGATCTTTCCAGGCGCACTGCCCGTTGCGGTCTACATTGTCATAAATGGTAAGCTGACCTGCTCCGACTTCTACGCTGGCTCCTTCCGCCTGATCCGAGCCGTGACCTTTGGATTCAATCAGTTCCAGCTTGTAGGGTTGATCGGCTAGTTCGCGGCGGGCTTCCTCGTCACCTACTTCCCGACGCACAAAACGCTGCCCGCTTTTGACGATTTTCTTCATCCGTTTTTCCAAGTCTTTTAACAGCTCGGGGGTTACCGGATCGATATTGCCAAAATCGTAGTAAAAACCGTCAGTTATGTAGGGACCTACTCCCAGGTTGGCATCAGAGTAAATCTGTTGCACCGCTTGGGCGAGGACGTGGGTGGCGGAGTGGCGAATAATTTCTAACCCGGCTTCGCTGTCAGCGGTAATCGGTTCTACCTGGGCGCCCTCGGGAAGGGTACGCGCCAGGTCCCAGGGTTCACCCGCGACCCGCATAGCTACCACGCTGCGGTCTTTGCCCCACAGATCTAGGCCGGTACAAGTGGCAGCTACCTCTTGAATTTCTCCTGCAATCTGGACGTTAATCAGTCCTGCTGCCTGTGCTGCCACGTTCGATCCTCCTAGTTACGGATAAGTAATTACCTGGCTATTCTACCTATGAGGCCATTGCGATTAAAATGTAAGGGTTGCTACTTACCCTACTAGCGGAGGGCAGTTTCACGCTCGTTGGTCGTTATGCGCCTAGCCCGACTGGCGCTTTGCATTTGGGGAATCTGCGTACCGCCCTGATCGGGTGGGCGCTAGCTCGGCAAAGCGGCGGGCGTTTTGTGCTGCGTTTTGAGGATTTAGATGCCCGCTCCCGGGAGCCTTTCCGCGGCCTGCAACTGGCAGATTTAGCGACTCTCGGGATTGATTGGGATGGGGAACCTTTGGTGCAGTCAAAGTGCCACAGCCGCTACGAGGAGGCGTTTGCGCAGCTTGAAGCCGAGGGAATGGTTTATGAATGTTACTGTTCGCGCCGAGAGTTATCACAGATAGCTTCTGCCCCGCATACTCCTCCCGGAGCCTACCCCGGGCATTGTCGCGACCTCACCCCCACCGAGCGTGCGTGGAAAAGGGAAGAATTGGCGGCAAGAGGACGCGGCCCAGCGTTTCGCCTGCGCACTAATGAGCAAACTTTGACCTTTACTGACGCGGTTTATGGGCAGCAAACCGGGATAGTAGATGATTTCGTGTTGCGCCGCTCGGATGGAGTGTTTTCTTATAACTTCGTTTGCGTGGTTGACGACGCCTATCAAGGGGTAAACCAGGTGTGCCGCGGGAGGGATTTACTTTCTTCGGTTGCCCGGCAAAACTACCTGCACCAGCTATTAGGATCCACCCCGCCCACATGGGTGCATGTTCCCTTAGTGCTCAATGATAAGGGTCAGCGCCTGGCGAAACGCGATGGAGCCGTCACTTTAGAACAGCTGCGAGAGTGCGGGATAGAAAGCGCGCAAGTGATCTGGATGTTCGCGACCTCCCTAGGGTTCCCGCCTGCCAATACTGTTAAGGAGTTCCTAGCGCACTTTGACTTAGACCATATGAGCCGCGAGGATTGGCGATTTACCGCGCCCGTCCCACTTAGTGCGCAACCTTAGCTACGCAAAAATAGAACAGAGGTATTACCCTGCCTACTATCCCCAGTGGGAACGCAGCGGCTGCCCCCCATAAAAGTCACCGAGGACGCTCTGTTTATATGCCGGATACTCGCCCTCAATAATTGATTGTCTAATCCCCCGCACCAGCTGGACGGTGAAGTATTCGTTGTGGATGGTTGCCAGGGTAAAACCCAACATTTCTTTGGCTTTAAACAGGTGATGTAGGTACGCAATGGAATAGTTCTGGCAGGTGTAACAGTTACAACCGGCAACTGGAGCCTGAAAATCGCGTTTAAATTCGGAGCGGGTCAGATTAAAGCGCCCATAACGTCCGTAAAGACCGCCGTTGCGTCCTATCCGAGAGGGATTTACACAATCAAAGGTGTCCGCCCCAGCCTCTACCCCGGCAAAAATATCGTCCGGTTCACTTAGACCTAACAGGTGACGGGGTTTTTCCTCCGGAAGCTCTTCACAAACCCAATCCACGATAGTGGCCAAGTTTTCTTTTTCGAACGCGCCCCCGATTCCAAAACCATCGAAGCTGCGCCCTGCCACTTCCATCGCAGATAAATCGCGGGAGGCTTTACGTCGCAAATCTTCATATTGCGCCCCTTGGATAACCCCATACAGCATTTGATAGGGCTTATCGGCGCGCTCAACGGTGAGACGCTCATGTTCTGCCAGGCAACGCTCCGCCCAGCGCCGGGTACGCTCTAGGGATTCCACTTGGTATTCGCGTGAATTCAGTAAAGTAGTGAGCTCATCGAAGGCCATCATAATATCGGCGCCCAGCTGGTGCTGGATCTGCATCGAAACTTCGGGAGTAAAGCGATGCCGAGAACCATCCAGGTGGGAACGGAAGGTCACGCCCTCCTCATCTACATGCGCATGGCGCTCTTTTTTTGCTGCCACCGTATGATCGGCGCGTCCCGAACCGGTGAACTCTCCAGAGAGCACTTTCTTGTATCCCGACCCTAGCGAGAGCACCTGGAATCCGCCCGAGTCAGTAAAAGTAGGACCATTCCAGTTCATAAAGCGAGCGAGCCCGCCTGCCTGGTCAATAACTTCCGGCCCGGGTTGCAAATAGAGGTGATAGGCGTTCGATAGAATCGCGGCGGCACCCAGCTCTTTCATAGTCTCGGGCAGCACCGTTTTCACCGTCGCTTTGGTACCCACCGGGATAAATGCCGGGGTGGGGATATCGCCGTGCGGGGTATGAATAATGCCGGCTCGTCCTCGCCTGCCGGGCAGCTCCGCAATTTTAGTGAACGTCAAGGCCGTACCTTTCGTGTTTCTTTACCCGGGCAATCACCAGATACGTAAAGGGCAGACAAAGGATTTCTACCGCGCATTTATACAGGTATCCGCCGAGGAAAATATAGATCAGCAACTGGGAGAAACTCATGATTCCCCCAAACGCGATAGTACAAAAAATAATGGAATCAACCAGTTCTCCCGCCAAGGTGGAGGTCACTAGGCGCACCCAAAGATTGTTCTCGCCCCAGCGCTCTTTGATTTTGACCAGCACATAGGCATTAAGCCAGTTGCCAAACACGTAACCGGCCATCGAGGCGATTACGATGCGGGGTACAAACCCGAGCACGCTTTGGAATGCCTCGTTATTTTGGTAGGAGGCTTCCGGCGGGAGCATTCCCACTACCCAAAAAGTCAGCGAGGCCATTACGGAAATCACGAAGCCCATGAGGATAGCGCGTTTAGCCGCCTTTAGTCCCCAGACTTCACTAATCACGTCACCTAAAACATAAGTTAGGGGAAATAAAATAGCTCCCCCATCAAAAACAATCGGCCCGATCTGAATCGCTTTAGTGGCACAAATATTGGCTATTAGTAGGAACGCCACGAAGAAAATAACGCAAATATCGAAAAGGCCGCGCGGCGTGCGGGCAAAGATTGCAGCATTTTCTGCTGTGGAAGCATTTTTTTCGAGGTCGCGGGACTGCGGATATAGGGATCCTTCAGATTTCGCCATAGTTGTCACCTGCCTAATCTAGCAGCCTCCCCGGGGTACTCGTCCAGTTAGCCCCAGAGTATTATCTCCTGCTTTCTTGGCGGCGCCGGGGGCTCTTTCGGGAACGTGGTTAGTAGGTTCGAGTTTGGGTTGTTGCGTGAACACCTAAGTGGCGGGGGCAGAGGTTTTATCCGAGTAGGCTAGGTGGGCGTAAAACTCGAAAAAATGCCCGTGGCTTTTTTCGAGTTTTTGGGCAGGAGGAAAAACCTCTGCCCGCGCGGAGATCAAGAACTAACGGTATGAAAACTCGATTTCGCGCGTGAGCAGCTGGCAATCAGTTTTCTCCATCGGCCAGGCGGCGCAGCTCCGGCCATAACTCCGAGGCGATAGTGCGCCGCAAATCTTCGCGGGTACTATCATTTACCAGCTCAAAGTTGGCAATGGCGCGGCGTTGTTCTTCACTGGCTTGGGCGGCGATCCGGGCGTCAACTTGTTCCGGTTCTAAGCCCGATCGCTGCAGCAATCGCTGGTAACGCTGTTTGAGGGGCGCGCTGACTGCCACGATCACGTCAAAAGCACGCGCGTTCGGGTTTTCGGCCAGCAACGGAATATCGTAAATACCGATGTCTCCGGGGGTTAGGGACGCGAAGAAACGGTCGGAAAGAAACGCAATATAGGGGTGAGTTATCGATTCTAGGAGGCGGCGAGCCTCGGGATTATTAAACACGATCGCGGCGAGGGCGCGGCGGTCAACCCCACTTTCCCACTCGGGATGATCAAAAGCGCGGGCAATATCGGGCGCTAAATCGACCAATGCCTGCCCTGCCAGTTCATCGGCGCTGCAAGTCTTAGCCCCTAGCGCTTTCAAGGTTTGTACCGCGGTGGATTTACCGGAACCGATACCTCCAGTTACCGCCACGGAGAGGGCGTTTGTGGGCGAGGCCGCTGCCCAGCAGGCTCCTCGATCCGGGTTACGGTAAATCAATAGTTCACTCACGATGCCAGCCTATCTATCTGGACTGCTTCCACCCAAGCTAAAATTTTCTGTCTATACCCGAGCAATGGAGGCCAGAAGATATTAGTACCTAGTTCCCGGCGATAACCTCGTTTACTTTGACCAGCCCAGCACGTAGTTTTCTTTGGACTCATCAAGCGCGTACCAAAGGATATTTCCTTGAGAATCTTCCCATACTGCAAACCAATAGTATCCCCGGTATTTAGGATCTTGGGCAGAAAAAGACAGTGAGGCTTGAGCATTACGAAAAGGAAACAGATCGGGTAGCGTTGCTGGGTCATCATCGGAATCAATCGGGTTAATGCAGCCTTCTGGGGGCACCACTGCTGAGTAGATTCCATCTTGGTATCTAACTACATCATTAGCAATAACTCGATATTGTGCCTGCTCAGTCCGAGTGACGGCAGTCAAAAGATCATCGCTAGCACCAGAGGAGACCATGTCGCTCCACCCGATTTCACTAAATAAGTATTTAGCATCAAGTCCATATCCCTCTGCTGCGGACAAATCCACAGCAAATAGTGCCTCGGAATGATCACTACCTCCACATAAAGGGCCATAGCTAGGAGGAATTAGTTTCGAATCCATCAACTTTGGCTTTTGACTTTGGGGATCCCAAATCCACACCAGTATCTGTTCGACTCGCCCTTGAAAAGTACGTTCTCCCTCGTCTCTTTCCGGTATCTCTCCTCCAGCAGTTTGCAAATAGAGAACCTGGGCGAAATCCAGGTAGCCATCACCATTGATATCGGCATAGACCTTGTCGTTCTGCCTGATACCAACGGCTAGGCCTATATCCCGGCCTGGGTCTGAAGAAGACTTGAACCTGCCATCCGTGAGTTTTCGCGGCTCACCCGAAGCATTAGTTATATCAATATTGTTAAAATCCACCTTCTTAATCGCATCCCAGCCGGCAGGCTTTTGGGCACCGGAATCAGGCGCCCCGGGTACATCAAATCTTTGGTAACTGATTTTGCCCTGCTTATCGGTTAGGCGAGTTGCCCAAATGGATTTACTATTGGCGGCTATGGCCGGTTGCCCCGGCAGACCAGTTTCCCAGATAGTCTTACCTTTTTGCAGATAGCGCACCGTTTTAGCCTGCTTTGCGTTAGGCTCAGCGCAGACCGTAACCTGACTGTCTTGGTAGATTGCCTCCCCCGTGCACTCGCCAGTTTTCGCGCCAGCATCCGAGGCCGGGTTATACTTCTCCCCTAGCGCGCCCTTACAAACTATCTGTCCCCCGAATGCCTCATAGGGTTGCGCCAGCCCATTATCGCAGGCAGGCAAACTAAAAGGTTCCCCTTTAGCTTTCCCGTCCCCAGATAGTGGCTGAGCACTAGCCCCTTCACTCGTAATAAAAATTAGCCAGATATCTAGGCTCTCTTTAACCATCACCGCCGGACTGGATTCAGCAGCTACATAGGGAGTAAAAGAGTCAGTTTTTATCTGTTTATGTACTTCAATCACCGTGGAAACAGTGGGTGCTTTTTCCTTGGCTGCTCCCGCACCCAGTTTGCCGCTACCATCGGAAAGCACAAACACGTAGACGGTCAACACCAAATCTACCAGCACCAAGGTAACCAGCACCGCCAGCAGACGCAGCACCAAGCTGCCTTTATTACCGGCGTTACTGGAAGCTGGGGAAGCTAACATCGTCATCTACCTAACTCATAACCCGATATTTACCACAGCCCTATAGGGCTGCTACCAAGCAGCTGACCCGCGTCAGCGATTGTCGAAACCGGCAGTGAAAACACAGCAGGCAACGCCAAAATCTCCGGTTTTACCAGTACCAACAGCAAGAACGCTAGATAGGCAGTGGCGATAACAATCCCGATGATTAACAGCGCGACCGGTAATCTCGTAAAGGTCGGATTACTGCGTTCTGGCAAGTTAGCGTTAACAGAGCCCGCCAGATTAGGGACATGTCCCGCCACCGGGGGCTGATACCCCGCAGGAAATTCTGCCGGTACTGGCGCAGGCGGGGCTGCCGGCTGCGGATAGGCAGCACCCCCGCCCTGGTGGGGCTGGAGATAAGGATAGGGAGCATGCGCTGCCGGCTGCCCAGCAGGCAGAATCTTGCCGGGCGAGCCATAAGGGCTAGATTGTTGGGCACCCGGCTGAAAGGAGCTAGTTTTTTTGTCCGCATTATCGCTGCCCGGCATCTGCTTCATAGCTTCACGCTATCAGGCATTAATCCCCGGAAAGCGCCAGATAGAAAAATCAGAGCAAATATCCACATTTCAAGGCTCTGCCTTTAGAAATAAAACAGGGTGGGCAGAAGCATCTCTGCTTCTGCCCACCCTGAAAGTTAAGCGTCACAGCTCCTAGGTAGAACTGCGATTAACTGTTTATTCGCCAGTTAGCTTCTCGCGGAGAGCAGCTAGGGCTTCATCGGAAGCCAGAGTACCGGCCGAGTCTTCACTCTCGGTGGAGTAGCTAGCGTTCTCGGCGGGATCCGGACGAGTAGCGGCGGCTTCAGTGTCGGCTTCCAGAGCCTTAGCCACCTGCTCCTTGTGTGCCTTCCAACGGGCTTCTGCCTGGGCGTATTCTTCTTCCCAAGCTTCCCGCTGCGCCTCGTAGCCTTCCATCCATTCATTGGTTTCCGGATCGAAGCCTTCGGGGTACTTGTAGTTGCCCTCTTCATCGTATTCAGCAGTCATGCCATACAGCGAAGGATCAAACTCGGTAGTGTTGGGATCAACGCCCTCGTTCGCCTGCTTAAGCGACAGCGAAATCCGGCGACGATCCAGATCAATGTCGATAACCTTAACGAATACTTCTTCGCCAACTTTAACGACCTGCTCCGGTACCTCTACGTGACGCTGCGCCAGTTCAGAGATATGTACCAAACCTTCGATTCCGTCCTCGACCCGTACAAAAGCGCCGAAGGGAACCAGCTTGGTTACCTTGCCCGGCACCACTTGACCGATAGCGTGGGTACGGGCGAACGTCTGCCAAGGATCTTCCTGGGTGGCCTTCAAGGACAGCGAAACCCGTTCGCGATCCATATCCACATCCAGTACTTCGACCGAAACTTCCTGGCCAACTTCCACCACTTCGGAGGGGTGATCAATATGCTTCCAGGACAGTTCGGATACGTGCACCAGGCCGTCTACTCCGCCCAGGTCCACGAAGGCACCAAAGTTGACGATGGAGGAAACCACGCCGGAACGGATCTGACCCTTTTGTAAGGTATCCAAGAACTGGGTGCGTACCTCCGCTTGGGTTTGCTCCAACCAGGCACGACGGGAAAGCACCACGTTATTGCGGTTCTCATCCAGTTCAATAATCTTAGCTTCGAGCTCACGACCGATATAGGGAGCGAGGTCACGCACCCGGCGCATCTCAACCAGAGAAGCCGGCAAGAAACCACGCAGACCGATATCCAAAATCAGACCGCCCTTGACCACCTCGATCACGGTACCGGTGACCACGCCATCGGCTTCCTTGACCTTCTGGACGTCGCCCCAGGCACGCTCGTATTGGGCACGCTTCTTCGAAAGCAGTAAGCGCCCCTCCTTGTCTTCCTTCTGCAATACCAGGGCTTCGATTTCGTCGCCCACCTGGACAACGTCTTCGGGACTCACATCATGTTTGATGGATAGCTCGCGGGAGAGGATAACGCCCTCGGTTTTGTAACCAATATCGAGGAGGACTTCATCGCGGTCGACCCGCACGACAGTACCGGTAACGATGTCGCCATCGCCAAAGTACTTAATAGTTTTATCGATTGCA
>QWCK01004278.1_pt1 | contig 14291 bp, 11 predicted proteins | sample 1972571 | NCBI WGS metagenome assembly QWCK01 (sample SAMN09866710, study PRJNA288562) | Human gut metagenome isolate term2_stool, whole genome shotgun sequencing... | isolation source: gut | host: Homo sapiens | place: USA: California
AGTTTTCTTTTCATTAGCTTCTAAACTAACTTCATAAAATGTCTCTTCATTTGATAAAAATAAATTTAAATCATTTACTTTTTCTGTACTTTCATTTTTGATTGTAAGTGTAATAAGTTCTTCATGTTTAGAATTCATTAAGTAATAAGCTAGTAAAACTAAAACAACTAAAGCTAGAATTAGTAAAATTTTGTTCTTTGAACTTTTATTCATATAGCATCACTCCTATAAGTTTATTTTATCATAGAATTGTTAATAAATAGTAAAGAAAGTATTACAATTTATTAATTTACTATTTTAAGAGACCAAGAGTGCAACAAACAATTTACTTTCGTACATGTATATTTTTAAAGATGAGTGTGGTTAAATAAAAACCATCTACTATATGTTTGATATATAAATATAGAATAATTATTTAATTTATTACAGAAGGTTTTGTATAAATAGTTTTAATGAACAATGACTCTTTTAATGTGGTATAATATTATTAAGGATATAAAATTACGGAGGGAATCATGATAAATAAATTAGATGCACTTTGGGCGAAAAAGACTAGAGATAAAAATAATATACCTCAGTGGCTTCCTTTAAAAACCCATTTAAATGATACAAGAGAAGCTATGGGATTTTTATGGGAACATTACTTGAGTCAAGGAGTTAAAGATTTAATAAAGAATTCTATGAAGACTGATACATATGATAAAGAAAGTTTTGCTAAAAACTTATGTATGTTTTTAGGAGCAGTTCACGATATAGGCAAAGCAAGTCCATATTTTCAATTGAAAGAATCTTTTAGAAGAGACAAGGAACTTGATGAGCTTATATTAGAAAAATTAAAAAGTGCAGGCTTTAAAGACTTAGATAAATTTTTTACAGCTGACAATATTGGTGTAAGCCACCAGTCTATAGGTCAGTTTATACTCTTGAAGCGTGGTGTTAATATAACCGTAGCTGATATAGTTGGAGCACATCATGGTAGGCCGGTTAAAACATCTGAAATTGAAGATAGAATACATGAGAATCATTTTTATCAAAACAATGATAGTTCAAGTGAGATAAATAAAACTTGGCTTAGCTTGCATGACGAAATATTTACTTGGGCTTTAAAAGTATGTGGTTTTTCAAGTGCAAAAGATATACCAATGCTCTCTCAAAATGGACAGGTAATATTATCAGCACTTTTGATTATGGCAGACTGGATTACCAGTAATGAAAACTATTTTCCGCTTATAAATATAAACGAAGATAAAATTGATGAAGATCGTATTAAAAAAGGACTATTAAAATGGAATAATGACAGAACATCGTTATGGGAACCTCTTGAAGTAAATTTAGATACTATTTATGAGGAGAGATTTAAATTAAAAAGTGGAGAGAAGTTTATTCCAAGAGATGCGCAAAAAAGAATTACAGAAGCAATAGATAGAGCAGAGAATCCTGGAATAGTTATATTTGAAGCACCTATGGGCATGGGTAAAACAGAAGCCGCCTTAGTTGCTGTTGAGCAGCTTGCCAGAAAGACTGGAAGAACAGGAATGTTTTTTGGCCTTCCCACACAAGCTACATCTAATGGTATCTTTTCTCGTGTGAATGCTTGGCTTGAAAACCTAAGAGATGATATGTCTTATAGAAGAGCACTTAGACTACTCCATGGTAAAGCTGCTCTTAATGAAGAGTTTGCTAATTTATCTAAGAGCAGAAATATACATGATGATGACGAAAATGAAAAAAATGTAGTGACTGTTAATGACTGGTTTAGTGGAAGAAAATTATCTATATTGGACGATTTTACGGTTGGGACTGTTGATCAGTTTTTATTATTGGCCTTGAAGCAAAAGCACTTGATGCTTAGGCACTTAGGTTTTGCAAATAAAGTTGTAGTTATTGATGAGGTGCATGCGTATGATGCATACATGAGTGTGTATTTATATCAAGCAATTAAGTGGATGGGAGCTTATGGAGTACCAGTAGTAATTCTATCAGCAACACTACCTATTGAAAGAAGAAATAAATTGATTGAAAATTACATGGTAGGTGCAGGTTATAAATTTAGAAGACTTCCTAAACCAAAGAATTTTGATAATAATGAAGCATATCCCTTATTAACATTAAATGATTGCGATAAAATACTTCAATATGACAACTTTGAAAAACTAGTAGGTATTGATTACGAAGTAAAAAGGCTATCAAAAGAAGATAGTGAAGATATAACAAGGCTTATAAAGATTATAACTAGTCAAGGAATAGTTGGAGTCATAGTAAATACAGTAAAGAAAGCTCAAGAATTTGCAAAATTATGTACAGATGTTTTTGGCGAAGAGAATGTTTTTATTATGCATTCGTTATTCATTGCTACTGATAGGTATAAAAAAGAAAAGGATCTTTTAGACTTAATAGGAAAAGACGGGAAAAGACCTGATTTTAAGATTGTGATAGGCACACAAGTCATTGAACAGTCATTAGATATTGACTTCGATGTACTCATAACAGACTTAGCACCAATAGACTTATTGCTACAAAGAATGGGTAGAGAGCACAGACATAAAAGAGATGACAGGCCAGAGAACTTGAAAGAGCCTAAAGTATATGTGCTTAACTCAAAAGATTATGATTTCGATAAAGCCAGTACTTACGTTTATGACCCATACCTGCTTTTTAGAACAGAGTATTATCTTCCAGATAAGATAAATTTGCCAAACGATATATCTCGCCTCGTGCAATTAGTTTACTCAGAAAAAGAATTAACACTTGAATATAAGTTAAAGGATGTATATAATAAATATAGTAGAGATTTTAAAAATAAACTTCGAGAAAAAGAAAGCAAAGCAAAATCATACAGACTTGGGCCGCCAGAAGTAAATAAAATATCAGACGACAACAACATACTTGATTGGATTGAATATTCAGATAAAAATGCAGAAGCTTCTGAAATAAAGGCATCTGCTCAAGTTAGAGATAGTGACGACACTATAGAGGTAATAGCTCTTAAAAAGTGTGAAGGCGGATATGAATTCTTTGATGAAAAAGGCATATTAAATCCGCAAGATAATAAAACCGCAATAAAGATGGCTCAACATACTATTAGACTGCCTAGAGCAGTTTATTATGGATATGGAATTGATAAAGTGATTAAATACTTAGAAGATTATTATAATGAAAACTTAAAGGAGTGGGATAATCAAAGCTGGTTAAAAAACACTTTAGGCATAGTATTTGATGTGAATAATGAGTTTAGGATATTTGATAAAATATTGCGCTATGATACGAAATATGGACTTACAGTTAAAAAGGAGGATGAGGATGAGCGAATTTAATTTGTTAGATGAAGCTTGGATATCAGTTGTAACTGATTACAAAGGCAGTACTAAATTAGTTGGCATGAAAGAATTTTTTAAAGATGCACATAAGTACATCGCTCTTGCTGGAGATACAAAAACACAAGACTTTGCAGTTATGAGATTTTTGTTAGCAGTTTTGCATACTGTATTTTCAAGATATGATGCAGATGGCAATCCTTATGAGATGGTTGAATTAAATGAGAGAATGCAGCAAGTAGAAGAAGTTTATGAAGAGGATGAATCTGATTACAAAGATGCATTAATGGACACATGGAAAGATTTGTGGAATAAAGGAAAATTTCCAGAAATAGTTGATGAGTACTTAGAAGCATGGAGAGATAGGTTTTATTTATTTGATGACAAGTATCCATTTTATCAGGTTACGAAAGATGATATTAATCCACAAAAAATAAGCAAGTCTGCACCTAGCGAAGTTATGGGAAAAAATATTAATAGGCTTATATCTGAGAGTGCTAACAAAATAGCTATTTTTTCTCCGAAGTATTCTAGCGATAACAATAAAGAAAAATTATCTTATGAGCAGACTGTAAGATGGTTAATAACTTATCAATCATACACTGGTCTATCTGATAAAGTAATATTTGGAAAAGATAAATATAAGGCCTCTAAGGGATGGCTTTTTGATATAGGTGGAGTATTTTTGTCCAGTAATAATTTATTTAAAACATTACTATTGAATCTTAAGCTTGTGAATTATTCTAACACAGAGTACAACACTACTATTGAAAAACCGTGTTGGGAGTTTGATACAAAAGAGACAGTAAGTTCATATTTGTCAAATAATTTTGTGGATAATATTTCTCAACTTTATACAGCTTGGAGCAGGGCCATCAATATAAATAAATTCACAGAAGGTGAACCTTTTTCAATGCAAATTGTTAAACTTCCAGAAATTAAACATGAAAATAATTTTTTAGAGCCAATGACTATATGGAGATATAATTTAAGTGGAGAAAATAAAGAGAAATTTACTCCAAGAAAGCATCAAGTCAACAAAGCTGTATGGAGATCATTTGGGCTAATTACAAAAACTGAAGGCGAAAAAAACAATTCATTGAGAAAACCAGGGATAATAGATTGGTTAAAACGTATAGAAAATAATGTGAATGATAAATTTATAAGAATTAATGCTATCAGTATGGAAGATGATGGCAATGCAACTTCATGGGTCCCTACAAACGAGATATATGACTATCTTAATATTGAAGAATCAATTATAAATGATTTAAGAGAAGGTGGATGGGTAGAGAGAATAAATATGGCTGTAGATGAAACAAAAGAAGCTGTGGAAGTTATATATAAACAATTTATTAATGATATTAAAAATATACGCAACCTAGAATCAAATGATTTTGTTAATAATAATGTAGAGATTGTATATTATGAGATTGATAAAACATTTAGAGATTGGATTTTTAATTTATCTTATAATGATAGTAAGGATGAAAAGATAATTAATTGGTATGATAAATTAAAAGTTATTTTATTTAAACAAGCAGAAAAGATGTATCAAAGCTCAAGCCCTAGAGATATTACAGGGATTATTGAAGATAATTCAATAAAAAACATCTTCACAGTATATAATATTTTTGTAATGCGTGTAAATAAGAAATTTTCTAAAAAGGAGGTTAAGAATGAAAAATTCAAATAATATAGTATATAATACGAGCTATAGTGTTCTAAAAAAGCTAGATAGCATAAAAGATACTTCACGAACAAAGGCAATATTGGCTAAAATGAGGAGCATTAACGATTCAAGTATATCAAATAACATTGAAACTATAGCATTTATTTTTTCAAATGTTCCCGAAGAATATCTGGGTAATTCAGGCGAATTAAGCTATCAAGAAGAAGCGACACTTACCGCCGTACAATTGTATGCTATTCATCAGCAAGCAAAACCTAATTCGGTTTTGAAGCTTGATTATGAAAAAGATGAAAGAAAACAAAACATCGGGGAAGCTCTTAGTACACTAAGGAATGCCGATAGTGAGTCTATTGACAGAAGATTTAATGCTATGATAACTTCAAGTAATTTTAAAGAGCTTAAGCATCACTTAAGACAACTAATAAAAATATTGAAAGCAAAATCAGATGTAAAAGTTGATTATGCTAAACTTGCTGATGATTTGTATTGGTATTTAATGGGTCAAAAAGACAAAATTAAGTTACAATGGTCAAGATCATACTATAAATTTAGAAAAAATGAAAAAATGGAAGGAGAAATTCAAAATGAAGAGTAGATTATTTTTAGATGTGCATGCAATTCAAACAGTGCCACCAGCAAATATTAATAGAGACGATACGGGCAGTCCTAAGACAGCGCAATATGGAGGGATAACAAGAGCAAGAGTTAGTTCACAAAGTTGGAAGAGAGCTATAAGAAATTACTTTAATGATAATGGAGAGCTAAGCAACGTAGGTATACGCTCACTAGATATCGTAAGATATATTGCTAATAAGATAGTAATTTTAGACAAGAGCGTATCGGAAGAAGATGCGATGAAAATGGCTGAAAAAACATTAAATGCTGCTAAAATATCAACCAAAGATCAAAAAGCCAAAGCATTATTCTTCATAAGCGATAGACAAGCAGAGAAACTTGCTGAAGCAAGTATTGCTAAAAAAGAAGATAAAAAATATCTTCAAGATATTTTAAAAGCTGAATCTTCTATAGATATATGTCTTTTTGGAAGAATGCTTGCAGATGATCCATCTCTTAATGAAGATGCATCTTCACAAGTTGCTCATTCTTTGTCAACCCATGCAATAGAAAGCGAATTTGATTTTTATACAGCTGTTGACGATTTAGCTCCAGAGAATAATCAAGGCGCTGGAATGCTTGGAACAATTGAATATAATTCATCAACTCTATATCGTTATGCAAACATTGCTATGCATGATTTTTATAATCAAATTGGTGATAAGGAAAGTGCAATAAATGCAGCAAAACTTTTTGTTGAAGCATTTATTAAATCAATGCCAACAGGTAAGATAAATTCGTTTGCGAATCAAACTCTACCAAGCGCTATAGTCATTACATTAAGGTCAGATAGACCAGTTAATATGGTGAGTGCATTTGAAGAGCCGGTAAAATCAAACGAAGGTTATGTGAAAAAATCAGTTCAAAAGCTATTTGATGAATATTCACTTTATGACAACATGCTTGAAAAGCCAGTATATACTGCTTATTATACTTTTAAGGATTACGAAGTAGCAAATATTGGTAAAAAAGAAAATTCTATAGATGATTTGGTAAAGGATTTAGGAGCAGAATTAAATAGTGCTTTAGAAAAGATAAAATAAGATAGGTGATATTTTGAAAACAGTTTTATTAAAGCTATGTGGGCCTATGCAGTCTTGGGGTACATCATCACACTTTGAAACAAGAAATACAGATTATTATCCATCAAAATCAGCTGTAATAGGTATCATAGCAGCTAGTTTTGGCTATAGAAGAGATGAAGATGAAAAAATTAAAAAGCTAAATGATTTAGATTTTGCTGTTAGAGTTGATCAGGTAGGAACTTTAAGGAAAGATTTTCATATTGCAACAAAATATAAAAACAATGGAGATTTTGAGAGAAATTATGTAACATATCGTTATTATCTTGAAGATTCAGTTTTTATTGTGGCACTATCAAGTGAAGATGGAAAGTGGATGGATGAGATTATTTATGCACTAAAACATCCATATTTTCAACAGTTCATGGGAAGAAGATCATGCCCAGTTCCAATTGATTTCGTTTTACAAGAAAGTGAACTAGGAGCACTAGATGCGCTTAAAAATCTTGAGTGGCAAGCGTCAAAAAAATATCAAAGAAGAAACAAAGAGTACATTGCAGATATATATGCAGATAAAGAATTGTTTGATGATGAGGCTTATATGACGAGGAATGATAGAGCAGTGTCCTTCTCGCAAAAAGAACGCAAGTTTGGACCACGCTTTGAAGCAAGAACTAGCATTAAATTATACTATAAAGAAGATAAAGAAGATAAAAAAGCTGATTATCTAGGACAAGATATCGATTATTTTGATAGTTTAGAACAGTGAGGTGAAAGATGTATTTATCAAGAGTTAAAATAGATAGTTACAATAGACGAAAGTTAAGAGAACTAACACATCTTGGTGCATATCACGCCTGGGTAGAAGATTCATTCCCAGACGAAAGAGAAGATATAAAAGAAAATCGTACTAGAAAACTTTGGCGAGTAGATCAAATTAATGGTGAGTCATATTTACTAGTTTTGAGTAAAAACAAACCAGACCTTGAAAAACTTGAAAAATATGGACTTAAGTCTAGCGCAGAAACAAAATCGTATGATAAACTATTAAGCTCAATTGAAGTTGGTATGAGAGCAAGATTTAAAATATGTCTTAATACAGTTAAATCTATTCGAGATGATAAAAACGAGTTAAGTAAGCGTGGACGTTTAGTTCCAGTGGGGCTTGATGAGCTTCATAAATTCTTTCTTGATAGAACAGAGAAGAACGGCTTTTTTGTTAAGGAAGTTGAATTCGATATAACAAGTAGAGGAGAAAAGCTATTTGTGAAGAAAGAAGAGGATAAGGGGAAAAATACAAAAGTTAATTTGGTCTCGGCTACTTATGAAGGGATGTTAACAGTAAGAGATGTTGATAAGTTTAAAAATACACTAGTAAATGGCATAGGAAGAAAAAAGGCATACGGCTTTGGACTATTAACAATAATACCATATCATGAATAAGATAAGTGGAGCTAAAAAGACTGAACTCACAGAACTACCTAAAATTTCCGATAGAGTTAGTTTTATATATATTGAACATGCAAAGATAAATAGAATAGACAGTGCAATAACAGTATTAGACTATAGAGGAACTGTTAATATACCAGCCGCTATGATAGGAGTTTTATTTTTGGGTCCCGGAACGGATATAAGTCACAGAGCCATTGAGCTCATAGGAGATACAGGAACATGCATTATTTGGGTTGGAGAAAGAGGAGTAAGGTATTATGCATCAGGCAGAGCCCTAGCCCATTCAACAAAATTTTTAGAAAAACAGGCTAAATTAGTTTCTAATAACAGAACTAGATTAGAAGTAGCTAGGAAAATGTATGAGATGAGATTTGATGGCGAAGACGTTAGTAAACTTACAATGCAGCAGCTAAGAGGCAGAGAAGGTTCTAGAATAAGAAGGATATATAGGCGCTTATCAAAAGAATACAATGTAGAGTGGAACGGAAGAGAATACAATGTGGATGATTTTGACGATGCGACAGACGTCAATAAAGCGTTGACAGCTGCAAACATTTCACTTTATGGAGTCTGTCAGAGTATTATATGTGCACTTGGCATGTCACCAGGCTTAGGCTTTGTCCATACAGGTCATGACAAGTCATTCGTTTATGATATAGCGGATCTTTATAAAGCAGAGATTACAATACCAACAGCTTTTCAAATAGCATCAAGTGTACAAGAAACAGATGATGTAGCCAAGCTCGCGAGATTTGCAGTAAGAGATAAGATAAAAGACGAAAAGCTATTGATAAAGATAGTAAAAGATTTACAATATCTAATGAAAGTAGACGAAGATGAAGAGATGTACATCGAAACAATAGAATTGTGGGATGATAAAGATGAAAATGTTAAGCACGGAATAAGTTATAAAGAGGTATAATATGCCACTTACAGTTATAACATTAAAAAATTCACCGCCATCATTAAGAGGTGATCTAACAAAATGGATGCAAGAGATAGCAGTTGGTGTATACGTTGGCAATTTTAACAGCAAAGTTAGAGAAGAACTTTGGAAAAGAGTTATAGACAGCGTTGGAATAGGAGAAGCAACTATTAGCTATGCATATAGAAACGAGATAGGATACAATTTTGAAACACATAATTCTAACAGAACAGTTATTGATTATGAAGGAATACCATTAGTATTGACTCCAATAGTAGAAAATAATAAACAGGACACAGACAATCAAAAACACGGTTTTAGTACAGCATCGAAGATAAGAAAATCAAAAAAATTTAGTGCTTCAAACAAAACTAGAGCAAAAAATAAAGAATATGTGGTTATAGACGTAGAGACAACAGGTCTTGATTATCAAAATGATAGGATTATAGAGCTAGGGGCAGTTAAACAAACAGATAAATTAGAAGAATATACATGCTTAATAAAATATAATGGACAGTTAAGCAAGACCATAATAAATTTAACAGGGTTAAAGGCAGAAGAACTTAAGAATGGGAAAGATGAAAAAGAAGCTATAGAAGAACTTTTGCGGTTTATAGGAAAATCTATAATTATAGGATACAATGTAGATTTTGATCTTAAATTCATTAATGAAGCTCTAAAAAGAAATAATTGCTCACAATTAAAAAACAAAAGCTATGACATAATGAAATTTGCGAAACAAGAAAAATTGTTATTAGAGAATTATAAACTGCAAACAGTACTAAAAGAGTACGGGATCAATGAGGAAGTTCCTCACAGAGCATTAGAAGATGCAAAGTTAAGTTTAAAACTTTTAAATAAAGTGAATAAATTAAAAGACATTTTAAAATGAAAATGGCTTAAAATAAAGAATCTTTTAATGTTATTCCCGCGCGAGCGGGGGTGATCCTAGTTGCTGTCAAGTATTCTATTAGCCAAGATTCGTTATTCCCGCGCGAGCGGGGGTGATCCTAGTTCAAACTTAAAATCTAGCTTGTAAAATAAGTTATTCCCGCGCGAGCGGGGGTGATCCCGAAGCCTTGAAGAAATTACAAAAGAAGTTCAAGTTATTCCCGCGCGAGCGGGGGTGATCCTGTAAAAAGCTGCGAAGACTACTTGCAAGATGAGTTATTCCCGCGCGAGCGGGGGTGATCCCATCTGGCTCTAGTGAGAACTTAGATACACTTTGTTATTCCCGCGCGAGCGGGGGTGATCCTGTTGCTTCGCCGTCTATAAGAAAAGCGCCTATGTTATTCCCGCGCGAGCGGGGGTGATCCTATTATCACCTATAATCTAATATTTATATACCGGTTATTCCCGCGCGAGCGGGGGTGATCCTATACCTAGCCCATCTGTATTACTTAAAAAATAGTTATTCCCGCGCGAGCGGGGGTGATCCCAATAGTAGAGATTTAGAGGACTGGATAGGTGAGTTATTCCCGCGCGAGCGGGGGTGATCCCCAGCAAGCAATTCTTTTTGGCTATTGTCAAGTGTTATTCCCGCGCGAGCGGGGGTGATCCTAGCTCATCACTCTTTAAGCTTTGCACTATAGCGTTATTCCCGCGCGAGCGGGGGTGATCCTAGCTCATCACTCTTTAAGCTTTGCACTATAGCGTTATTCCCGCGCGAGCGGGGATGATCCATAAGAGCTATATTTGGCGACTATGCTTGTAATAGTTATTCCCGCGCGAGCGGGGGTGATCCCAGCCTCGACCGCCTTAGATTGACTTACTCCGAGTTATTCTCGCGCGAGCGGGGGTGATCCCAAAGAAGGGTCATTAGAAAGATGCGAAGAACTGTTATTCCCGCGCGAGCGGGGGTGATCCCACGCTATTCTGTATTGCAGCTTTATATATCAAGTTATTCCCGCGCGAGCGGGGGTGATCCTACCTTGTGTGCCCAGTCACTAACAACGCCAAAGTTATTCCCGCGCGAGCGGGGGTGATCCCAGTAGTAGTAGATGAGGCCAAGAATAACATTAGTTATTCCCGCGCGAGCGGGGGTGATCCCAAGATGCCAAACATCAATGAGAACTTTGTAAAGTTATTCCCGCGCGAGCGGGGGTGATCCTATGAGGAGGACTAAGACGTGAAAACCGTTGAAGTTATTCCCGCGCGAGCGGGGGTGATCCTAGCTTTCTTAATCTCTTAACCTCTTCTACGTAGTTATTCTCGCGCGAGCGGGGGTGATCCTAGTAGAGTGCCATCTTTGCGCTTATACTCGACGGTATTCCCGCGCGAGCGGGGGTGTTCCTGAAAGAACTAGATCTAATATTCAATATGTAGAGTTATTCTCGCGCGAGCGGGGGTATTACAAATTTAAATAATTAATGATAGAAGTATAACAATGCCAAGATTATTTTGGTTATATATCCTATAAGGAGTTGATATTATGAGGAAAAACTTGGGTGTTAAACCATATTTCATGCCGCTTCCTGTTTTGCTTGTGGCGACTTACAATGAAGACGGTACTGCGAACGCCATGAACGCGGCGTATGGTACTTTGGGTGATTTTACTAAGGTATCCATCTACATTGGCAAGGGCAAGAGGACCATAATCAATGCTATGCGTGAAAAGGCGTTTACTGTGTCTTTTGCGGATGAGGCTCACATGGTCGATGCGGACTATGTTGGCATGACTAGCGGAAACAAGGTTCAAAACAAGCTTGCAAAAACTTCTTTTGAAACTCTTAAGTCTGAGTTTGTGAACGCGCCTGTCATCACTAACTTGCCTATGACTATTGAGTGCGAGCTTATTGACTACGATGAAGTGAGTGAGAACCTTATCGGCGAGATTAAAAATATTTCTATTGATGAGAAATATCTTCGTGGAGATGGCTCCATTGACACAGCTAAGATGAATCTCATTTTTTACAACGCTTGCGAAAACACTTATAATTTATTGGGTGAAAAGCTTGCGAAGGCTTATGATATTGGCAAGAAGCTTATGGAATAGGAGGACAATATGATTCTTATTGGATACAAGAAATGCACTACATGTAAGGGCATTGAGAAGATGCTTGATGAAAAGAATATAAAATACACTTACAGGGAGATTGACAAGGATGTTCCGACTAAAGCGGAACTAAAGAAATGGCACAAGGCGTCAGGTCTTGACATTAAGCGTTTCTTCAACACTTCGGGCCTTGTTTACAGGGACATGAATCTCAAGGACAAGCTGGGCGATATGACGGACGATGAAAAGTACAAACTTTTATCGACTAATGGTATGCTTGTGAAGAGACCGATACTTACCAAAGACGATGGCTCTTTCGTGGCTGTGGGTCCTGATGTGAAAAAATATTTAGCGTAAGAAAAACGGACTGAGATGATCTCAGTCCGTTTCTATATGCACTTATTTAATTATTCCTAAATTTATTTTTGCTCTTAAGACGCGCAAAACGTGTTCGTCAATATCTTTTTCTTTGATCTCGCCACTTGCCACGGCTGCCTTAACGGCTGCTATATCATTAATAAAGTCTCTCGAGCAAAGCATGTCGGCGCCTGCCTTAAGTGCAAGCACTGCGGCATTCTTCTCGCCTACAAACTTTTTTACGCCTTGCATTGCTAAATCATCTGTGATGATGACGCCAGCAAAGGCTAGTTCATCTCTTAAAATTTTATGAACTGCTGGGGATATGGATGCGGGCGCATTCTTATCCATGGCCTCTACTATATTGTGTGAGACAAGTACCATCGATGCCTTGGCGTCAATCCCTGCCTTGAATGGAAGAAAGTCTTCGCTCTTAAATTTTTCCATGGGTCTCTTGTCATGAACAAGGTCTGTGTGAGTGTCCTTATTATTGCCATAGCCTGGGAAGTGCTTCAAAACGCTGCCCATGCGCGCTTCATTCATCACGCTTACAACGCTTTTTACATATTCTGCAGTTTCTGCTGGGCTCTTCGCAAAGCTTCTTTTGTATATAAAGTCTTTTTTATTCGTAGAAATATCTGCGACTGGCGCAAAATTTAGATTGATGCCTATGCTTTTTAATAGCTCTGATTTTTCTTTTGCGTCACTCTTAATTCGCTCCATGCCGCCATGCTTATACAAATACTGCGGCGAAGCGAATGGATATTTTCTGAAATTCTTGTTTGTGCTCACACGATTTACTGTGCCGCCTTCTTCGTCCACGGCTATGAACATAGCTACCTTCGAAGCGTTTTGGCACTCTTGTATATTTTTTACTACTGCGTCTTTCGTTTTGCCTTTAAAGTCTCTGCCAAAAAGTATATAGCCGCCTAGATTATATTTTTTTGCAAGTGCTGTCGCATCTTTCTCGGGGCAGCGCGCGATAAATATTTGGCCAATCTTTTCATCAAGAGACATCTTTTCTAATATCTTTTCCTCTTTTGTCTTCTCTGGCAATTTTTTCTCCTCTATTGGCTTTGACTTGTCATTTACTTTTGTCTTGTCATTTACTTTTGTCTTGTCATTTACTTTTGCCTCGTCATTTACTTTTGCTTCGTTATTCACTTTTGCCTCGTTTTGCAAATCTGCATCGTTTTTCGCCTTACACGTTACAAACACAGTCATTGACATAATAATAAAAAGTGTTAATAAAATTTTCTTTTTCATCTATTTCACATTCCTTACAAGTATTGCCTTGATCTTGACGTCTTGAGAGCGCCACTTTGTCTCGTACTCGCTGATGAAGTCGTCTTGGAACTCATCTACAGCCAAGTCATCTGTTTTGAAAATTATCTCGAAGCCCTCGCGCTCGAAGTACTTGAGCGAGGCCTCATAAAGGCCTTGATCATCAGTCTTGAGTCTAATCGTTCCGCCGCTTTTCAGAATTTTTTTATACATCTTTAATTGATTGGGGTAAGTGAGACGCCTTTTGTGTTGTTTATTTTTTGGCCACGGGTTCGGAAAGTTTATATAAATCTCCTCGACCTCGTTCTCTTGGAAGTATTCATCGACGTTTCTGATGTCTGCAAGCACTAGCCTTACGTTCGACGTGTCCTCTTCTTCAAGCATGCGCTTTGCATAAACGAGGCAGCCCTCTTCCATATCGATGCCGACGAAATTTTTCTCCTTAAATGTATTTTTCAAATAATTAATAAAGCTGCCCATGCCGGAGCCGAGCTCTAGGTAGATGGGATTCGTGTTGCCGAAGTCCTCGTGCCACTTGCCCTTGTTCTCCATGGGTCTGTATCTAAAGATGGGGCTCTCTTTAAGTTCAGGCAGCGCCCACCATTTCTTTCTCATTCTCATTTTATCACCAAGA
>QWCK01004280.1_pt1 | contig 14284 bp, 12 predicted proteins | sample 1972571 | NCBI WGS metagenome assembly QWCK01 (sample SAMN09866710, study PRJNA288562) | Human gut metagenome isolate term2_stool, whole genome shotgun sequencing... | isolation source: gut | host: Homo sapiens | place: USA: California
AGCCAAGTAGTTGACGAGACCTTCCGGCAGATAGCCGTGGCCGCGGAAGTCTTCAACGGATACGTCCCCTTGACGTTTGGAGAGTTTTTTGTGATCGCTGTTTAAGACACCGGGAAGGTGAATATAAGTGGGCACTTCCCAGCCGAGAGCTTCATAAAGGTAGACGTGTTTCGGCGTGGAGGGAAGCCACTCTTCCCCACGAATAATGTGGGTAATCCCCATTAAGTGGTCATCCACGACAACAGCCATGTGGTAGGTAGGGAAGCCGTCGCTTTTCATAAGCACTTGATCGTCCATTTCATTACTGTTAATGGTGATGGTACCGCGGGCTTCGTCTTCAAAGGAAATATCACGGTCGTGGGGCAATTTTAAACGTACCACATAATCTTCGCCATTGGCGATCCGTTCTTTCGCCTCTTCCATTGACACGCCGCGGCAAAGACCGTCGTAGCGAGGTACTTTACCCTTGATTTTTTGCTCCTCGCGCAAAGCGTCCAAACGCTCTTTTGTGCAGAAGCAGTAATAAGCGTGGCCGGATTCTAAAAGTTGGTCCACGTATTTTTTATAGATATCGAGACGTTTCGATTGAATATAGGGCCCGCAGTCCCCTTTTTCTATGACTTTTCCGTCTTCCATCATGACGCCTTCGTCGATTTCGATGCCCGACCAGGTCAGGGAACGAATTAAATTTTCGATGGCCCCTTCTACAAAGCGGGTTCTGTCCGTATCTTCGATACGAAGTAAAAATTTGCCCTTATGTTGTCTGGCGTATAGATAATTGTAAACGGCCGTTCTCAAGCCGCCGATGTGCAAATACCCTGTCGGTGACGGGGCAAAGCGTACGCGTACATTGTCCATGGTTCCTCCTTATTTTTTCATCAGTGTAAAGGCTGAAAGAATATCCTCGTCTCGCCACGTGTTGACGATCAACTCTTCCGGGTATCCCGTCTCTTCGAGAAGTTCCCTCGCAAGATCGAAGTTTCCCACCTCTACATCCATGTGGGCGTCGCTGCCCACAATGACTTTCATATTTTTTTCTTTTCCTAATTGCAACAGCACCTTTAGGTTTTCCCTCGCCCCTTGACGCGGCCCATTGACTTTCAAAGACGAATTATTGACCTCACAAAAAAGATCACGCTCTACGATAAAATCGGAAAGCAGATCGTAATCTAAAGGAAAACGTGCATCATCGGGATGGCCGACGATTTTCACCAAGGGGTGATCGCAGGCTTTTATAATAGCCTGTGTATTTTCTTCCTTGGTCTCGGAACGGTAGCATTGTCTGTGTAAACTGACGATGGCATAATCCACCCGACCTCTTGAGAGATCGATGTCGATATCCCCTTCTTCGTTTAAAATATTGGCTTCTACGCCACATAACACGCAGAGGCCGTCAATATAGCGGGGAATTCCCCGGTAGTTACCGAAAGTGGCGTTACTTTGAACACCCGGCATGGCCTTTGCATGGTCGCTCGTTCCGAAGATCGTAAATCCTTTTTCTTTAGCGATGTTTATATTCTCTCTAAGAGTTGAGTAAGCGTGTCCGGAGGCGATGGTGTGCGTATGCAAATCCATGTGTAAGTGCATAATGCCTCCAATCTATCTCATTTATTATAGCATAGCCTCCGAACATGGACAAAAACCGAGTGCTCACTTTCCCCATAAAAAAAGCCCGACGTATCGGGCTCTCATACTCTATTGGGGTTGTCCTGTGGCTTCTAAAATTTGATAGTAGCTCCACATACTTTTGTTAACATCCTTAAAGGAATTGACGGCGTAGGTATCTAGAAATTCTTTATTTGCATCTCGACCCAATGCTTTATTGAGAGCGGCGCAAACTTCTTGGCGTGTAATATTTTCAGAAGGTGCGAAACGCCCCTTGCCGCGTCCGCTCATTAAACCGGCCTGTTCCACGGCCGCAATATAGCCGCTCGCCCAGTGGCTCGATTTAACATCTCTGTAATCGGCACCGCCGTTTATTGGCGTGAGGTTTGCGTATCCCGCTAAAATCCTGGCGAATTCCGCGCGTGTTATGGTTTTTTGCGGCTTAAAGGTTCCGTCTTTATAGCCGGTGATCAGACCTTTTTTCTCCATATACCCTATAGAAGATGCGTACCATTTGCTGTCGTCAATGTCCGTGAACGAGCTGAAGGCGCCGACCTTTTCCCCATGGGTCATAATGCGGGTAAAGACGGCGGAAACTTCCGCCCGCGTCATGGCATTTTTCGGCTTAAAGCTCTTATCCGGGTATCCCGTCATATAGCCGGGGCGTGCCACCTTCATGGCTTCTTCCAAGGCTTTTTGCACGCCTACCATCTCTCCGGGATAGCTTTCTTCTTTTGCCAGGGCAAATTCCGCCGTGGCCATAGCGGCGTTGATTTGAAGCTGATCCACATGAGGTCTGTCGGTTGTGGGAACCGATTTTAAAACATCAAGATAATCCTGCATTTTTTTACGGGACGGATTTTCCTCAGCGGGAGCCGGTTTTTCTCCCTGCACATTTACCTTAATCGTTTCTTCTCGTTTCCCCGATGCAAATTCAAAACTGAGCTCCGCTCCCTCCGGCTGCGGATTGATGACGATGGCGAAAGTGCCGTTATTTTTTGCCACGCCGCTACCGATAAGGGTTCTGCCTCTAAAGACGCGGACGCGTGTCTTCTTCGGCGCCTTCCCTGTCAGGGTGTTATCCGTAGGCTCGATGGGATCGACTGTAAAGAGCCCGGAAGGCTTCGGTTGCCCCTTTTCACTCACAATCTCTTTTTGAGTGCTTCTGGCTTTTCCGGCAGGATCCACGACACCGACGGCGTAGGTCATTTTGACCTCGTCAATGTTCTTTACGCCCTTTTTAAACTTTCCGTTTAAATGAAGGGTCATCTCTCGTGCTCTCACGTTTTTTACATCCGGAATGACGAGAGTAATGATCTCTTGACCTTCACCATCGTCTTTGGTGGCCGATAGCCGATAGTCGTTGTCGCTTAAGGTACCTTCCAAATTAAAATCATCCACACGCACCGATTTATCTACAAGAAATGACAGAGAAAATGTCTTTATATTCCGTTTATAATCAGTAGGCAGCGTAATAGAAAGGGCCATCGGATAGCTGTCTCCTCCCTTTTGCTGATAGGTCTCGGGAAGAGAAAGCGTCGTCTGTACATCCTCAATCGCATAGACTCCGGTAGTCACGCTTAGAAAAAGACAGAGCATCGCCCATAATAATACTCTTTTTCTCATACATACCTCCTTGTGTCTATTATAAAGCTTTTAACCGTTTGCCACGTTACGATTCTATAACATTCAAAAAAAGAAAAACCTCGTTAACCGAGGTTTTCCACACTATGAAAGAGCATCTGTAATGAGTTCTACTACGCGGTCCAAAGAAAGTTTTTCCGCATTACCTCCCCGAATCTTATATTCATAGAGGCCATCGCCTATATCCTTTCCCGCCGTCACCTGAAGGGGAATGCCTAAAAGGTCGCGGTCATTAAATTTAACGCCGGCCCTTTCGCTTCTGTCATCAATTAAGACGGAGATCCCTTTCTCTTTAAGCGAACGGTATAGGGCGAGACCGCCTTCCAGCTGCTCTTCTTTTTTTACATTGGCAATGGTAATCGCCACATCATAGGGAGAAAGACCTATTGGGAAATTGAGTCCCTTTTCATCATGATGAGCTTCTAAAATAGCTGCCAGAATACTCGTGACCCGAACGGAAATGCCGGTGGTGACAAAGGGCGCTTCTTTTCCCGAGTCGTTTATAAACTGAGTCTTCATAGCCTTTGCAAAGTGATCGGTAGGCTTTTTAATCCGCAGAATTTCAAAGCCTGTACCGAAAGTGTACCCTTCCCCTTCAGGCGTCACATCTCCCTCTTCTACAGATAGGAGATCCTCTGCGATTTCCGCCTCGAAATCTCTACCATAGTTTACATTTTTTCTGTGGTAATCCATGCGATTGGCACCGACCACCAGATTATCGATTTCGGTTACGGAACGATCCACAATAATGCGGGCCTTTTCGCTGAGGCCGATGGGGCCAGTAAAGCCCGGGAAGGATCCCATTTCATTAATGGTCTCTTCATCGAGCATGTCGATGATTTCCTCATCTACCTTTAAGTAGGCAGCGAGCTTTTTCAGATTTAAATCCCTGTCCCCCGGAACAAAAACAAAGATGGTCTCTCCGTCAATGTTCAGATCCACAGCCTTGGCGCAGCGCGCGGGCTCCACGCCGATCATATCACTTAAATCTTTAATGGTCGCCGCATTCGGGGTGTGTATGTCTTCTCTTTCCAGAGGTTCTTCTCCCTCCGGCAGAGCATAGCGAATGGGCGCCAGATCCTTATAAAAAGCTTTCTCGCCGTACCATGCCAGTTCTACCGGATAACCTTCTCCCGTACCGTAGAAAATAAGGCTGTCGTCGGTCTCCACAGTTTTATATGAAATCTGCCACTTATCGAGGAGTGACTTCGCCTCTTCAATTTTTTCCTGATAAAAGCTTTCGCTCTCTTCTACTGAGGTATTGAAAAGGTAGCCGTCGATCACATCGAACTCGCGGGCATCGCCGAAGCCTGACTTGGGCTTTTCAATACTCCGGAATGCTTTTTCCGCCTCATATAAAAAGAGGGGCAATTGCTTGTAGCTCTTCAGCTCTCCCTTTACAAGGTTTAAGAAGGCCTCCTCCGATTCCGGCGCGAGGGCGGCCTGGCGATAGTAGCGGTCCGCCACTTTATACATCATCGGTCCGTAGCTTTCCCAACGACCGCTGTCCTCCCAAAGTGCTCTTGGCTGGAAGCGAGAGGTGGACACTTTTAATCCACCTTCAAATAACGTGTGAATTATTTCCCCTTTTAATTTCTCAACCATTTCCACACCATAGGGAAGAAGACTGTAGACGCCGACGCCCGTCATTCGGACCATGGCACTTCTCGCCATCAGACCGTGAGCTCGGGTAACGGCTTCCGCCGGCTCTTCACGAAGGGTCGGTAGATAATAATGAGATAATTTCATGAGGCTCCTTTCACTCCGCTTGACGAATACAGTTTTTCGCAGCTTCTAAAAAACCGTAGCTGGCTTCTGTGGCGCCTGAAACCGTATCCACATCGGCGGATTGTTTTTTTATAACTCGATTTTCTAAAGTTTCAAAGGCGTCTTCCACGACGCCGACATTTTCCCCGTGTTCTACGACGCAGACACTGTCGATGTAGCCATCGCGCACCCGCATTTCTACGCGAATGTCCCCTTGCATGCCGCGCCCTTCCGAAGAGTAGGTTCCGTCTTCCAACAGGCGACGTCCCTCCGCCCGCTCTTCTACAATCATATTACTCGTATCTTCTCTTACAGGCTCTTCCGCACTATAACTTACCGAGGATCCGCATCCCGTAAGCAATAGGCAGGCCGCTAAACTCATTAGGAGTTTTTTCAATGGACTGGCTCCTTTATATTAACGAATGAATCGATTTAATTTCTTTTATTTTAAGTATAGCGAATACACAGGCGGGCTTCAATCTTCCGAAAGCTCCTTTTGATTCGTAAGATCCTTCACGCTTTGACGCTTAATGATCTCTACAGGCAAAAGAATCATCTCGTCGTCGCGATCGGGATTTTTCTCGTCTAAAATTTTAAACAGTTTTCGAATGGCCACGGCGCCGATATCGTAATAAGGTTCTTTTACCGTGGTCAGTTTCGGGCGATAAATTTCAGAAAGCGCGGTGCCGCCGAAGCCCGCAAAGGAAATATCCTCCGGAATCTTAACGCCTTTGTCCCGCATGACATTCATCAAATGAATCGCCATCAGATCTTGACTGCAAAAAAGGACTGAGTACTTTCCGCCGAGTAGATCCTCTTCGTGTTCTTCGAAGACATCCATTGCGTCTTTTTCCGTCAAACCTTCGCAGTATAAGATAGAGGGCTTAAGTCCGGCGGCGCGCATGGCGTCTCGGTAACCGCGAATCTTATACTTTTCATTGGTTCGGTCCATGTCTTTACGCATGGCCACATACCCTATGGATGTATGCCCTAAATTAATAAGGTAATCGGTCATATTAAAGCTTGCCGCTTTATTATTGGTGGTAACCGTCGGCGCCTCGTCTATATTATAGAAGCGATTGATGACCACGCAGGGAATCTTAAATTCGTCCAATTTATAAAGCAGTTTCTGATTTAAAATTTCCGAAATAATAATGATCCCTTCCACTTGCTTTTGGCTGAAGAGATTGGCAAATTTTAATTCCACCTCGGGATCGTCATAGGATGAGGAGAGTAAAATATCATAATTATACATCCTCCCGATTTCTTCTACGCCGCGAAGTACTTGCGAGACGTATTGATTGCCTACATCGGAGACGATGACGCCGATAATATTACTCTTTTTCGTTACGAGACTTCTCGCCACTTCGTTCGGTTTATAGTCCAAAACACCGATAGCATGAAGCACCCGGCGTCTTGCTTCGGGGCTTACAGGTTTTGAATCGTTAATAACGCGAGAGACGGTGGAGATGGAAACATCCGCCATCTTCGCTACGTCTTTTATTGTCGATGCCATAATTCCTCCTATTTTGTAATAATTTGAATTGCGCCGGGTACAACCTCAATGGTTTCCGGTAGAAGCGGACCTTTTTCGCCGTCGATGTCGATATGCATTTCCTTATCCGCATTTAATGTTACGCGTTTTACTTTTCGATAGATAAAATGATCGTGATCCACATGTTTTCCAAGACCGATGGAGGTGAAAAGTTCCAATAATTTTGAAAGACTCATTTTTTCGATAACGATCAGCTCAAGTTCCCCGTCTTCCACGTCGGCGGTAGGGCTGATCTTAGAAAAACCCCCGACACTGGAGGAGTTGGATACCATGGCGATGAGCGCCTGAGTCTCAAAAGTCTCATCGTCGGCTTCCACCGTGAGCTTAAAACTGTCCCTGGAAAGATCGGTTCCGCGAAAGGCCCGAAGCCCTTCAACATAGTAGGCGAGTCTGCCCATGGTGGATTTCGCTTCACCTGCCACATTGTATCCGATTTCTGTAAAGAGCCCGGCGGCACATACATTGACAAAGGCCTGATCGCCGCAAAGACCGATATCGATCGTGCGCCGCTTTCCGTAAAAGACCATGGCGTAAAATTCGTAAGGATCTTTCGGTATGCCCATGGACTCGGCGAAATCGTTCACCGTCCCTGCCGGATAAATAGCGAGAGGGACTTTGCGCTCGGCTTCATAAAGTCCGCTCACCACTTCATTGACCGTGCCGTCTCCTCCCATAGAAATAACACAGTCTTCTCCATCATCTTCCATGGCGAAGCGCTTGGCATCCCCGGCTTTTTGCGTAAACTCCAAAATAACGGCCACACCCTTGGCCGCAAAGGGAACGATTAATTTTTTTATAACTTCCATCGCCTCTTCTCTGCCGCTGGACGGATTGGCGATGATCTTAATACGCTTCATATTACACCTCTATTCTCTATTATTATACGACATGGCGAACGATTCCACAAAAGTTCTTTCCTACCATTTGCAATAATCAAAATAACGGAAAACAAATTGAAAAAAGCGGAGGAATCTATGAAAATTTTCCCTCAAAAGAGATCCATTCCCTATTTATTCGAATCTCCTTTGCACACCTTCTATTAAAAATTATGAAATCGGGAAAATATATATAGACTTTCCTACCTTCTGCCCGAAACGTATATTTTTTTGAAAGCGTTTGATTTATTGCATAAAAAAAGAAACGGTGAACCGTTTCTTTTTATCCCTCATATTTTAACGAGTCTTCATCACGTCGCGAATAGATTCCAATACTTCGCGCATAATATAGAAGTAATCCACTACATTATTGGCATTAAAGGAAATAGTCTTCGCCGTGTCGGATATGGAGTCCGAAACCACATTGGCCGTATTTTGAAGCTTCAAAGAGGTTTGATCTACTTTTCGGGCCACGGAATCCACCGTGCCGGTCACATCGCCTACGGTAACGGCGATTTTTTCAACTTCCGGCTTAACCACTTCCACCATTTCGGTGGCGTCGGTGGTAATGCGAGATGCGTTGGAAGAAATAATAGTGGCATTATCCGTAATAGTAGGAAGTTTTTGGAACGTGTCGTCGATGACGGCTTCGTGGGTTTCCAATTTATTCTTCACTACCTTTAAGATACCCGCTACATTTTTCAGCGCCAACATTAAAAAAATGAGCGCGCCGATACCTGCAACGTAAAGCAGAAAACGTAAGAGGTCATTCAAAGTAATCATCGTATCCATGGTGACCTCCCGTCTCTATTTATTCTTCTTGTCTTCCTTTACAACTTTTTCGCTCTTTTTGTTTGCATCATCTGCAGCTTTTGCAATTTTATCGGCACTTTTTTTAACTTGGTCTTTGGTATCGTCTGCTTGAACCTTGACTTCGTCACCGACTTCTTTAGCAGCATCGCCTACAGCGTCTGCAGTGTCTTTTACTTCAGCTTTTACATAAGCGCCTTCTTCACGAACGATTTCGCCAATGGCTTTTGCCTTTGCCTTTGCGATTTCAGCATCGTCGCGAACTTCATCTGCTTTAACGGCAGCACGAAGTTTTAAATCGTCATAAGTGTCTTGAACGGTTTGTTGTGCTTCATAAGCGCGAATACTTAATTCATCGGCTGTATCCAGTGCCAAATCTTTTGCGTTTTCAGCATAATCTTTGGAGCGTTCAGCGATCTCTTCGCGAGTTTTTTTCCCGCTTTGGGGAGCGAATAAAATACCTGCCGCTGCACCAAGGGCTGCACCTAAAGCAAATTTACGAGCGCGTTCTTCACGCCAGTATTGTTCTCTTTCACGAATTCCAAAAAAATCAAAAATCATAATTAACCTCCTCTTTGGTAAATCTTATTCTTAATTGTACCCCACCGTGTTGGAATTATGCAAGATGGGTAACGATTTAATAAATAATGTAATAAATCATAAGAAAGGAGAGATACATGCTTATAGATTCCCACACCCATTGCTACTACTCCCCGGATTCCAAATCGGACCCCGAGGACAGTATTTTAGCAGCCATTAAAAATAATATTGAGGTATTGGCCTTTACCGATCATGTGGACCGAGTAGACAATTCCCTGGATTACATGTTCGATCTCGACAATTATGTAAAAGAACTAAACGACTTAAAAGAACGCTACAGAGATCGAGTTGAGGTTTTAATCGGCTGCGAAATGGGCCTCAATCGCTCCATGAATCATTTAATCGAACCTACTATGGCAGACGATCGCTTCGATTTTTTCATCGGCTCCATGCATACTTTAGATGACGAGGACATCGCCTCCACGCTCCGCAGTATGGACGGCCGCTTTTTAGATTATTTTCTTCATTACTACGAGGAGATGTTTGAAAACATAAAAGCCACCGAAGGTTTTCATATATTGGGCCATATGGATTACGCAGATCGCTACGTCAAGGATAAATCCACGATTCCCGATTTTTCCGAGTATCGCGACGCGGCAGCCGCCGTCTTGGAGGCGGTTGTTAAAAAGGATATTGTCTTGGAATATAATACGGGAGGGCTTTTCAGAGGTCTTCCCTATGCCAATCCCAAGGATGAAATCTTAAAACTCTATAGAGATCTCGGCGGCGAGGGTATTTGCCTCTCCTCTGATGCCCATCATCCAAGACATATCGGTCGCGGATTTCTCGAAGGGCGAGAGTATTTAAAATCTCTCGGGTTTAAAAAACTGACCTACTTTAATCATAAAGAGCGAATAGAAGTCCCCATAGATTAGGGACTTTTTTCTTTTTCTTTAAAATATATAGTCGACATCATTTTTTCTCTATGAATTCACCGAATTAAAGTGTATACTGTAACAATAAACGATCATATGAATTTTAAAACGGTATTGTCGTTTTCTGAATCTCGATTTACATAGAGGAGGTAGTATGGCATCCATTGCTTATCAATTATTAAAAGATCATTTATTGGAAGGAGAACTTCGCCAAGGAGAAGAGATTAAGATTAGAATCGATCAAACCCTTACCCAAGACTCCACAGGCACCATGGTGTATCTTCAATTAGAGGCCATGGCTATCGACGATATTCGCACGGAGCTTTCCGTAGCCTATATCGACCACAATATGCTACAAGCAGGTTTTGAAAATCCCGACGATCATCAATTTATTCAATCGGCGGCCGAAAAATACGGCCTCGTGTTTTCAAAACCCGGCGGCGGCATTTGCCATCAAGTTCATTTAGAGCAATTCGCCCGGCCGGGAAAAACTTTGGTGGGAAGTGACTCCCATACCCCGACGGCAGGAGGCATCGGATCCCTAGCCATCGGCGCCGGCGGCTTAGACGTGGCCGTGGCCATGGCAAGCGGCTTTTATTATCTGAAGGTACCGAAGATTTTAAACATTAAACTATCCGGAAAACTACGCCCCGGTGTCAATGCAAAAGATGTAATCCTTACCATTCTCGGTAAAAAAACCGTGAAGGGCGGCACCGGCTACATCGTGGAATACTCAGGGGACGGCGTGAAAAATCTCTCCGTCACCGATCGCGCCACCATCTGCAATATGGGCGCGGAGCTTGGCGCCACCACCTCTATCTTCCCCGCCGATGAGATTACTGAAGAATTTATGCTTCGTCATGGAAGAGGTGACGATTTCAAGGCCATCTCCGCTACAGACGACGCAGTTTATGACGAAGTCATGGAACTGGATCTTGCGAGTGTGGTACCTTCTGTCGCCAAGCCCCATCTTCCCGATCAATACGAAGCCATCGATACACTGGGCGAAGTGAAGGTGGACCAGGTGGCCATCGGCAGCTGCACCAATTCCTCCTACACCGACATGATGAAAGTGGCACATATTTTAAAGGGACGTAAAGTTCACGAAGACGTAAGTCTCGTTATTTCCCCGGGAAGTGCCACGATACTACAGGCTCTTTCGGAAAACGGCGCCCTTGCCACTATAATTCAATCCGGCGCACGGATTTTGGAAAGCGCCTGCGGCCCCTGTATCGGCATGGGTCAAGCCCCGAAGAGCGGCGCCACGAGCCTCCGCTCCTTTAATCGCAACTTTAAAGGCAGAAGCGGCACGAAAGATGCGAAAATTTATTTGGCAAGCCCGGAAACCTGTGCCGCATCAGCTGTTAAAGGATACATCGCAAGCCCCTCCGATCTGGAAGGGCTCGAAGATATTAAAGAACCCGAATCCTATGATCACGCCACGAATTATTTAATCTATCCGAAAAAAAAGAGCGACCGACCGAAAGAAACCGTTATGGGTCCGAACATTAAGCCCTTCCCCTTGGCAAAGCCCATAAGCGACAAAATCGAGGGAGATGTGCTTCTAAAAGCGAAGGACAATGTCACAACCGACGACATCTGCCCCTCTACCGCCAAGCTCCTACCCTATCGCTCCAATATTCCCAAACTTTCAAATTACGCCTTCTCCACACTGGTAGATGATTTTAAAGAGCGGGCCGAAGAACACGACGGCGGCATCGTCGTCGGCGGCGAAAACTACGGTCAGGGATCGAGCCGGGAACACGCCGCCCTCCTTCCCCTTTACCTAGGCGTAAAGGCCACTATCGCCAAGAGCTTTGCCCGCATTCACAGATCCAATCTTGTGAACGCCGGTATCCTTCCCTTAGTCTTTAAAGATCCTGCCGATTATGACAAGATCAACGAATGGGATCATCTCGAGATTGAGGATATTAAAAAATCTCTCGAAAGCGGAAACTTTACACTAAAGACTCCTGCAGGAGATGTGGAACTTCTCGGCGAATTCAGCGAAAGAGAACGGGATATGCTCCTGGAAGGCGGCTACCTGAACTACACGAAAAACAGGAGGGAAAAGTAATGAAAACCGTAACCTTAATCCCCGGCGACGGCATCGGCCCGGAAATCGCGGAAGCGGTTAAAAAAATCTTCTCAGCCGTCGACGCTCCTGTAGCATTTGAAGAAGTCAATGCAGGCAGCACAGTCTTTGAAAAAGAAGGCAGCTACCTGCCGGAGGCTCTCTTCCGTTCCCTTGAAAAAAATAAACTGGCACTGAAAGGACCGATCACCACCCCTATCGGCCACGGCTTCAGAAGTGTCAATGTGGAGCTCCGTAAAAAATACGATCTCTACCAAAACATTCGCCCCATTCGCCCCGCCGCCAAACTCCCTATGAAATTTGACGACGTGAACATGGTCCTCTTCAGAGAAAACACGGAAGATCTCTACGCCGGCGTAGAAAAGATCATTTCCGAAAACGAAGCCCACTCCATTAAAATCATTACCCGGGAAAAATCGGAGCGCATCATCCGCGCCGCCTTCGATTACGCTGCGCATTTTAATCGCCGCTCGGTAACCGTCGTCACCAAGGCCAATATTATGAAAGCCACCGACGGCCTCTTCCTCGACGTGGCCCGTGAAGCGGCGAAGGATTACGATGTACCCATGAGAGAAATTCTCGTGGACAATATGGCCATGCAAATGGTGATGAACCCGGCACAGTTCGACGTGGTGGTAACGGAAAATCTCTACGGCGACATTCTCTCCGATCTAGGCGCCGGATTAATCGGCGGGCTGGGCATGATACCCGGCGTAAATAAGGGAAAGGATATGGCGATTTACGAATCGGTACATGGCTCCGCCCCGGACATTGCAGGCAAGGGCCTCGCCAATCCTACGGCCATGCTTCTTTCCGCTTGTCTCCTTCTGGACGACATAGGCGAGAGGGAAAAAGCTGATACCATTCGCCGCGCCATCGACAAGGTGCTTTCCGATCCCGAAACCCGTACCCATGACTTAGGCGGCACGCTCACGACGAAAGAATATACTGAAGCATTATTAGAGAAAGTAGGTGGACTATGTTAGATATAAAAATAGATGATCGATTAAGCGAGTACGCAGATAAAATCACCGAGAGGGATTATATTAACCGGGAGCTTTACCAAAAATACGATGTGAAACACGGCCTTCGTGACAACGACGGCACCGGTGTTCTCGTCGGCATTACCCGCATCGGTTTCGTTACCGGTTATGAGAAAAAAGACGGCAAAAAAATCCCCGAGGAAGGGGATCTCCTCTATCGCGGCTATTCCGTAAAAGATATGGTACAAGACTTTAAAGAAAACGACCGTTTCGGCTACGAAGAAGTGGCCTTCACCTTACTTTTCGGGAAGCTACCGACGAAAAAAGAAATCGGCCTTTTTAAAGAAATTTTGAGCGAAGAAAGAAGCCTTCCGAGAAATTATTTAGAAGACACGATATTGAAAGTTCCGGGAAAAGACGTCATGAACAAAATGATGCGCTCCACTCTCTGCCTCTATTCCTTCGACGTGGATCCCGACAGTACCACTACCGCCAATGTTCTGCGCCAAAGCATGAGCCTTCTCGCGAAGACCCCTCTTATTATGGCCTACAATTATCAGGCGAAAAAACACTATATTGACGGCGACAGCTTGGTCATCCACTATCCTGAAAAAAACATGTCCACGGCGGAGCTCATTCTACACTTAATTCGCAAAAATTCCGATTACACCGATGAAGAGGCGAAAATGCTGGATTTAATGCTCACGCTCCACGCCGAACATGGCGGCGGGAACAACTCCACCTTCGCCACCCACGTGGTCTCCTCCTCAGGCACGGATACATACAGTGCAATTACCACCGCTCTCGGCAGTTTAAAAGGTCCTCGCCACGGAGGCGCGAGCCTCATGTGCTCCGCCATGCTCGACGATATTGCATCCAATGTTCGGGACATTCACAACGAGGCGGACATTGAAGATTACCTGCGCCGCATCCTCGCCAAACAGGCTTTCGACAATAAGGGTTTGATTTACGGCTTGGGCCATGCTGTCTACACGCTTTCCGATCCTCGTGCGGAACTTTTAAAACAGCAGGCCAAAGAACTTGCGGAAGAAAAAGGCTATTCCGATCAGTTCAATTTCATTCGCCTTGTGGAAACCATCGGCGGCCGCCTCTTACAGGATAGGAACGGCACAGCCTATCCCCTCCCCGCAAACATCGACCTTTACTCGGGCCTCGTCTATCAAATGCTCGGCATCCCGAGAGATCTTTACACCCCCCTCTTCGCCACGGCGCGTATGGCGGGCTGGTGTGCTCACCGTTTGGAACAGGTACAGGACACGAAGATCATCCGCCCGGCCTATGTTCACTTAAACTCCAGAAAAAAATACCTTTCCATGAATGATCGCAGCAATTAAAAAGTAGCTCCCTAGTAGTAGAGTGACCCCATAAAGTTGGACTTAATCGAGTAAGCATTCCGCTTGCTCGATTTTGTTTTACATAACATTCGTTCTATGCAGATTGCATCTGTTCACGGT
>QWCK01004282.1_pt1 | contig 14283 bp, 8 predicted proteins | sample 1972571 | NCBI WGS metagenome assembly QWCK01 (sample SAMN09866710, study PRJNA288562) | Human gut metagenome isolate term2_stool, whole genome shotgun sequencing... | isolation source: gut | host: Homo sapiens | place: USA: California
AAAAAAATGTCGCTATGGATAAGCAAAAGGTAAATACAACATCTTCGATGAACAGCAAAGGATATAGCTCCTCCTCTCATTACCGCATTAACCCTGTGGCTGAAAAAGGTGAGCAAGTGTTGGCAATTAAGTTTGTACAATGGGACGTTCCCCCTTTGGAGAGCCTTTGTAACAACAAAATATATCTCCTGCGTGCAAAACTAAATCGTGGCGAGTGTATGAGCCGTGAAGAAAAGAATTGGCTATGTGAAGCGGTGAACTCAAACACCTACTTTCGCACAGCCGTATCTCTACAAGGTTGGAGGTTTGACTTCTTTGATGTGCTGGAGAAATACCTTGTCAACCAATATGGGCATTGGGCGGAGTATTATTTACCCGACAGAACAAGCCTAAGAACCTGAGTTAGAGATAAGAAAGTAGTCTACAAAGTTAGTAATCTCTCTTTATTTTTTTATCTAATTATCAAAAGTTATAAATGTCATAGCGATGATTTTCAAAGACAAAAATAAAGAGATTTTTCCTCTGTAATCATAGGTATTGCGTTTGTAATTATTTGTAGATCAACGCTTTTAGCGTTACGACAAATTTCGCTAATCACCAAATTTTAGACGCTTATAATTCGTCGAACTCACGTAATTACAATTTCTTTTGGTGGCTATGAAGTGCCTAAGAAGTTAGTGTTTATTGGAGGTTAGTTATATCTTATCCTGCAAAATGAGCTATAGGTCAATTGTTGCAACACGATGTCTATGTATGAACGGTGTAATTCAGGAGATACCAATAAGATAGGATGTCAAATTACCTACTTTTGGGTATTGTCCGTCATGTGTTATAGTTCTATCTTTGCGTCATTATATTTACAAATCTAAACAATAGATGTATATGAGAAAACTGTACTTTTTATTTTTTCTTTGTTTTGTTATGGTTGGTTCTGTTTATGCAGATCCTAGTAAAGGCGTTGTCAAATTCAAGTCGAACAAATATGTTCCTGGTAGCAGTACGGTGAAAGGCTTTAGGATAGAAATGCTTGTCAAGGCTGAATCTTCGCATGGTAGTGACGATGACACACGCGCTCCCAAGATTGGGAGCGATGTTACAGTGGAGGGTGGCGAGTTGGAGCAGGCCCTGCCTGAGGGTATGGCCGATCAGAAGTTCAACCTCTGGGTAACGGCTCCCGAGGTTATTATCCACGGTAATCTCGTGGAACTCACTGTAGCCAAGGGTGAGATTACGGAGATAGACATCAGTGGCTGCCCTGAGCTTTATACCCTTCGAGTAACGGAAAATCCTCTTGGGAGTATTGATGTGAGCAAGAACGTCAAGCTCGGGCAACTTTGGGCCAGCTATTGTCCTAATATCACGTCTATTGATGTGAGCAAGAACACCAATCTTAATTCACTCTCGGTGCAAGGTTGCAATCTTTCATCGCTCAACCTCCACAATCTTCCACTGCTCACTAACGTCAATGCTGGTGAAAATCCCAATTTAGGGCACATTGATGTAACCAGTCTTCCCATGTTGGAGGAATTGTGGGTGAATGGTAATGGTATGACTTCGCTTGATGTTTCGATGAATCCCAAATTGAAGCATCTTGAGTGTAGCAGGAATCGCCTTAGAGGACTCTCTGTTGCCAACAACCCCGATCTCGTTTTTCTTTCTGTCTGGGACAATGATCTGAACGGCAATGAGATGGACGCCCTCATCAGTACATTGGTAGAAGAAACAGGTTTTAGCAAGCGTGAATTTTGTGTCTACAACGAACGTTCAAGTCACCCCAACATTTGTACTAAGGCTCAGGTGGAAGCCGTTTCCGAGCGTGGTTGGCAAGCCAAGCAAGCTCTTTGGACGAAATTTAATAACGAAGAATTTTTTGTATGGGAAGACTATGAGGGTGCTGATGACCCTACTGGCATTGAGTTACCGAAAGATAGCAACAAGCTTGATGTTTGGTATGACCTGCAAGGTCGCCGTATCAGTAAGCCCTCTGCTGCCGGTCTGTATATTTACAACGGCAAGAAGGTTATAGTGAGGCCATGAGAAAAAGTGCTTCTTGTCGGACGGGAGCTGTTCTGTGTGTTAAGGTAAATCTTTGCCAGAACCTACGCTGTTTTCTGACACCTTTGTTTATTGTAGCCTGTGCATTTGTTCCAGCAGCCTGCGGAGATGAATATGGCGCTGACGATGTGGGGTTGTCAGGCTATGTGCTTGACGTTAGTAGTCCGCCGGCTGCTTCAAACGATAACACGCCGGTCTGCAGCTTTGTCGTGAGGAGCTATCGTAGCAGTGGCGATAAAAAACAACAATATCCAGTGGCATGGGCCGTGACAGGATATGATGCTGACGGTGATGGTGTGTTCTCGATGACAGAAAAGCCCTCTTGGCTTGTGTCATTGAGCTGCACGAGTGGCCAAGGCGGTATAGATGGTGAAAAGGGTCTAATCACATTAGCACCCATGCAGCTTACCGACAGACTTACACCACTCAATGCCATGTTGCGCCAAGCCTCGGTAAGAGGTACTGCGACCCATCCCTATGACCTTTCTTCGCATGATTGCAATGGTAGGCCCGTCTTGAAGACCACGGCCAACAGCTATCTTATCAGTGCACCAGGTTTTTACCGGCTGCCACTGGTTTATGGCAATGCTGTTACCAATGGCAGAACTAATGAGCATGCCTACAAGACGGAGAATGTGGGCAATACTATCTTGTCACATTTCGTTGATCACGCAGGGCACACGATTACCTCGCCTTATATTAATGTGCAAAACTCAACATATCCGGCTGTTTCGGCTACCGTGGTATGGGCTGACGAGCCCTTGTTGGTACTCAACCCTACAGTTCGGGGACGGGGAGCAGACAGCTACATGGACTTTGAGGTGAGTAGGGAGAATATCAGAAATGGCAACGCCGTTGTAGCCGTGCAAGATGAAAATGGCACAACACTCTGGTCGTGGCATTTGTGGTTTGCTCCTGCAGAAGCACTCGACGTGGTGACATGTACCAATCATGATCAAGTTTCCTATCGGTTTAGTAAGGAAACCCTCGGTTGGAAATACACCGCGTGGATGGCCCCTGAGGAGGACAACCCACGTACAGTGAGAATAAGAATAGAACAGATGACCGACGATGCTAAGCAACTGTCCGAAATCATGTTCATTACTCAGAAGAGTGGTGGTAAGTGCGAGGGATATTCCACATTTTATCAGTTTGGACGTAAGGATGCTTTTCCTGGTATTGACAAGGGACTCGCCGTGAAAGGTTCTTTCAAAAAAAACGCAGGTGGTGCTGTGTCCATATCTCAAAGTATTCGCCACCCAGGCTCTTTTTATATTTGGGATGGGGGACAGAGCAAGGATTTCGCATGGAGTAATCTTTGGTCGATGGACAACATGACTGTCGGTTTCAATGATGCACCCGTGGTTAAAACTATCTATGATCCTTGCCCGCCCGGCTTCCACCTGCCGGCAAGCAATGCTTTCACGGGATTTAACTTCACAGGGCTGTACACCGGACGGGAGGAAATGAACGCTATAGGATCGTGGAAACGGGGCTGGCACTTCAAAGGCCGAAAGGAGACCCGGACTACTACTGTTTTTTTCCCGGCATCGGGGTGCCGTGGCTATTCCGATGGCGTGATTAGAGACATTGGGCGGAAAGGCTATGACAAGGATACGAAAAACGTCTGGAATGAAAAATGGGTGGGTCACTATTGGACAGCCATGCCCTCAAGTGAAGCAATGGGGTGTGCCATGTACCATACGCCCGAAGCCATAGCTCCGCTCAGAACTCACTACAAGACATGTGGCTACTCCGTACATCCTGTGGCAGAATAATAACCCTAACCAAATCTGAGATTAAAAACATACAGCACATGGCTTCTCAAATAAGAAAATTAATATGGCTTTGCATCTTTTCCATGATGCCTGTTTCTCTCTCTGCACAGATAAATGGAAAAGTGATGGAACGATCTACTGGGACTCCCATAGGAGGTGTTGCCATCAGTGTTGCTGGCAATAAGAAGGCTGCTGTCGTAACAGACAAGAATGGTGAGTTTACTTTGAACGTTGCGATTGGAACATTGCTCCGCATGTCACACATTGGTTATCGAACGCTTAATGTTCGCGCCAAAATATCGAGTGTGTATTACCTCATACCCAAGGTAAATGTTCTGAATGATGTTGTGGTGACTGCTCAGGAAGATCATGGTTTATCGAGTGCCTCTGTAATCAGGAGGCATGCCATGGATCATCTGCAGCCATCGTGCTTCGGAGACTTACTGGAACTGTTGCCTGGCGGACGGGCCAAGGACCCCTGTCTGAACATACCCAATCTGATCAGGCTAAGAGAGGTGCCTGTGAATGATGGGCAGTACAGAACTACATCGCAGGGGGTGCGTTTTATCATAGATGGTTCCCCTATCAGCACTAATGGCAACATGCAGTATCTCTCTGGAGCAGAGGATCGCACGGCCAAAAAACGCAATTTTGCCAATGCTGGTGTAGATATGCGGACGCTTGGCACCGATGATGTACAGGAGGTGACTATCGTTCGTGGCATTCCATCGGTGAAGTATGGCGATCTGACGAGCGGTCTTGTTAAGGTGAAACGGCGTAAGGGGGGAAACAATATCTCGGCACGCTTCAAGGCTGATATGGACTCGAAGTTGTTCTATGTGGCCAAAGGCTTTGAATGGAAGCCTTCGCGATTTTCCATCAATTTAAGTGCAGACTACTTAGATAACATGTTTGAACCTCGCAACCCACTGGAAAACTACCAACGAATCACACTTTCGGCTCGTTTCAATAAGATGTGGACTATGAGTGACTATGATTGCACCACATCACTGAACCTGGACTATGGAGGATCGTTCGACAATGAGAAGGTGGATCCGGAGTTTAACCACGGTGGCGAAGATAAATACATTTCTGAATACAATAGATATGCTGCCAGCCTGCAGTTTGAGTTGAAGAGTAAGAAGAAACAGTCATGGTTTCGTGACTTTGAGTTTACAAGTTCGTTTTCCTATCAGAAAGACTGGCTGGAGCGTACGCGGCGGGTAAACGTGAGTAGCGGTACGCCCTCAGCCATGACTATGACTGAGGGTGAGAGCGATGCCCAGTTTATCATGCCATACCGATATACTGCCACGCACACTGTTGACGGCAAACCGACAAGCATGTTCCTCAAGAGCAATGTCAGTTTTGTGATTCCCTATTACAATCTGCCCAACAGTCTCATTGTAGGTATGGATTACCAGATAGATAAGAATTTGGGACGAGGACAGGTCTACGACCGCCTGCATCCGGTATACACTGGTGCAAGCTATCGCCCACGTAAATACTCGGATATACCGGCCACGCAGATGCTGGCACTATATGCCGAAGAGCGTGCCACCATAGCTATTGGCAGACATCGCTTGGAAGCAGAGGTTGGCATACGAGGTGAAATGATGCCCGGGTTGAGCCGAAAGTTTGACATAAGAAAAAGATTCTATACTGATCCTCGCATTAACGTGGGCTGGACTCTCCCCCAGATTATGGTTGGAGAAGACCCTCTTGTTGTTACGCTTACAGGAGGGGTGGGACAGCATACCATGTTTCCTACCATAGACCAACTCTACCCAGAGCCAACATACATGGACTTGGTGGAGATGAACTATTTTCATGCTAAATCCGACTATCGTCGTATGTACCTGATGACTTATGTCATAGACCCTACTAACCCTCGGCTTGAACCGGCTCGTAACATGAAGTGGGAAATTAGAGGCGATATGGAATGGGGTGGCAACCGGATTACTCTGACCTATTTTCATGAGAATATGAGATCAGGGTTCCGTTCCATGGCTGTATACAGACCTTTTGTATATCGGGAGTTTAATACTGACGTCATTGATCACGAAACGATTCGAGGTCGTCCTGACGTGAATAGCCTCCCTTATCAGATTGTAGCCGACTTGCGAAGCTATGACCAAACCTCTAACGGTAGCAGTACGTACAAACAGGGGATAGAATACACTCTGTCAACCGTTAGGTTTCCCATTGTCAACACTCGGCTCACTGTGACGGGTGCGTGGTTTCGTACGGAATATCATAATTCGCTTCCTATACAATATAAACCTACGCGACGGGTGAACGGAGCCGCACTCAACTTGGTGGGCATTTATAAAGACGATGAGGGTTATATCCGAGAGATGATCAACACCAACTTTACTTTCGATACGACAATTCCGAGGCTCAATCTAGGCTTCTCTCTATCTGCACAATGTCTGTGGCTTACAGGTGAACAGTCTATGAAAAAAGAAAATGTTCCCTTAGCGTATATCGATGAGTCGGGCCAGCGGCATCCTTTTAGCGAAGCTGATCGCCACGACGAGTACAAGCAGTTTCTGGTTCGCACTTATAATGAGGGAGCTTTTGAGTGGCAGACGGTGCCGTTCAGTATGAATCTCAACCTCAAGGCCACAAAAAAAATGTTCGACAACAAACTGCTCATTGCACTTTTTGTAAACAAATTGTGGGATGTGCATCCTGACTACATGCGCAAAGGCATGACTCTACGCCGGTATGTGACCCCATATTTCGGGTTGGAAACTAACATTAGATTATGAAGAAAAATACCATATTCTTTCTTTCGGTTGTCATGATTGTTGCACTGACAGGCTGTCGCGAGGATCATGAGGATTATGATACAACGGCAGCAGTAAACATTGTGATACCAGACAGCATCAAGCTTGAGAAAATGCAGGGAACCGTAATATTGCGAAATCTGAGCAATGGTTACAAATACGCCTCGTCAACTTTCAACCTGTCGACCACAAATTTTCAACTGCTGCGGGGTGCATACTCCTTGGATGCAGAGGGAACACTTGTCTTCACGAATAAGAATGACAAAAATGCTTCACTCCAGATAAGGTATTTTAGAGCTACCTTAGATTATGTGGAGATTACGCAACACCCTACCATCGTGTTGACTCGACTCATCTTAATGTAACTATGAAAAAGTACTGGCTTATACTCTTTTTTTTGTTTCTGACGACATGGCAGGTGTCCGCTGCCGTTGGAGATTCGTCGGCTGTGGCAGAACATAATAGCCGGTGGCTTGATGTGTTGGCTGACTACAGGCAAAATCCTGCCTTCATGAACGAGGCTTATCGAACGTCGTACACTGAATTGGGACTTGTGGCTGACTATAGACATGAATCCAAGGCGCTTGTCAGCCAACTGGGCACCGGACATTTCATAGCCAAGGCCTATGTAGACTCTTATCTGAAATTGGGCATTAAAAGCACTGTTTGGGGAGGAGCTTCGTATCGTACAGGGGAGCGTTACAACATCAGATTTTGCTCTACCTCCGACTATGCTCTGCTCTATCCCTATGTGATGGCTGACACCGTGGGTGGAAATCTCAAAAATGAGCAATACGCCTTTTTCGGCGGCTACTCATTTTCTGCAGGAAAATGGTCGATAGGAGCTGCCCTCAATTTCAGAGCAGAGCACGAGTTTCGCATGACCGACCCCAGACCACGTGGTATAGCCACTGACCTTAGAGTTAGCATGGGAGCTAGTATAGATCTTAGGGACTATAAAGTTGGTGTGGGTGCCGGAGGTAACATTTACAAACAAACCAACGACGTGCAGTTTTATAATGAGCTGGGCGTAAAGCCTGAGTATCATATGACTGGACTCGGCACCCACTATTTGCGTTTTGCCGGGGGCAACCGCATTTGCTACTACAAGGGATTAGGTTTCATGACCGACCTGAACATTTGTCCGAAAAATGGCAACGGTGCCTATTTGTCCACAGCCTACCGTATGATGCCCTACGAGAAAATTCTTACGGAACTCAACGCACTGCCTATCTCAACGTTGTATGTCGAACAAATCTGTGCAAGTGCAGGTTGGAAGCATGGGGGCAAGATAGGATGGAGCACATACGGTGGCCTTAAAATAGAGTTTCGCAATGGCGATGAGCACATTGCTGGCAGTGCATCGGGCACAGAGTTTCAGTCGCTCATTACGCTTACCATGTATCGGAATACCCTCAAGGACTTCTTTTTGGGCGGTGCAATGCATGTGGACGGACGACAAAGCTTCACAGCAGAAGCAAGGGTCGGTAGGAAGTCCTGCAGTACACGATACACGAGAGTGGAGCGTATCATGGAAGCCACGGGAGTCTATGCCCAAGCGGGTATCCAACAAGATGTTAAGATAGGTCAGCATATATTTCTGGTCTGGAACGCTGATGTCATGCGCATGGTTAACAAAACAAGTCGTCACGTCATGCCTTACGCTATGATGAGCAAACTTACAACTGACCTGTGTGACGACATGTTCGCTGTAGCCAAAGCCAACTACACCGACCTATCCGGTTTGGTTAAGCTATACTTTATGCCGGCGGCTTGGAAAGGGACTGGAGCTTTTGTGGCAGTCAAAGGATGTCATCGCAAGTTGCCCGATCGCAAAAAAACCACACTGGAAACAATCGTAGGCATTGCTTTCTGAAAACAAGGAAATTTTAGAGTATGCTACATAACGAAATAAACAACCAACTAAATAATACTGTAATGAAAAAAATTATAAGCACAACATTGATCACAGCCTTGTGTTCTATTCTTTTTTGTATGTCATCATGTGTAGATGATGATACTCCCAGACGCGAGGAGCAGATGGTGAAGCATGTCATAACATTGGATCTCCCTTGCGATATCAGTAATCCTAAAGTGAGCAATATCAAGGCTGTGCTCACTAACATACAGACAAAGAAGGTTTATACGACGGATCATTTTTCCTTTTCGGATGAACTACTCACCGACACACTGACGCTGCCAGCCGGCATGTACGATATGAAGGTGACAGGCAATGTGGAATACCAAATGGTAGTGAATAGTGCGTCTGGGAAGAAGCAAAACAACAAGGTACAGAAACTCAAGGCAACGATAAAGGCCACGCGCGAAAAAATTGACATCAAGCCGGGTACAACTGTGACAAGCACACGTGTGGCTTTGAGCGTTTACAATGCAAGTGAAGGCTTCCTCATCACTGAAATCTATTTCACGGGGAGCACCACCCCCGACGGATACATGTATACCGATGACCAATATATTAAGTTTGGCAATAATAGTGACACGGTGATGTATGCCGACGGATTGGCTTTCATCGAAACATTCTTTACCAGCGATGACTTGCACGACTACCAGCCCAACATTATGGACAGAGCTATGACTATCGTCACGATCTATGTCATTCCGGGAACTGGTAGGGACGTGCCTGTAAAACCCGGAGAAGAAATCACCATCGCCCTCACTGCCGAAGATCATACGCTTATCAACCCACACTCGATAGACCTGAGTAAGGCTGATTTTGAGATCTATGACAATGTCACGCATCCAGAAGGAGATCATGACGTGCCCGGCGTGCCTAATCTTGAGAACTGGTATGCCAACTTTGAGGGCTGTTTCGCGTTTCATACCAGAGGGGTTAAATCTTATGCCATAGCCCGCCCCTTGGTCGACAGGAAAACCTACATGACCAAATTCCGCTACAAGTTCAGCTATATATTCAGACAAGGCGACTTCGTGATACCCATGAACGAAAATGAATATTTCATGCCCAACGAATGGGTGGTCGATGCTGTGAACCTTTCGGTGCCGGCTAGTCACGAATGGCTGCTTACCTCACCGCGACTGGACAAAGGATATACATATTGTGGGCATGTCGACTTCGATGAAAACCGTTACACTCATGCAGTGATACGTAAGCGCGAGGGACATAGCTATGTGGAAGAGTCAGCCACTATCAATAACGTTCCAGGGACATGGATGGTAGACCAAAACTTTGGCGGGAAAGGTAAATGGATAGATACCAATAATTCAACAGAAGATTTCGTACCCAACGCACAACCTTCCTATTTCGCTAAGAAACTTAGGGGAATGTAGCATACATAATATAGTCTGCCCTGTCGGGCAATTCTGCACAATAACTCACCTATATTCAACAACAGTATGTCAAAAATATTATTTACACTCACACTCTCGGTCATGGCTTCGCTCGCCATACAGGCTCGCCATACACCCATAAGCGTCGACAGCACCATTCGACAAGGTAAACTGCCCAATGGCCTTACCTATTATATCCGCCACAATGCACAGTCTCCAGGTCTTGCTGATTTCTACTTTGCACAGCGTGTAGGATCTATTCTTGAGGAGCAACAACAGCGTGGGTTGGCTCATTTCTTGGAACACATGGCCTTCAACGGTACAAGACATTTTCCTGGAACTGACCGCCAGCCTAATATCGTAAAATGGTGCGAAAGCATTGGCATTAAGTTTGGCACCAACCTGAATGCATATACCAGCGTAGATCGCACTGTATATAATGTTTCGGCGGTTCCTGTGATGCGGGAGGGAATTGTCGATTCTTGCTTACTCATTCTACACGATTGGAGTCACGGTCTGCTGTTGGAAGACAAGGAGATAGATAAGGAACGGGGCGTAATCTTGGAGGAATGGCGTACCAGACGTGCTGGCATGGCCATGCAACGTCTGGCCGAAGCTGCCATGCCTGTCATCTATGGAGGAAGCAAATATGCTGACTGCATGCCAATTGGCAATATGGATATCGTGATGAACTTTCCTTATCAAAATCTGCGTGATTATTATCATAAATGGTACCGACCCGATCTTCAAGCAGTTATCGTGGTGGGCGATATTAATGTAGATCGCATAGAACAGAAAATATGCAGCTTGTTTAGTGACATTCCAATGCCCTCGAACGCAGCCGATCGCCCCTGTTATGCGATACCCGACAACGAAAAAATGATTTTATACACAGCTACCGATAAGGAGCAGCCTACTGTGAACTTCTCTCTCTATATGAAGCGGGATGTGACACCATGGAGCGACCGTAGCACAGTGAAAACATATCGAGACGAATACCTTGAACATCTTGTTCGCATGATGATTAATGAACGACTCGATGAACTGGTCAAAGCTGACAGCTCGCCACTGATCTCTGCATCGGTAAGCGATGGCAACTTTTTTTTGGCTAATACGAAGCAGGCTTTTGAACTGTCGGGAGTATTCAAGGAGCAAAAGATCGAAGCAGGTATACGTGTCATTGTAGCTGAGACAGAGCGTGCACGGAAAATGGGCTTCACTGAAACCGAACTGGCACGGGCAAAGGCTGTGCTGATGAATTATGCCGAAGTCGACGTTACGGATAAGAACGACAGACGCAACAGCGATTTCGTGGAACAATGTGTGGAAAACTTCCTGGAGGCATCGCCCATAATTGCACCAGAAGACGAACTCGAGCTTGTCAGGGCGTTGGACAGGAGTGTAACGCTTGCCGATGTAAACGGCAAGGTTAAGGAAATGGTTACTGATAAAAACCAGGTAGTTACACTCTATGCACCAGACAAACAGGGCGTGACTCTGCCTTCGCACGCTTGTATAGAAAAAATCGTCGCCAAAGCACAAGCCGCTGACTATGAGTCCTACGTTGACGAGAAGCTTGCTAACAAGCTTGTTAGCCATTTGCCGAAGCCCGGAACCATTGTGGATGAAAAGCCTTATAAATATGGGTATACCGAGTTTATACTCTCCAACGGCATGCATGTCTACGCCAAGACAACGAATTATGAGGCTGACGAGATTATAATGAATCTATACAGTAAGGGAGGTAAAGATGTATACGCTAATCATGAAATGCCCAACCTTACCTATCTTATTTCAGGAGCAACGGCCGGTGGTTTGGGAAATTTTTCAGAAACCGGACTTGAAAAGATGCTTGCGGGCAACACGGCCGATGTCACACCGTTTATTACCAACGAGACTGAGGGTATGAAAGGAAGCTCTTCGAGTAAGGACTTGAAGACGCTATTCGAGCTAACCTATCTCTATTTTACTGCTCCAAGGTACGACCCTGCTGCCTTTAGAAATCTTATGGATCAGCAGAGAGAATTTCTTACCAACACCCATGTTAACCCTCTCATTGCTTACAATGATACGCTGCACGCCATTTCTTATCATACCAGTCGACTGGAATCAATGACCAAAGACAAGTTAAAAAATGTAGACTACACTCGCATCATGCAGATTTACAGAGAACGCTTCGGCAATGCTGCTGATTTCAACCTTATCCTTACTGGCAACATCGACGCAAGTGTTCTTCGGCCACTGTTATGCCAATACATGGCCACACTGCCTTCAACGGGACAGCACGAGGAGGTTGGAAAGCTCGGTGCACGGCTTGTCGACGGAGATGTGGTGAAAATTTTCACCAAGCAACAGAAAACACCTTCAGCCACAACAACCATTGTCATCAAGGGGGAATTGCCTTATACTGAAAAAAATAATCTGCTGATGGATGCCGTGGGGCAACTGCTACGTATAGTCTACACTGATAAGATACGCGAAGACGAGGGTGGAGCCTACAGTGTTGAGGTTAGCGGAAACTTAGAGTGTCAGCCCCATAATGAGTCTTTGCTACGAATAGCCTTCAGAACAGCTCCAGAAAAATATCGGAGAGTTATTCCGATTGTCTATGAACAACTCAAAAAAATGGCTGTCAATGGTCCCGAACAAGCTGACCTTGACAAAGTGAAAGCCTATGAACTGAAAACATACAATCAAGTGCTGCGCATGAACAACTATTGGGAATATGTTCTCTATAATGACCTTTACAATGGCATCGACTTAGATACAAACTTCACCAAAATAGTAAATGACATGACTTGTGAAGATGTTAGACTTGTCCTGAGTGACCTGCTCTCTCAGGGAAATCGTATTGAAGTGACAATGACAACAGATTAATAAAATTTTAACTAATTAACTAATTATGAAAAAGAATTTTAGTAGCACGTTAATTTTGGCTTTGCTGTTCTGTGCAATGGGCACGGTGAAAGCAGCAGAGAACAATGGTGTAGTAGGAAATCAAACAAATGAGAACACGCAAAACTTGGGTGTTATGAAGTTTACCAAGGTCAACCCGGATGAATCGAGACCCATCTACATGACATTCTCTCCCACGCCTGAAAGAAATAAAAACGTTTTTCTTGAAGGTGATATAGTCAAGTGGGATGTTTTCCCAGATTATGGAAATCAACTGAATATGCAAATCAGGGGCGAGGGCACTTTCTGTATCAAGAGCAATGTTGAAGATTTTGACTTCCGCCAGTGTTATTGTATTACCGATATTGACCTCACGGGCAACAAACATCTTAAGAGTGTGACGATCGGAATCGTAGGCTGCAACGAACTGAAATTTCCTGAAACGGTCGAGAAAATTATGGTAGTAAAGACCCATATGAAGAAGATTGTGATACCGGCAAACAATAGTCTTCAGAAAGCGGAGTTTTATAGTAATAAAGATTTCGAGACAATAGATATGGGCAAGAGCGAAAACCTTACTTATCTTGACGTGTCCTATTGTCCTAAACTTATTAAGGCAGATTTCTTGGATTGTAAAAAACTGCGTTTAGTCGACCTGACCAAATGCCCCGGGTTGAGTCCTACCCTGAATGTTACCGATATGCCCGACATGGAGGAGATATATCTGGGATTATGCGGACTGAAGAACCTTGACCTCTCACGATGTCCCAACTTGAAGGTTGTTAGTGTCTATGGAAATGAACTTCAGGATGAGGCACTCGACCATTTCGTTGCCTCTTTGCCTTCTTTTGCCGAAAACGAAGCTTCCAACCATGTAATTATTTTAAAGACAGAACTCAGCCCCGATAACTTCAAGTGTACTTCAGCACAGTTGAATGCTATTAGAGCCAAAGGCTGGTCCCCCATGAAATTAATCCGTGGAGATGACGGCAAGCCCAAGCGTGTTCCATTTAAAGATGAAGATACTATAACAGGTATTGCAGGAATTAATGCACATGAAAATATACAAGATGTGTGGTTCGACATATGTGGAAGGCGCATTAAGAAACCGGTTGCTGCAGGTGTTTACATCCACAATGGTAAGAAAGTGATGATAACAAAATAAATATTAATTTTTCAGCAGGCTACCTATAGTTGTCGGGTAGCCTGACTTGATTTTCATGTCGACATGAGAAGACTTTTCGTTTTTATCGTTTTTCATTTCTCTGTGCACTGCCTTTATGCCCAATTTGTCTCACTTCAGGAAGCAGAAAGCAAGGCAAAGGCATTTGTTTTCTCAAGGCAAACGCGGGGTGCCGACAAGGCAGCCTTGGACGTGTCTTTGGCTTTTAAGTATGGTAGCAGCAGGGCGGTCGACTTCTATGCTTTTAACATTGGACGTGGCCAGGGCTTTG
>QWCK01012600.1_pt1 | contig 14230 bp, 14 predicted proteins | sample 1972571 | NCBI WGS metagenome assembly QWCK01 (sample SAMN09866710, study PRJNA288562) | Human gut metagenome isolate term2_stool, whole genome shotgun sequencing... | isolation source: gut | host: Homo sapiens | place: USA: California
TGCGTTGGGTTTTCGAAATTTGCCTGTTTGAGCCGAATGGCGAGTTGCAAATTTCGGAAGCCCGTTTTTAGCATAATTTTGACGCTTTAGTATTTCCCATCGACGGAACCTGAACAGGAACGGCTGCCTGCTTTTCATGCCCATTCCCCATTTTAAGCATTAAAAAAGCAGGCAAAAAATACTTTCTTCTCAAAAGTGTTTTTTGTCTGCCTCTGTCCTTTTACCTGAAAGATTACTTCTTCGGTACAATTCTAACTGTTCTCCAGAGCATCGTCCGAATTTCCTCCTTTTACCTGAGAGTTTCTGCATGCCCCTTCGGCTCCTATGCTGCGTGCTATCTCTACTTTCTCATTTATGCACTTTGTACATAGGTATCTCACAAATTCATCCATCAACTATGCAATTAGCACAACAGGTTATCTTCTCTAAGTCAACAGTAAATCCATAAGTTAATTTTTTATCACAAAAATGGTATCTTCTAAAGTTTATTCACTGCTTCCGCAAGATAATCATTGCTTACTTCTGCAAAGTTCTCATTCTCCACTGCCTCTGCAAGACTTGCATCGATCGGCATCTTACCGATGACCGGAACGCCAAGTTCTTCTGCTACTTCGTCGATGTGACTCTCGCCGAATACGGAGATCTTACGTCCGCAGTCCGGACATTCCAGATAACTGTAGTTCTCCACGATTCCGAGTACCGGGATATCCATCTGTCCTGCCATGTTGTAAGCTTTCTTTACGATCATGCGTACCAGATCCTGCGGAGAAGTTACGATCACGATGCCTTCTACCGGAAGGGACTGGAATACGGTAAGTGGTACATCACCGGTTCCCGGCGGCATGTCTACGAAGAGATAATCCAGTTCTCCCCATGCAACATCTGTCCAGAACTGTGTGACAACACCTGAAATGACCGGACCTCTCCAGATAACCGGATCATCTTCTTCCGGAAGTAAAAGGTTGATGGACATGATCTTCGTTCCATCCTTTGCCTCACATGGGAAAATATTTTCTCCATCCCCTTTTGCTTTTTCATGGATTCCATACATCTTCGGAATGGATGGACCTGTGATATCTGCGTCCATGATACCTACAGAAAATCCCTGTTCTCTCATCAGCCTTGCAAGCGATGCGGTAACCATAGATTTTCCAACGCCGCCTTTTCCGCTGACAACTGCGATCACATGGTTGATGTGTGATTTTTTATTTTCCGGTTTGATCAGACTCTGCGGTTTGCTTCCGCATTCACCTGCATGGGAACAGCCCGCACAATCGGACGGGCTGCAGCCTGTTTTTTGTTCTTCTGCCATTTGTCTTACTCCTCTACAGCCGCAATAAGTTCTACTTCACACAGAACTCCCTTTGGAAGTGTCTTTACTGCAACACAGCTTCTTGCCGGTTTTGATGTAAAGTATTTTCCATATACTTCGTTGAATGCTGCAAAGTCACTCATATCTGCAAGGAAGCATGTTGTCTTTAATACGTTGTCAAATGATGTTCCTGCTTCTTTTAAGACTTCTCCTAAGTTCTTGCATACCTGCTCTGTCTGTGCTTCGATTGTAGTTGCTTCTACATCATTCACTTCAGGATTGATTGCAATCTGTCCTGCTGTATACAGTACTCCGTTGTGTACATATCCCTGTGAATATGGTCCGAGTGCCTTTGGTGCTTTTTCTGTTGCTACGATTTTCATAATGTTATTTCTCCTTTGCTACTTCATATAATTTCTGTGCGATACACACATCAAATAATCCCATTCCAACCGATTTGAAATATGTTGTCTGACCTTCTTTGATCTCTTTTTCCCCCGATACGAGATATTCATGCATCAGTTTTACGCGGTCTTTTGTAAGTTTTCCACTTGCCAGGGGTTGGCTTAGATCTCCGCTTTCCTCACATGCGTATGGCAGTTCAATGTATACATTGTCCACCAGATCCAGTACTGCATCCGGGATTTCCCTCATCTCCGGCATATAAGAGCCGATTGCAATGATGCATTTTCCTCTCAGAAGTTCTTTGTCATCTGGAAGAACAGGTGTGGTAGAAGGAGTTGTTGTACAGATGATATCACTGTTTCGTACAAGCTCTTCCACTGCTTTACATTGTACTACCTTTACGTCTTCCTTATCAATAGCTTTTTTCAGTCTTTCCAGATAATCTGTCAGATCACGGTCACTGTGGTTGAACACATATACGGTATGGATATCTCTTGCCGCACATGCATACACAGCCTGATGGAATCCCTGCATTCCTGCTCCGATGATTCCAACCGTATGGCAGTCCTTTCTTGACAGATGGCGGATTCCCACACCACCGACAGCTCCGGTTCTCCATGCGGTTACCGACTGCCCGTCCATAACAGCAAGCGGCGCGCCTGTCGTATAATCATTCAGTAACACGATACCATCTATCGACGGCAATCCCAGTTTAGAATTCTCCGGGAAGATCGACAGGATCTTTGTCCCTATGATATCCTTTGTGTAACATGGCATATACATGAGCTGCTTATTTTCATGTTCTACCGTCGGTCTTGGCGGCATATAGAACTCACCTGATCCATAGATCCGGTATGCCTCTTCGATCTGATCCATCATCTGATCCGGATCGACCATTTTTTCGATCTGCTCCTTGCTTAATACGATCATTTTACATTTCCTCCAGTTCTTTTTGTTCCCTTGTGACATCTCTCAGCCACTTGTATGTCAAATACCGCTTTAAAGTAATCGGTACTTTGATCAGTTCATCACTCATCAGTATAACATATACGACCGGCACACTGGCATGCAAAATAAATGCCGCCACTGCCCCGAGTAAAATGGAGAATCCCCACATCGTCGATACATCCATGATCAATCCGAATTTCGTATCCCCGCCTGCACGGAATACCCCCACTACCATTGTGGTATTAAATGCCTGTGCCACAGTAAAATACGACATAACGAAAAACATGAAACTTAAGTAATTCTTTGCCGGTCCGGTCAGTGCCAGATTCGCATTGGCGATTGGTGCCGAGATCAGTATCAGCACACCACCCAGGATTCCAAGAATCAGACTTAACCACACGAAACGTTTTCCGTATGCCTTTGCCAGTTCCATCTTGCCTTCCCCGATCGTCTTGCCGAGATAGATCGCCGTTGCATGGGAAATCCCGAATGTTACGACTGTTGCAAGCTGTCTTGCCACCTGCGCAACCGAGTTAGCTGCCACTGCTGCGCTTCCAAGATGCCCGATCACCGCCGTATTCGCCGATGTTCCCAGTCCCCACATCAGTTCATTTAATACCACCGGCATAGAATAAACTGCGAAATCTTTTAACAGAACCTTATCGATCTTCACCATATCTTTAAGCCGGATCCTTACTACTTTATTTCGGAAGATGGCATAAACGAGAACCATCACTGTCTCGGCTGCTCTGGCACACAGCGTACCGATTGCCGCACCTCTTACTCCCATTACCGGGAATCCAAGTAGTCCGAAGATCAGAACCGCATTTACCACAATATTCATCAGCAATGAAATCAGATAAATAAATGTAGCTACCATTACCCTCTCGATACTGCGCATAATATTCAGATACACCTGTGTCACCGCCATGAACACATAGGAAAATCCTACGATTCTTAAATACTTTACTCCTTCTGCAATAACTTCCGGATCAGAGGTATAGATCCGCATCAGTGTCTCCGGCATGCCAAGGGCTGCTCCTGCGAATACTACCGCAACGATGAGTCCGGCACTTAATCCCATACCCAGGACTTTCTCTATCGTTCGGGTGTCTTTCTTCCCCCAGTACTGCGCCGTCAGAACCGTTGCTCCGGAGGTCACTCCGTAAAAGATCAGTGTCATGATGTATTGGATCTGTCCTGCAAGAGATGCTCCGGATAACACTTTCTCTCCAACCTTTCCAAGCATGATCACGTCCGTCGCCGTAACTCCGACATTGATCAGATTCTGGATTGCGATCGGGATGACCAGGGCGAATACATTCCGGTAGAATTGCTTCCAGTTGATTGTTTTTGTATATTTACTTTTTTCTTCCATTTATTTTTTCTCTGCTCCTATTTATTCTTATCACATTTTCTTCCTCTCTGCAGATAATACACCGCAAGCTGTGTCCGATCTCTTAATTCCAGTTTCTCGAGCACATTGCTGATATAATTCCGGACCGTTCCTTCGCTTAAGCAGACTTTCTCCGATATCTCTTTGTTACTGAGTCCCTCAGCAACCAGTGCTGTGATCTCCAGTTCCCGTTCTCCGATTCCGTAACTGTTCCAGTCAAATGTCTGCTCTTTTTCTTTCTGCTCTTTCTGAAGCAATCCCGGGATTCTGGACATAATCTCAGTTCCGAATACGGTCTGATTCATCTGCACCGCCTGCAATGCAGGAAGGATACTGCCGTAATCCTGTTTTATCAGATATCCTTTCACACCATATTTTAATGCTTTTACGATGTACGCATCATCGGAAAACGTGGTAAGCAAAAGAATCTTTGCATCCGTATGCCTTTTCAAAATCTGTTCTGCGGCATCCAGACCGTTCATGTCCTTCATACGGATGTCCATCAGAAGAACATCCGGCAGCAATTCATCATATAACCGGACGGCATCTTTTCCATCCTGTCCGGTGCCGGTTACTTCTACTTCTCCTCCTGCTTCCAGGATTGTCTTTAACGCACTGGATACCAGGATATCGTCATCTACAATTACTATCTTCATATTTTTCCCTCATTTTTAGGAACCGTAATAAATATACGGAAGCCATTTTCTTTCTGGATCTGCATGGTTCCGCCAAGCATGCGGACACGTTTTTTCATATTCTTGATTCCGATTCCGCTGCTTTCTGTATTTTCTGTTTTTCGAACGTTTCCGGTCTTTCCGGCACTTTCCTGCTCTGTATATTCTTCCCCGTCTCCATCTGACTGGATCCGCTTATCTGACGTTCCATTATCTTCTATGATCAGCTGATATAGTCCGGGATGTTCTCTTGCCAAAATCTTCACCTCATTTGCATTGCTGTGGCGCATCACGTTAGCTGTATTTGATCTCTTTTGGAATATCATATCCCATATCATAAGTAAGCTGTACCGGACAAAAACGGAATTCTTCTGCCAGCGATTCCATCACTTCTTTTAAATTTACCGACTCATCATGCAGATCGTGCACGCTCTGTCTTACATTCGTCATGGCTTCGTTCAGCGTCTGATCCAGCTGCTCCATCGGGACTTTCAGATTCTCAGCCTGATTAACAGTCTTTAATGCTCCCACCATCAGGATGGACCGCGACAGCATATGTCCCACATTGTCATGGATCTCTCTGGCGATACGATTCCGTTCTTTCAGTGTGGCCAGATATACTTCTGTGTCCTGCTTTTCCAGCAGATCCTGATTCTTCTTTTCCAGCATCAGTGTCAGTTCTCTGCTGTCATCTCTGGCCCTTTTATATTCCTGCTCCAATTCATTTAGCCTCCTGGTCCGTCCATATAACAGAACTGCTGCTGCCAGCCCGGCAACAATAAGCATCTCTTTTTCCAGCCCGTAATATTCCCGGAACGCTGGCGCCTCACAGGCCACGATTATACCGCCAGCCCCTATATAAACCGGAGAATAAAAGCATAGCATATTATATAAAACCACAGGAAGAAACATCCACATTTCTTTAGAAGCAATTCCGGCTGCCACGAAAGCAATCGTCATAATGTAATGCAGATACTTTTCTTTCCCTACCAGATTCACACAGGTATAGATACACGCAAACAGAATAGCAATAACCGCCGAAATCCCTGTTTCCGCTGTTACCAGAAGTCCTGCTCCGTAAAGGAACAAAAATCCTTCATCTGTTATCTTTCTCATTCTTTTCTCCTATATTACATTTGTCACATTTAATTTATGACCGGTGACACTACCATTATAATCAGCCATCCGCTATACTACAAGTAACAAATCATCAAGGAGGAAATCTTATGCTTGTACATATAGAAAATCTGGTAAAACGTTACGGTGATCTGTTAGCGCTTGACCACCTGTCACTCGACATCGAAGAAGGTGAGATCTTCGGACTGCTCGGACCAAACGGTTCCGGTAAAACCACCGCCATCAACTGCTTGCTCGCACTGTTAAAATATGACAAAGGAACGATCACGATCTTTGGAAAGAATATGAAGCCGGACAGCTACGATATCAAGCAGGATATCGGTGTTGTCATGCAGAACGTTGCCGTCTTCGAGCAGATGTCCGTCTATGAAAACATCGATTATTTCTGCGGACTCTATATCCGAGACAAACAAAAACGAAAAGAACTCGTGGAAGAGGCCATCGCATTCACCGGTCTGTCCGATTTCCGTAAGATGCGCCCAAAGAAACTCTCCGGCGGACTTCTACGAAGACTGAATATCGCATGCGGCATTGTCCATAAGCCCAGACTCATCATTATGGATGAACCAACCGTTGCTGTAGATCCTCAGAGCCGTAATAAGATTCTGGAAGGAATCGTAGAGCTCAACCGACAGGGATCGACCATCATCTATACCTCCCACTACATGGAAGAAGTCGAGCAGATCTGTACCCGTATCGCGATCATTGATCATGGCCGTGTACTTGCTTCCGGCACAACCGAAGAACTAAAAAAAATGATCAAGACCGGTGAGACGATCACGATCGAAGCGGTTGCGTTAACGAAAAACAACCTGGCAGATATCCGCTCCCTTTCGCATGTATTTGACTTATCATACAAAGATCAGACAATGATCCTACGCTGCAGCGGTGCAAAACACAATCTGATCCGGGTACTGAATTACCTGCAGGAACAGGACATTCCATTCGGACGCGTCTTCTCCGAGCTTCCGACTCTCAATGATGTCTTCCTTGAGATCACAGGAAAAGAACTCAGGGATTAAAGGAGGGACACTTTATGTTACATTTATTAAAATATCAATTCTTACAGATAATACGTTCCCGCTCTATCATGTTCTGGGCTCTCGCATTTCCGCTCATCCTTGGAACCCTGTTCTATGTGTCCTTTGGAAATACCGGTCTTGCAGGAACCGGAGAGACCGACTGGGAACCGGTTCCTGTTGCCATCGTCACAGTGGAAAGCAGTTCCGCAAATGCAGCATCTTTCCTGAGATTTCTGAATGAAACGGATCAGGGCATGATCGATATCCATTCTTACAAGACAGAAAAAGCTGCCAAAAAAGCGCTCCGGCGCGAGGAAATATCCGGCATCTATTACGTGAAGTCGGTTCCTTCCCTTACCATTGCTTCTAATGGCATTAACCAGAGCATTCTGTCTTCCCTTCTGGACAGCTATGAAAAGAATGCTGACATGATCCAGGATATTGCCACACAGCATCCGGAAAAACTTTCGGACGCCCTTTCATCCCTGAACGACTATCAGACACTGGTGAAAGAAAAGTCCTTAGGCGGACATTCCTTAGATCCGACACTGACTTATTTTCTCGCACTGATCGCATTTGCCTGCTTAAGCGGAGTCTACTTAAGCATCCATTCCACGGTTCAGCTTCAGGCGAACTTAAGTGCACTCGGAGAACGGCGCAGCATCACACCGACCCACAAACTTTCCCTGATTCTCGGCGATCTGCTGGTACTGGAAAGTATTCATTTCGTCAACATCCTGATCCTGGAGCTTTACCTTACCCAGGTACTTCATATCAGCCTTGGGCATGACATTCCGAAACTTCTTCTCATTACATTTATGGGAACCCTGATCGGTATCTGTCTCGGAATCCTGATCGGATGCGCCGGCAAACTGTCCTACAGTGTCAAATCCGGAATCGGTGTCCTCGTTACACTGCTACCGAGTTTCCTTGCAGGCCTGATGTTCGGTGGAATGAAAAATGTGATCGAACAGCACTGCCCGGTCATCAACCGGATCAATCCTGCCAGTGTCTTAAGTGATGCATTCTACTGCCTCAGTGTCTATGATGATGCTGTCCGCTACCGCAGGTGTATCCTGATTCTTGTAATCATGTGCCTGCTTTGTATCAGCTTCTCATTTCTTATGATAAGGAGGGAACGTTATGACAGTATTTAAAGGATTTTTAATCATAACCAAACGCAATCTCCTGATGGTATTCATGTATCTGGCAATCTTCCTTACGATCGGAATCCTTGCCTCCGGCAGCGACAGCAATACTTCCGGCACCGGGTTCCATGCCCAAGCACTCACGGTAGGTGTGGTAGATCATGATGGGGGCGTACTTTCCAAAGGGCTTTCCACATATCTATCACAGTATCATACCATCAGGCAAATGCCGGATGACACTGCGAAACTCCAAGACGCACTCTTTAACCGGAATGTCTCTTATATCGTAACCATTCCGAAAGATTTTAAAGTCTCCTGTCTCCGTAAGCATCAGGAATTACCGGTATCCAAGATTCCGGGAAGCACAGACGGATACTACGTCGATCAACAGATCAACACCTATCTGAATCAGGCACGCGTCCTGACAGACAGTGGGTATTCCGATAAAGAGGCAGCTGCATATATTCTGAAACATGCAGACAGTTCTTCTCATGTTACGATGTTAAAATCTGCTTCTTCCAAAAAGACACCGGGTTATGGTTACATGTATCAGTATCTGCCATATGTGTTAATCTCCATACTGTGCTATGTAATGGGACTGATCATGATCGCATTCCATCAGCCGGATCTGCAAAAGCGAATCCTTTGCTCGGCTGTGTCCATCAGAAGCCAGAATCTGCAGCTTGCACTGGGATATCTGGCAGTCGGATGCTCCGTCTGGATGCTTACAACATGGATCCCTGCTTTCTTCTTTTACCGGAAAACATTTTTCCAGTCGTCAAAGATGCCATATTATATGCTAAACAGCCTGACCCTGCTTCTGGTCGGTCTTGCTCTTTCCTTCCTTCTTGGTACATTTATCACCAAAGAAGATATCCTGACCGCCCTCGTAAATGTTGTCACACTTGGCATGAGTTTCCTGTGCGGCGTATTCGTTCCACTTGATATCATGGGAAAAGGCGTGAAAACCGTGGCTCATTTTCTTCCGGTCTACTGGTATGAGATCAGTAACAATCTGCTGAATAACTCTGCTGTTCTCACTCAGGCACAGAAACAACTCTTATACCGCAACTATGGAATCCAGTTACTTTTTGCCGCTGCGATCTTCTGTATCGCACTGGTAGTCAGTAAAAGAATGAGGCAGACAGCGTAAATCTTTTTCTTCTGTATCCATTCCACAATCTTATAGCCCAGATATCCGGAAAGGCTTCCGAATACCACACCACCAATGATGTCCGTTGGATAATGCACATACAGGTACAATCTTGATAATGCGATCAGAACCGCAAGTACAAGAGCCGCTTTCCACATCTTCTTCTCTCCGGCAAGATACAATGCCGTAACCGAAGCAAATGAAGCCGCCGTGTGTCCCGACGGGAAAGAGTAATCCCGCGGCTTTGCGACCAATAATTGTACTGCTGTATTGACATCGAATGGTCTGGTTCTTGCCACCAGATTCTTTATGAGCACATTGCAGAGCAGCACATCCACCAGCAATGCCGCCATCATGATCACCCCTGTCTTTCTTGTCTTCGGAATGATCAGTAATAATACCGTCAGAATGATCCATATGATTCCCGCATCTCCAAGTCTGGTAATGAGCGGAACAACCACATCTCCTATTGGCGTTCTTAAATTCTGGATCATATCAAGAATATGTATCTCCATCTATCTTATCCTCTCAAATTGATTTTTCTTATTATTTATATTTTTTTATATTTTCCCTCTATATTTTTCCATCTGTCTTTTCTGTCCTGAGTACCGGCATCCGGAATGTCTGGATCAAAAGCGGGATTACCATAATGAACCACACGATCGGTTCACAGATGATCACACCCGTATATCCAAGCCACGGAACCAGAGTGGCCGCGATCACGATCTTCCCTGCCATCTCAAGGCCGCTGGAGATCAGTGGTGTAATATGATCCCCTAATCCCTGCATCGCATTTCTTAAAATACAGATCAAGGTAGTCACAATATAAAACAGCGTATCAAACTTCAGATAATTTGTTGCATTTAAGATTACTGTCTTATTATGACTTCCGGTTACCAGATATACCAGCCATCCTCCGATCGTATAACTTGCAATGATCGTAAGTCCTGACCAGATCGCAGTGTAAACAATCGCCAGCCAGATGCCTCTCTTCACACGGTCGATCTTCCCTGCTCCCATGTTCTGTCCACAGTAAGTTGCCATCGTCTGTCCGAATACACTGAACATGATCATGAATATCTCCGAGATCTTTCTCGCCGCTGTATGGGCAATGATAATGTCTTTTCCAAGCTTATTGATCGCCGTCTGTAATGTCAAAGTACCGATATTAACCAGAGAACTCATAAATCCCATCGACATTCCGGCACTTATCATCTCTTTTACCATGATTGGACTTGGATCTTTAAAATCCTCTTTCTGAAGCCTTAATATCTCATATTTTCTGATCATATAGATCCAGCAGATCACAAATGCGATGATCTGTGCCAGTACAGTTGCAATTGCTGCTCCTTTTACGCCAGTCTTCAATACCACAACGAAGAACAGATCCGCCACAATATTCAGTGCTACAGATATCGCCAGAATGATCAATGGTGTTACTGCATCTCCGATTGCACGAAGCGTCGCCGCACAGGCATCATATAAAAATGTTGCAAGCAGTCCTGCTATGATGATCGCGATATATCCTTTCGCCACCGGAACCAGATGCTTTGGCACATTTAAGAAATGTAAGATCGGTTTCAAAAATAGCAGTCCTGCTATCGTAAATAAAATGGATATTCCAGTCCCGATCACAAGCGACATTGCAAAGGACTTTTTCATATCTGCGATGTTCTTCGCACCAAATTTCTGTGCGGTAATAATCGCAAATCCGTTGGATAATCCCAGTAAAAATCCGATGATCAGACCGCTCAGTGTGCTGGTCGCACCTACTGCTGCCAGTGCATCTTCTCCCAGAAACGAGCCGACAATCCTGGTATCTACCAGACTGTAGGTCAGCTGTAATAAGTTTCCTAAAAATATCGGTAATGCGAAACTTAGTATCAGTGCCGAGGGCTTTCCCTTCGTTAAATCTTTCATTCTTTCTCAATGTCCTTCCTTTTTCAGTATGATTTTCTCTTTACAAGAAAACATGCACCGCTCATTATAGATCATACTTCCGAAGAGAGCAATCTCTGAAAGAATTTTTTCCGCTTTCTTTCTGTCACCGGACTTCCGCTGCGGATAACCTGTGAACGGATTCCGATGTTGGTCAGTTCCTGCTGAAGCTTAACGGCTTTCTCCGCATCCATACCATCCCGGATCAGAAATGGTGCCATAGACAGGTCTTCCTTCGTTTCAAAATTATATTTTTTCGCAAGCTGTAAGAAGCCATTTCTCTGACCATAATATTCTACAATTCTCCCAAGTACAATGACCTGTCTGGATGGATAGCCGCACACCTCACATGTTTCTTCCAGTGGTGTGATCTCGTATTCTACTTCATAAAAATCAAACGCCTCTTTAAAATATTCCATGCCTTCTTCGTCCAGATTATCAAACAGTGTGGCTGGAAGGTTCGATACGATGCGGTTAGCCATCACTTTATCGAGGCCTGTCAGAAGCTGCAGATAAGCGGATATCTTCTGGTCTTTTCCGCTGCATTTTAATAAATGTATTTTATATGTTCTCATGTAATTTTTATCCTCTTTCTGTTTTCAGATATTTTTCGGTTATGCTCTGTTCTGACGCCATAATATCCTCTGGCGTGCCTGCTGCTACAATCGTTTCCCCGGCATCTCCACCTCCCGGGCCCATATCAATCATGTAATCTGCATTCTTCATCACATCCAGATCACGCTCGATCACAATGACAGGTGCTACATTTCGCTGTAGTTACCTATCATGTCCGGCTCTGCCTGAACCTCGCCCGTCCACGGAAAAAGTTCAACTTTTTTATTCGTTTCTACTATGTATAATGATTCCAACATAAAAGTCAAATTTTGCGTGAAACCGCCATCGCCTCAACCTTGTCCGTTCTTCCTACAGAAAACAGGTCAACGGCTATTTTTCGCCCTGACTGATGACCCAACTCCCATGCACTCAACCTTGGCAAGCTGAAAATTTTAATGGCGATGCTGCTACTTTTTCGCATTCTTCTCCAGTTCCAGCATGTACTTATCAAAGTCAGACATAAACAGCCTATCCTGAATAACACGATATTTTTCAAATTCGGTCTCAGCTTTTGCCTTGGCAATCTCAGCAGTGATTTTTCCTGCATCCTGAAGAACCTCTCTGTCATCTGCCATCAGGAATAGATCCAGACGCTTTGCCCAGTCCTCCATTGTCATCGGAATATGACGTTCCGCACGATCCTCTGCCAAATCCAGATAAGCGGATACAATACGCTCCAGTGACCGCATTTCCTTCTCCGAAAGATAATTCTTCGCAATGCTCACATCACTTTTTACAATCTTACCTTCCGGTGCTGCTGCCCAAGTGGTTAATCCCATATGTGGCTTATCAGCATCGGCCCGCTCATAAATCAACTCCGCTGCTGTATGTCCATGAACTGCATAATGCATCTTGTTTTGAACCTTTGCAAAGAACTGCTTTGTTGTTTTTGCTGTTCTGTCATAATCAAGAGCTGTAGCATAGATATCCGTTATCTTCTGGTAAAATCTACGTTCAGAAAGACGGATTTCACGAATCTGCTCAAGCAGACGGTCGAAGTATTCTACTGTAAGTACAGAGCCACCATTTTTCAGGCGTTCATCATCCATGACCCAGCCTTTGATGGTGTAGTCCTTCACGATGCCATTGGCCCACTTACGAAACTGCACTGCTCGCTCATTATTCACCTTGAATCCAACCGCAATAATCATTTGAAGATTATAATGCTTTGTATCACGAGTCACCTGACGGGAACCTTCGGTTTGAACTATTCGGAAATTCCGAATAGTTGCAGCCTCTTCTAATTCACTATCTGCATAAATCTTTTTAATATGTTCATTTATCGTTGGCAAACCAACGTCATACAATGTGGCCATCATCTTCTGTGTCAGCCATATATTCTCATCCTCATAGCGCATCTCAACGCTGTCCTGCTGATCGCCAACAGAGGCAACATAGGTTAAGTATTCTGCTGCGCTGGAACGGATGGTTATTTCGTCTTTTTTCTTTTTCAAATAGGAGTCCTCCTTTATAAATTGAAATGCACTTTTGCTATTGTATTTAGCTGCTTCGCTATTTCCGTAAATGGTAAATTCAAATCCAGAGCCCTGACCGTAATCTGGTTACCACTCATCTGATATACATTATGACTTACTTAACAAATCAATGATTATTCCTTCCCATGCTTCTACTCTAATTGAGTCCTTTGTCTCCTCAAGTAATTCAAGGTTTCTTTTCCCTGCATCATCAACTTTCATGCACAAGCCAAAAGGAGCAAGCAAATCTCCACTATTTATAGATTTGTTCCAATTCCTCTGGGTGGTGGTCATTATAAAGCTCAAAAGTGTCATATAATCTGAATCGTCCAAAACCACTCCATATGCATATTTCTTAAATAAATCTATCTCCGGTTCAACATGCTCATCAAATATTTTCTGAAGATAAATTAAATATGCACTTCGTGGAAGATCCACCACAAGTTCTGGCACCATTTCATCACTATCGTTTTCATTTTTGTTATAAGGCTTACCAATAATTATAGACATTACTTTTGGATAAATTGCCGCATTAAATTGAATTTTATTTTCCATACACCTATCTCCTGTTATCTATTCCACTGCCAAGTCTGTCTCTTAGTATCGAGTAGCTTAAACTGCGGTCGGCTCTGACAACAATCCCAGTGCCACAACCCACGACATCTAATCCACAGCCTAAACCCTACCGCATTTTTTCAATCATCGACTTTTTCTCTGGTTGAGCTACAAAGTAGATATGTTCCCATACAAGAAAACCGAGCTTTCCGCAAGGCTTCTTTGATAATGCTGACCTTACAAAAAGCCCGGAAATACGCCACTTTTCAGCTATTATTTATCTTTTCTTGACAGCAAACAGACCGTCTCAACAGTACTTTCGTTGTCCCAACAAAGTTCCTGTGTTTCCTTGTCTCCAAAATACACCGGAAAACGGAACTTTATGTGCTTCAGGAATCTGCCATCTGGCTGCTCCTGCTCGTAAATGTCCACCTGTTCCACAAAGCTGTTAA
>QWCK01004296.1_pt1 | contig 14224 bp, 14 predicted proteins | sample 1972571 | NCBI WGS metagenome assembly QWCK01 (sample SAMN09866710, study PRJNA288562) | Human gut metagenome isolate term2_stool, whole genome shotgun sequencing... | isolation source: gut | host: Homo sapiens | place: USA: California
CGAACCCTTGACTATTTAGGAATATATTTTAGAATGTTTTGAAATCAGTCTAATGATTTATTCGATTTTGAATTGTCCTAAAAAGTGTTGACATACCAAGACTAGTTCTTCGGAGGTTAGACCCATTCGACTCGCTGCGCTCGCTCAGGGTGACTGTAGTTGGGAGGGTTTTGTAGCGTTAAAGCCCTAGCCGAAATCTTTGATTTCGCTGCACCTTGTGCATAGTTCCAAAGAAGACAAATGAAATGAAGGCTGATTTGCAGAACTCGACTGCTCGCCTAAGAAATGTGTTTTTAGTGCCAAAGTTTATGGAAGCAGATTGCTTCCGCTACGATGCAGTTGCATAGGCTGGGTTAAATATGGGTCAGATCCGTTCGACTCCAAAGGCTATTGCCTTTTCCGCTCAGGATGACAAATTGGGTGAAGTTTCACTCGATATAGGCACGGCAGTTGGGAGAATTTAAATATTAAATCCAATTTTCCCACTAAAAAAAGGAGCCTAAGCTCCTTCTTTAATCTAAATTCAAATCTATCAAACAGTTGCTTTTTCTTTTTCGGCTTCCATTTTTGCTTTTGCTGCCATCGCTTCTTGTTTCTTCTTTTCTGCTTGTTTTCTTTGATTTTCTTTTATTTTTTCTATTCTTTCTGGATATTCACAGAAGATTGCTCCTGTTGGGCAGTTTGCTACGCAGATTCCGCAGTTGATACATTTTGAGTAGTCGATTGCTGCTAGATTGTCTGTTACGTGGATTGCATCTTTTGGACATTTCTTTTCACAGATTCCGCATCCGATACATCCGTTACTGCAGTATGTTCTTACTTCTTTTCCTGCATCATTTGAGAAGCATTTTACTTCTGTTTTTTGTTCATAAGGCATTAGTCCGATTATATTCTTTGGACAGATTTTGATACATTTCATACATGCTACGCATTTTTCCTTGTCTACTTCGGCGATTTTGCCGTCTGTGATGTGGATTGCGTCGTAGTCACATACTGTTGTACAGGTTCCGCCACCTAAGCATCCGTATCCACAGGCTTTTGAGCCTTTTTGATAGTCTGCTATTAGTCTACAGTCTACTAATCCTTTGTATTCGTATTTGTCTTTTGCTGCTTCACAGGTTCCTTGACATTTAACTACTGCTACTTGTCTTTCTACGTTGCCGGCGTTTACTCCCATTACTTCTGCTACTGCTTGTGCTACTTGGGCTCCTCCGATTACGCAGCCTGTTACTGGCGCTTCTCCTTTTGCTATTGCGTCTGCTAATCCGTCACATCCTGGAAATCCGCAGGCTCCACAGTTTGCTCCTGGTAGTGAGTTTCTAACTGCTATGACTTTTGGATCTACTTCTACTGCAAATACTTTTGATGCTATGGATAGTACGACTCCGAATAGTGCTCCTATGATTCCTAGTATTATTATTGGTGTTATTATTGAAGACATCTTTTCCTCCTTATACCAATCCGCCAAATCCAGAGAACGCTAGTGCCATTAGGCCTGCACTTATTAGTGCGATTGGTACTCCTTGTAGTGGCTTTGGTACATCTCCTAGGGCAAGTTTTTCTCTTAGTGAACTCATTAGTATTAGTGCCATTGCGAATCCAAGTGATGCTCCTAGTCCTGAGAAGATGGTTTCGATTATTCCATATCCGTTTTGTATGTTAAGTACTGTTACTCCTAGTACTACGCAGTTAGTGGTAATAAGTGGTAAGAATACACCCATGGCTGTGTATAGCGCTGGTGAGATCTTCTTGATTACCATTTCTACGAATTGTACTAGTGATGCTATTACTAGTATAAATACTATTGTTTGTAAGTACTCTAAATGATATACGTCTAGTATAAATTTTTGTAAGCACCATGTGATTATTGATGCTAGTACTACTACGAATGTTACTGCGATTCCCATTCCTGTTGCTGTTTCTGTCTTAGATGATACTCCAAGGAATGGGCAGATTCCTAAGAATTGTGCAAATACATAGTTATTTACTAGTATGGTGGATATTAATATGGTTATTATTTTTCCTGCCATCAGTCTTCCCTCCTAGATAGGATTGATCTGTATCCTGCTATTAAAAATCCTAGTAGTATGAATGCTCCTGCTGGTGCTCCCATAAGTCCTATTCCTGGGAATGCTTCTGGTAATACTTGTTTATCTAGTAATGTTCCGTAACCTACTAGTTCTCTTATAAAGCCCATTGTAATTACTGCTAGAGAGTATCCTATTCCTGTTCCTAGTCCGTCTACTATGGATGGGATTAATTTATTCTTGTATGCAAATCCTTCTGCTTCTCCTAAGATACAGCAGTTTACTACGATTAGTGGTAGGAAGATTCCTAGTGCGCCATAGATTGCTGGTGAGAATGCATGTAGTATCATTTGTACTAGTGTTACAAATGTTGCGATTACTACGATGAAGCATGGGATTCTGATCTTATCAGGGATTATGTTTCTAAATATTGAAACTACTGCGTTACTCATGATCAGTACGAATGTTACTGCTGCCCCCATTGCTATTGCGTTTTGGAGACTGTTTGTAATTGCTAGTACTGAACATAGTCCTATCAGTTGCATAAAGATAGGGTTGTGTTTTAGCATTGAATTTGTAAATACTTTACTTAATTTCATTAGTTTGCACCCCCATCTGCTTTTAGAACGTCGTTATATACTTCGATTGCTATGTTGTCGCCTTTAACTACTGCCTTTGAGGTAACCGTCGCTCCAGATATCCACATAACTTGGTTTTCACCAGATGGATCTGTTGCATATTCTACAGGTCCTGCTGCAGATTTGCCTTCATAGCTTGATGTATAGTCTTCGCCTTCTATATGTGTTCCGAAACCTTTGGTTTCTTGGTTTGTAATATTTCTAAATCCTGCTATCTTATCTCCTTCTAGTAGAATTCCTATGGCATTTGTCATAGCTCCACCAAATCCGTTGGTGTTTACATTTATACCATATCCTACTACTTCGCCGCCTTTTTTAGCAACGAATACGTTTTGGATATCAGGATAGTTTTCTTTAATGCTTTCTAATTTTGCCTTATCATATTCTTCGAAGTCATCTGCTGCTTCTCCAAATATAGCTTGGTAAGACTCCATGGTTTGTTCGAATTCCATTTGTTTAATCTTCGGTTCAGTAATTCCATTTACATATGCAAGAAGACCTGCAGATGCTGCACAGAATAGAAGAAGAATTATTCCGAATTTTATAGGTTCTTTCATTTAGTTTGCACCTCCCCATAAGCTTCTGTCTTAGTTAATCTGTCGATTAATGGAGTTGCTACGTTCATTAGGCATATTGAATAAGATACACCTTCAGGTAGCGAAGCCTTGGTTCTTATGACTGCGGTAATAATACCACAACCTATTGCAAATATAATCTTACCCTTATTGTTGCCTGGAGAAGTAGAATAGTCAGTCGCCATGAAGAAAGCTCCTAGGAAAAGTCCTCCACCTAGAATTTCATATGGGATGATATTAAAAGGTACCCCAAGAATAGGTAAAAATATTGCAGTTGTAAGTATATAGACAACTGGGATTCTCCAGTTAATAACATTTCTAATGATTAAGTAGATTCCACCTAGTAATAAAAGTGCTGCAGAAGTTTCTCCGATAACACCGTAGATTTCTCCAGTAAACATTTCCATAAGTGGTGGAAGGTTCGCATATTCTCCAGCCTTTATAACTTGTAGAGGAGTAGCTTGTACCATTCCATCTACAGTAGCTTGAGCAATAGTGTCATAGTCGATGTATGCGGTCATTTCCTTAGCCCATGATGCCATAAGTACGATTCTTGCAGCAAGAGCTGGGTTCATAAAGTTTTGTCCGATACCACCGAAACATTCTTTAACAACGATAATTGAAAATACACATCCGAAAATTGCCATCCAATATGGAAAATCATAAGGAAGGTTGTAGGCAATTAAAATACCAGTAACAACAGCTGATAGGTCGTGTACTTGAATAGGTTTCTTAGCTAACTTTTGATAAGCATATTCAGATGCAACGCAAGTAAACGCACATACAATGGTCATAAAAAGAGCTCTAATTCCGAAGAAATAGATAGCACCTAAAAGAGCAGGTACAAGCGCAATGATTACATCAAGCATTATCTTTTGAACAGTATCCTTACTTCTAATATGTGGGGCAAGAGATACAAAATAATTAGCATTTAAATTTTCTTTTTCCATACTTACCTCACTGATTTCATTCTGATTTCACGCTTAGCAAGCTTGATAGATTGGGTTAAATGTCTCTTTGCAGGGCAAACGAAAGAACAGATACCACATTCCATACATTGGTCAGCATGAAGTTCGATACAAGTGTCAACATCTTCTTTTAAAATAGCTCTATTGATGTCAGTAGGATTGATCCTAGCAGGACAGTGGTCGATACATCTAGAGCATCTAATACAAGGGCTTTCTTCATAAGTATCTATGTCTTCATCAGTAAACACAAGGATACCAGAAGTAGTCTTGGTAATAGGGCTATCAAGATCGAAAACAGACTTACCAGTCATAGGACCGCCGCATACAATCTCAACAGTATTATCCTTAACACCGCCGCAAAAATCTAATATGTCTCTTACAGAAGTTCCGATCTTAACCAAGATATTCTTAGGCTTATTGATACCAGAACCAGAAACAGTGATAACTCTTTCGTAAGAAGGCTTACCTTCAATCACAGCTTCGTAAAAAGCAAGAGTAGTACCAACGTTGGTTAAGAAAACACCAACAGTATTGGTAACACCGTTTTGAGGGACGATTCTTCCAACTACCGCTTCGGAAAGTCTCTTAGAATCCCCTTGAGGGTACTTAGTCTTACAACCAACCACCTTGATATGGCTCCAAGCAGGGTTGCTTCTTATTCTTTCTTCCATCTTTTCGATAGCGTCTGGCTTATTTTCTTCGATAGCCATGTAAGAAACATCCTTGTTGTAGTAGTTAGCAAAGATTTCAAGACCCTTAAGTATTTCATCAGTCTTTTCTAACATGATTCTGTGGTCACAAGTAAGGAAAGGTTCACATTCCGCACCATTAATGACACACTCATCAAGCACAGGATTTTCGTTTTTAATCTTCGCATGAAGAGGAAAACCTGCACCACCCATACCGACAATACCCTTTTCTTTAACGAAAGGAATCATATCATCTAGGGTTTTTTCTTCATAATTTGGCATAGGTACGCGCTCAGCTTCTTCGCCGAGTTTGTCGTTTTTAATAACAATATGTTCACAGTATCTGCCATCTGCTGTGTACATCATTTTGATAGCTTCCACGGTTCCGGATACACTCGCATGCACAGGAGCGGAGATAAATGCTTCAGAATCACCGATCTTTTGGCCCATTTTGACATGGTCGCCAACCTTAACGATAGGTTTGTTAGCAGCACCTATGTGTTGAGACATAGGAATAGCCACAAGTTCAACCTCCGGCATAGTTTCTATCTGACATTTCTCTGAAAGTTCCTTATGCTCATCAAAGTGAATCCCACCAACTGAAAACGTGAGATTTCTTGAACTCATAAATTCACCTCTTTAAAGATAAGTCCATAATATTCTATAAATTTAATTATAACACTTTACCAAAATGACCTCAATCAAATTAACAAAAAAATAACATACTTATCACAAAGCTGTAGAATAAGAGGCTATTTAATATTTGTTATCAGTTGAAGGACGGAAGCGATAAAAAATAATATAAGGAAAAAGCTATACTAAAAGGATGTAGAATTAGGTTACATTAACATTGGTGCTACAACTACGGTCACCCTGGGAGGCAGTCTTGTTTGTTATTTTTATTTACAAAATGTATATAGGTGGTCGTCACCCTGAGCGAGGAATTTATTCCGAGTCGAACGGGTATAACCTCAACAGGCCACAAGTCCTCCCAACTACAATCATACTTCTAGGATATAATCACTCCCACCTGGTCATCCTGAGCGAACGGAGTGAGTCGAAGGATCTGACCTATATTTAACCCATCTTTGCCAAAAACTTTATAAAAATCTCTTCAAACTAACCAACATCATAGAGATCAAACTTAACTAATTAAATTAAATGCTATCCGTATAGCATGAGATTAAATTAAATGCTATACGTATAGCATGATAATAGTTATTAGTTTCATTTGCCAGGATTGCTCTTCAGAAGTTAGACCCGTTCGACTGCAGAGCCTTCGGCTCTTTCGCTCAGGGTGACTGTAGTTGGCAGAACGGTCTATTCTGAGATCCTTCGACTTCGACGACGTCGCCATGGCTCCACCGTCTTCGCTCAGGATGACTGGATGGGAGGGTCATCCTTTGGTTATCTTTCGAAACGATGTCTATAGGTGGTCGTCACCCTGAGCGAGCGCCAGCGAGTCGAACGGGTATAACCCCCACAGGTCAAGTCCTCCCAACTTACCAACCTTATCGAAATCAAACTTAACTAATTAATTTTAAATGCTATACGTATAGCATGAGATTAAATTAAATGCTATACGTATAGCGTGATAATAGTTATTAGTTTCATTTGCTAAGATTGCTCTTAAGAAGTTAGACCCATTCGACTACAGAGCCTTCGGCTCTTTCGCTCAGGGTGACTGCAGTTGGCAGAACGGTCTATTCTGAGATCCTTCGACTTCGACGACGTCGCCATGGCTCCACCGTCTCCGTTCAGGATGACTGGATGCAATGGTGACTGCAGTTTGAAGTTCCCCCTCTCCCCACAAAAAAATAGCGACCCTAAGCCGCTATTTCTAAAATATTATTTAAATTAAAAACTATCCATCAACCATAGGTCCTTATCCTCTTCTTCACCACATTTGGTGCGACCCTATTCATGACAATCGCTGCTACCAGGTGTACCACAAGCACCACTGCCACGATCTTTGTCGGTCCGTCAAGAGACTCAAGGTTTACAAATTTTGGAAGTATATCCACAACCAAGAATTTCAAAAGCACTACATAGCCGACAAATCCCAGGTTAAACATCATCACCGTGCCATTTCTCTTCACAGCTTGTTGTGGGTTGTCCCAGTCGAGTTTTGGTTTTATAGATCCGACAATCATCGCCAAGTTCGCGATAAAAAACATGCCGATAAACATCCCAACCAAGGCTCCAATCGCAGTCATAGGTCTAAATCCAACTAAGAAAAATACGAGCAAAAGCGCTGGAATCATATTTAATCCTTGAAGCACCATTGATGCTCTGACTCTTCCCTTTACCTGTTCCTTTGCAGATATTGGCAAGGTCTGTGTAAGCCAGATCTGTCTTCCTTCTCTAGTGAAACTTGTTAGCGCTGTGTTACTGGTCAAACTTACAATAGATGCCAAGATAAAAAATACTCCTGCAGAGATTATGATTTCTTCAGAAGGTTTTGCAAACATAGAGCTTACAAATTCTGACAACATTCCAAATTTTGGTGTCGTTCCCGTGGTCCTCGCGTTGTCAAATAGAAAAAACGCTCCAAATACCACAATAATCAGCCCACCAATTCCAATGTTAAATACATAGATCGGCGTCTTAAATACATTTAGAAGATCTCTCTTCATCAATGTCTTCGCAACGCCCTCTTTGGTGTTTCTTCCTACTTTCACCTTCTTGTTAGAATCTTTTGAGTTTTCAAGATTTATCGCCTTGAAGACGAATTCAGTTGATACTTTTGAAAATATATATAAAATTACACTTCCAAGCACAAGCGCTAATAGTCCCATGACTATCGCAATTCCAAGATTCTTTTCAAGTATTACCTTCAAAAATAAAATCTGTGGCACCCATCTTGCAACTTTTTCTATTCCGCCTGTAAGTGCTAGATTTTTCGTAACTTCGCCATTTACCCAAAATTGAGTCCAGATTGAACACATAACTAAAAGCGCAAATCCCACCATTTGGAAGATGTACTTGGTGCTTCTAAATTGATTTAGATACCTCATGAGTACAGACACAACTATGGTTATGACAGCTATTTCAAAGTTCACCGAACCTATGACAAGCATGATTACTGGCAGGATCTTCGCAACGTCGTTGAATCCAGCCTTCGCATATGGAATGTAGACGAAGCTTGCGTATATCCCAAATATGATGTAAAAGATAAGTCCCATTGATAGCGCCTTTGCAAATAGGATGTTCTCCCTCTTGATTGGCAAGGTCATAAGCATCTTCACCTCGTTTGAGTAAAAAATCGCCGACATAAATGCCACCATGTAAAATATCAATAGAAATAATCCCATTCCGAGAAACATCTGGATCATCACCATGTAACCCGCTTCAGTCCTAGCAATTTCTGTGATTGCAGAAAGAGCCACCACTCCGAAAAGTGCTACTATATAGATGGTTAAGAATAGGGCTAACAAGATATTTAAAACTCTCTTCCTCCTACCCTTGCCGTCGTTTGTCCTCAAATTGAAAATTCTATATGTGAAGCTTTTTAAATCCTTCTTTACTAATGTTTTAAGCTCTGTCATCTGTTAGCTCCAAGAATATTTTTTCCAAACTGCCTGTGTCCTTCGCCGCAGCTTTGATTTCGTCAAGGGTGCCCACTGCTATGACCTTGCCTCTATTTATGATGCCAATTCTGTCGCAGATATTTTCCGCAACTTCCATGACGTGGGTTGAGAAAAACACAGTCCTTCCCTCATCTGCCAAAGCCCTCATGATTTCCTTTAATCTAAATGAAGATTTCGCATCGAGACCAACCATTGGTTCGTCAAGGATCAGAAGCTTTGGACTGTGGATCAGCGCTCCCATGATGACGATCTTTTGCTTCATTCCGTGGGAATATCCGGCGATCATCACGTCGAGATTGTCCTGCATCTCGAATACTTCTGCGTACCTGTCGATCTGTTTATTTCTCTCTTCGTCGCTCAGTTCAAACACGTCGGCTATAAAATTTAGGTACTGTCTTCCAGTCATGATGTCGTAGATTTCTGGGCTATCTGGTACGTAGGCGATCTGTCTTTTCGCTTCCACATCGTCGTGAATCGCATCGATTCCGTCAACAGTTATACTTCCCCCATCAGGCATAAGCATGCCCACAATCATCTTAATCGTGGTGGTCTTGCCAGCTCCGTTTGGACCGAGAAATCCGTAGATTTCACCAGATTTTACCGATAGGTCGATGTTATCCACCGCCACCTTGTCTCCGAATTTTTTAGTTAAATTTTTAATTTCAAGCATATTATTCTCCTAAATTAGTCTTAATCTTATTATAAAGTTCAATCGTCTTCTCATCGTCTTCCATATTAAAGAATAGATTTTTATCCTTGGTCTTCATGTGAATGACCTTGTCCACATCTCTGTAAATATAAAGCCTCACAGGACCGATACCCTTCATCTCAAAATTGCCATAGCCTTGGGACTCGATTGCAGCACCGTTAGTTCTGATCATCTCAACCTTTGGAAATTCGTCGAGAAGCTCTAAATCTACCACGTCAGAAAGATCAATCTTGTCGCTGTAAATCTTAGCGATGATCTCCATCCTGTCACCGGTAAATTCATAGCTATACCTGGCAGGAGTTAAGAAATATCCCACAGAACCCACCAGCGCGATAATTAAAATCGTAGAAATTAAGTAGATCGCCTTTCCCGCCTTGTTGCCACGATTGATTTCCATATTTCCAATATTTAACTTAGAAGGCACGAGGATCCTCGGGTCATTTGGATTGTTGTAGCCGAAAAGATCGTAGAAATCATCTTCAGACGAGATAAATTCCTCGTCAATCTTCTGTTCAGACCCTACAAGATAGATGGTATAGGAAGTGACCACCACCATCTCAACAACCAAGTACCAAAGGATAAACTTCCCTTCTATGAAACCATCCAATAAAAGGACAAGTACCGAAGTAACGCCTGCAAAAATCGTAGCAAGAATAATCGCCACCCTTTCAGGATAGACCTTTGCACGGAGATTCTTACGGATATTTTCGTCCCTGTTTGAAGTGTAGACCGTGTTTCCCCTCCTTCTCAAAATAAAAGCAAAGAAGAGAAAGAGAAGCACGTTGATAAGCCCAGTTACAATAATCGTAAAAGCAAGAGTATTGATTTTAAACTTTAGAAGCGAAGGCAAGATCAAAATAATCGGCAAGATATAAAAATATTTAGAAATCTTAGCCTTTTCAATCTCCATATTCGCCACCACATCCACAAAGAGCACCTTGGCATCGTCCACGTTCCACGACTTTTTAAGAGCCCTTAGCTTCCTCATGGAAAGATAGGTGGAATAGCCCATACCTATAGAAACTCCCATCACAGAAATGATGAAGATATACATTATCAGAGCCTCAGACTTGGTCAAAAGCATAAGAAGAGGAAAGAAAAGAGAAGCTATGCAAATCTTCTTTCGCACCTCTTTTTCATGGAGCAAAATCTCCTGAACTTCCTCGGACTGAAACTGTGCATAAGACATGGTCGTCGCAAGGACATAGCCGTTTTCGTAGCGCAAATTCCTCTTTTGAGAAAAGTACGCAACAATAGAAATAAAATAGGCATTAGCCAACAAAATCATCGTAAATACCATCAAGAATCACCTCCACCTCGTCCTTGGAATAACCACGGGCAATAGCCTCCTTAAAAAGATCTTCCAAACTATCTTTATACACATCACTCTTTAGATGATCGCCAGAGTAAATCCGTGAACCGACGCTTCTGTCGACTTCGATAAACCCCTCGTCCTTCAAAAGAGTATAAGCCTTCTGCACCGTCATCGCATTTAAATTTAAATCACTTGCAAGACTTCTGACAGAAGGGATAGGATCTCCCCTCTTAAGCTCGCCGTAAGCAATGAGGTTTACAAACATATTCCGAATCTGAATGTAGATCGGAGTGTCCTTAGTCGTATCAATCTTATAAATCATAACCCACCTCTGTATTACTTATTATATAACACGTGGTACAGTTGGGCAATAAATATTTTTGTTAATTTATTTAATATGATGTTTGTAGGTGGTCGTCACCCTGCAAAAACGTCCTATCCCCCACTTGGTCATCCTGAGAGGCAGTCGAGTTCTACAAATCAGTCTTCACTTCGTTCGACTTCTTTGGAACTCTTTGCACAAGACCTGCGACGAAATCAAAGATTTCGGCTAGGGCTTCGAAGGATCTGACACATATTTAACCTATCTCTACCAAAAAAATTAAAAAAAACTCTACAATTCACCCCTGTAGCGGAAGCAACCTGCTTCCATAAACCCCGATACTAAACTCTATTAATTCAGGCATTAGCCGTACAACAATCTCGCCATCATATTCATCCCCCGTAGCGGAAGCAACCTGCTTCCATAAACATTTATACTACATTATCTTCCCTCAGGCGAAGCCGTACAACAATCTCGCCATCATATTCATCCCCGTAGCGGAACCTTCCAGGTTCCACAGCCGAAGGCGTGAAGTCTTTAAACCATAAAAATAATTTTATCTCATCGAGCGACAACATTCCCAACTGTAATAATCATCAATACTTGACTCCACCAGGGTTATACCCATTCGACTACGACGACGTCGCCACGGCTCCATCGTCTCTGCTCAGAGTGACTTGGTAGGAGGACGGCCTCTCTTTTTTGATTAATACATAGATTATTATCATCCTAAAAGGCAGTCAACTTTAACAAATCAAACACAGATTATTATTTGCCTACGTCTAAAATCTATTTAAAATAAAAAAAGGGATACATGATTTCTCAAGTATCCCTCTGCGTCCAAGACGCAAAATCTAATAGGTTGTGTTTACACAACTATGTCCCTATAGGACTATTATGCCTTTATTATACAGAATAATTAACTATTTGTCTAAAATGTATAACTCTTTAACTTTTTCATTTATTAGTTCCAAATATTCTACATCCTAAATTGATTCCGTGTAGAGCCTCTCGGCTATGGAAGCAAAATGCTTCCGCTACAAAAGTAAATCATTCCTTAATGATAAATATGTTTTTAAGATTAATAATCCTCAAGATGAATAAATAAAAAACTCAGCCGAAAGGCGTGCATCAACTTTTCCCTAATATTCATCCCCGTAGCGGAACCTTCTAGGTTCCACAGCCGAAGCCTAAAGTAATCCTCCCAACTGCGGTCACCATATGCGAACGTAATCACGCCCACTTGGTCATCCTGAGCGAAAGAGCCGTAAGGCTCTTAAGTCGAAGGATCTGACACATATTTAACCTATCTTTACCAAAAAATATTAAAAAATTCCCTCCAACTTCCCCAATCATCAATACTTTACCCCACCAGGGTTATACCCATTCGACTACGACGACTCCACCGTCTCCGCTCAGGGTGACTGCCTTCCTACGGTTTCTCCATCGAGATGGCTGCCTTTCCCAAAAAACAAAAAAAGCACTGTAAAAGTGCTAATTAATCCTCTCAAAAATCCCATATAAAATTGGCTTGTCAATACTTCTCCACTTGCTCTCGTACTCCGTCACAATATTGTCTGGAAAATCCTCAAGCTTCATATCAAAAGTCTTAAACACGCATTTGAAACCGCATTCATCGAAATAATCAAGACTCGCCTCGAAGAGATCCCTGTCGTCAACCTTTAGGTAAATCTTACCGCCAATCTTTAAAAACTTCTTATATCTTTCAAGAAAAAGCGGATAAGTGAGCCTTCTCTTCTGTTGACGAGGCTTCGGCCAAGGATTGCAGAAATTGATATAGATCGTGCTCACAGCATCCTCGTTAAAAACATCGTCAATCTTCTCAATATCGATGGCAACCGCCCTGACATTGTTAAGTTCATTGTCCTTTATCTTCCTCGCAGCATAGATAAACGCGTTGGTCTCCTTATCAAAAGCCACGAAATTCACATCAGGATGCCTAAGAGCCATCTGTCTTAAAAACTCGCCTTTGCCGGCACCAAGCTCCACCCTGATTTCATTGTCATTACCAAAAATCTCCTGCCAACTGTCCTTCAACCCCTCCGTCTCGAAAAACACGTAAGGGTTCTCCTTCATCTCCGGAATGGCAAAATGTTTCTTTCTAAGTCTCATATAATCACCAAGTAAATTATATAGATAAAAGAGGTTAAATTCAAGATAAACATAGGACTCGGATGGTTGGTGGATGTAACCTAAATAGTGAGAGATCCTTCGACTACGACGGCTATGCCGTCTCCGCTCAGGATGACTGGGTGGGTGGTTCTTACTCAAACTCCTTAGTTTGTTACTCTAATGACTCTATTGGGAATAAATTATTTTTTACGACGAATGTGTAAAGGATTGTCATCCTGAGCGAAAGAGCCGCAAGGCTCTGAAGTCGAAGGATCTGACCCATATTTAACCCATATCTGCACCTACAATCTTTCAAATTTAGAAATAACATCCCATAAATCATTCCATTCTGCATTGTCTTTTTCAATAAGAGAAATTTTTTTCTTTCTAGTCCAACCCTTTAATTGTTTCTCTCTTGCAATAGCATCATAAGATGAACCATATATCTCATAATACACCAATTTGTGTGTTCGATACCTCTTGCTAAATCCCTCTATAAGATTATTTCTATGTTCATAAACCCTTCTTACTAAATCATTTGTAACACCAATATAAAGCACGTTATTATTGAGATTGGTCATAATATAAGTATAATAATTCATAAAATATCCTTTTTATTTTATTATAACAGAATGCAAAAATTTAAATCGTGCTAAATGCATAGATATAACCCCACCAGTGGGAGATCCTTCGACTTCGGGTTTCGGCTAAAGCCTCCACCCTTCGCTCAGGATGACTGGTGGGGAGGTTCTTACTCAAACTCCTTAGTATGTTACACGAATGACTCTGTGGGGAATGAATTATTTTTTACGACGAATGTATAAAGGATTGTCATCCTGAGCGAAAGAGCCGTAAGGCTCTGAAGTCGAAGGATCTGACCCATATTTAACCCATATCTGCCAAAAAACATCTCTTCACCTTCGAGATCCCTCGAATCGAAACCTTCGGTTTCTCCCTCGGGATGACTGGGTGGGAAGAGTCACCCTGAGCGAACGAAGTGAGTCGAACGGGTCTAACCTCCGAAGGTCAAGTCCGGGCAAGTGAATTCATCAACACTTAACCCCACCATACTCGAGATCCTTCGACTACGACGACGTCGCCTTGCTCCACCGTCTCCGCTCAGGATGACTAGTGGGGCGGTTACCCTACCCTAAACAGCTGGTATGTCAACACTTTTTAGGACAATTCAAAATCGAATAAATCATTAGACTGATTTCAAAACATTCTAAAATATATTCCTAAATAGTCAAGGGTTCGG
>QWCK01007012.1_pt1 | contig 14221 bp, 10 predicted proteins | sample 1972571 | NCBI WGS metagenome assembly QWCK01 (sample SAMN09866710, study PRJNA288562) | Human gut metagenome isolate term2_stool, whole genome shotgun sequencing... | isolation source: gut | host: Homo sapiens | place: USA: California
AAACTAAAGATTCACTTCACAATACATCTCAATATATTCCTCAAATCGAGGCAGCGCTAAAGTCAGTTCTCCACGAACAGAACCATTCACAACACCACGTTCCATCAATCGCTTTCGATAGGTATTCAATAACTGTGGAGATATCGATAATTTCTCACGAATTTCCCCAGTTTTATAAACTCCCGTAGAAATTACATAAACAATCTTCCGGTCAAGTTCAGAAAGTTCACTCCATATCTTCTCATAAGCATAAATGATCAATTCCTCGTCAAACTTAGGAAGCAGTTTTTCAAGATCATCATTTGTCTCCCACTTCAAATAACCAAGAATCTGAAAAGCAAAAGGATACCCCTTTGTAAGTTTCGCCATCTCAACAGCCTCACTTGGAGAAATGTCAAATACAGAACGATAACTTGTAGTAATTGCAGGAATGCTAAGTGGTTCCAGAAAAATTTTTGGAGCACGATATAAAAATGTCAGACTCTTCTCGTTTTGAAGATTGCTGATATTATCAAACAAACCAGCCATTACAAGATACACAGGGTAATTCTGTGTAATATAAATCTGAAAATTACTAGCAAATACTTTGACATAAGAATTATTTATAATCTCATCAATGATAAAAAGAACTTTCTTTCCTTTATTTTTTAACTTCTCAAGAATATTACGAAGCATAGCTTCTTTTTCCAAAGAATCATTTGTTTTGTTTACCGACAACTCAGCAATTCCGAGATTTAGATTTAATCCAAGATCCAGATCATGAAATTGTGAAACGCGGGTAAGTTCGGAAACTGCACCAGCGATCAAATCTGTATCAGCACTCAATCTTAAAACAATCCATTGATCATTTGAAGAATAATGATCAGCAATTTCAGCAAGAGAAACCGTCTTTCCAGACCCCCTGACACCAGCAACCATATAAACTTTATTTGAAGGATTTTCCATATCAAATGTATGAATGATCTTTCCAATTTGGTTAGTGCGCGAAATGAATTCCGTAGGTTTTTGACCAAATGTTAAAGTAAAAGGATTTTCCATTTTCTATTCACCTCCATATTTATTTATGTTTATTTATGTTTATTATATGAATATATGTTTATTTATATTTATTTATGTTTATTATAATAAATAAATATAAATAAAACAAGAATATACACAAAAGACACTCCAAAAATGTTAAAATAAGAATAACAATCAAAAAACGACGATCAGGAGGAACCAAAAAACAATGAACATCAAAAAAGTAGCAGTTCTTGGAGCAGGTGCCGTAGGTTCTTACGTTATCTGGGGACTGTCAAATAATAAAAATATTACACTGGGAGTTGTAGCAGATGGTGAGAGAAATGAACGCCTCAAAAACCAAGGATTAATGATCAACGGAACAAAATACACACCGCAAGTGTGGACTCCAGAAGAAGCACACAATGTGGATCTTCTGATCGTATCTTTAAAATACGGAAGTCTGAGAGGGGCATTAAAGGATATTCAGACGATCGTAGGAGAAAACACAACGGTCATGAGTCTGATGAATGGAGTTGACAGTGAAGAGATCATAGCGGAGAAAATTGATAAATCACATATTTTATACTCTTTTATTAAAGTAGCATCACAGAAGAAAGAAGATGGATATCATTTTGATCCAGAAACAACAGTAGGGATTTATTTTGGAGAACTACAACAACCATACGAAAGCGAACGAGTAAAAGCAGTCGATGATATTTTTGAAAATACAGGTCTTCACTGGATTATCACAGATGATATTCAAGCAGAAATCTGGGGCAAATTCAAATTAAATGTCTGCAATAATCTGCCACAGGCAATCTTGGGAGTTGGAGTTGGATGCTATGAAGATAGTGAACATATGGCAGCGATCCGAGAAGGATTAAGAGCAGAGGTTGAAGCAGTTGCTAAAGCGAAAGGAATCGACTTAAGCACGATCAATGCAAAGTCTGGACGGGGGAGTGCGGTCAAAGCATCTGCAAGATACTCGACATTACAGGATATTGATTCTGGTCGCCACACAGAGATTGATATGTTCTCTGGTGCGATGATGAGAATGGGGAAAGAATTGGGGATTCCAACCCCATATAATGAATATACATATCATATGATCAAAGCATTAGAAGAAAAGAATGATGGAGTATTCGAATATCAAGGGGAGAATGATAGAGTGTCTTGGTCTAAATAATAATGTATAATAATGTAAAATAAGGGAAAATGCATGTATAACAAAAAGAAAAAAATAAAACATAAGACGTTGAAGATGTTAGATCAGACAATTGAAATCGTAGAGAAAAACAAACAAAGTGAAGTGAGGACTGTTGTAGCAGATATTCCAGTATATAAAGGAATTGCTTTATATGTAGCGGATAAAGAAACTGGAAGAATCTATGGGGCTACAGATGTTTCAAAGATAGGAGTGAAATTAGATGATATGGGGCTTCGCAAGCAGAGAAAGAAGATTGCGAAGGAGAAGATTGCATCGGGAATCATTCGTGTCGATGGAAAAAAGAATTATTATATCTTAAAGAAAACACAGAAATATATCGTTGGTATTACATATTGGATTGCGGTAGACAACAAGAGTAATTTGATCGCAATATTGATCATGGTTGTATATTTGAGTATTGCAGCAATCGGTATTCTATTTATGGTACTAAGATTATCGAAAGTTAAAAAGAAGAATAAGGAACAATCTGTGATGATTTCCTCTATTTCAGAGATGTCGAATATCGATAAGATGACAGGATGTTTTAATCGAAAAGCATATGACGAAGACATTTCAGAGATACGCATGGATTCTCAATTTATTTATGTTTCCATGGATGTGAATGGACTAAAGATCATCAATGACAGACAAGGACATGCAGCGGGAGATGAATTGATCTGTGTAGCAGCATCTTGCATGAAGACCAGGTTTGATAGATATGGAAAAGTTTATAGAATGGGTGGAGATGAATTTGCAGCAATTCTATTTGTGAAAAGAGAACAGTTTGAATGGATCAGACGGCAATTTGATGGAGATATCAAGTACTGGAGCTGTAACCGGATCAAGGAGCTTTCGATTTCCTATGGATATGTTTCAAGCAGTGAATGCCAATGGGGTTCCATGAAAGAGATATCAGATGTTGCTGATATTTGTATGTATGAAGAAAAAGCGATGTATTACAAGAAAAATGGAGTAGACCGTCAGGGACAGCCAGCCGCTTATGTAGCTCTTTACAGATTGTATACACAGATTCTCCGAATTAATCTGGAAAAAGACTGTTATAAGATTTTAAATTGGGAAGAAACCAAGAATAAAAAGAAACAAGACTCCATAGGAGCTTTGTCAGAATGGTTTCACAATTTTGAAGATATACGGCTTATTCATTCAGATGATTTGGCGAAATATCTTAGAAAGACAAAGATTGAATATCTGAAAAAGCAATTTGCAAATAAAAAGAAATTTGTAACGATCACCTATCGAAGAAAAGAAGGAGATGGTTACAAGAGGATAACATTAGAAATTATTCCAGAAGATGAGAATTCACAAAATACATATGAAGGATTTTTATATGTTAAAGAATGATCTATAAAAGGAAACAATAGAAATTAAAAAAAGGACGTGACGGCAGAAAACAAAATAATGACACAAAATTTACTGAAAAAATTAGCACTACTAAAAATAGACGTAAAAAAATTTCATTGCTATAATAGAGATAGGAATAAGAAAAAAAATAAAGAGGAAGAAACAGTAACACCAGTTGTAGAAACAACACCAGAAGTACCAGCGAAAGAAGGTATGATTTTGGTAAGGGAAGGAATTAAACTGGGACTTCCAACGGTAAGCATGGAAGAAGCGATCGTGGCAGCAGGGGAACTTTTAAGAGATCTTGGATATGTAGATGATGATTATATTCCAGCAATGATCCGAAGAAATGAAGAAGCATCTGTATACATGGGATTAGGACTTGCAATTCCACACGGAACAGAAGATGCAAAAAGAGACGTAAAAAGAAGCGGAATTATTGTGATGCAGTATCCAGACGGAGTCGAATTTAATGGCGGAACAGCACAGCTTGTCATTGGAATTGCTGGAGTTGGAGATGAACATTTAGAGATTCTTGGACAGATCACAGAAGCAGTGACAGAAGAAGAAATTCTGGAAGAATTAAAGAAGACGACGGACGTTGATTATGTTCTTAATACATTCACGAATTAGTTTTTTTCGTAACGTCAGGAAGTGGAAAAACTGTGTTAATTGGATAGAAAATAAAAAGAAAAAAATGTCAGGTACATCTAAGTTTTCGAGAAACTTAGATGTACCTGACATTTTTACAGTTAAAAATTTATCATGACTTTTTCAATTCATCTCTTTTTTTCTTCAGGATGCGTCGTAACTGTCCAAATTCTCTTACATGTTCACGAGGCATCATCTTAGGGAATGCACGTAAAATACGGCGTGATGTAAATGTAGGAAGTTTTGCCATCTTTTCGTATTTGCTACGAAGTTCCTCAGCTCGCTGTTTTAAAGAATCCATACGAGCTTTGAGTTCATCTGCATTTTCCTGTTTGGCTTCATCAACTTTCTCTCGAATAACATCTGCACGAGCTTTTAATCGGTCTTGAGCCTCCAGACCATCCATCATACTATCGTAGATATTTTCACCGATCTGATCAGAAATATTACGCAGTTCTTTTGCAATATCCTCCATAAGGGCAAGACGTTTGTTGAATTTTAAAATACCCTGAACCGTGATGCAAATATCAACTATAAGAGCAATGCTTAATAAAACAAGCAGAAATTTTCCAAGCCATATCGGGAGAAAAGAAACTAGTTTATCCGTAAAAGGATAGATAAGTTTCACGATCAATACACAAGCGACGCCCCAGATCGCAGAAAATAAAGGACATACATAGCCGCCGATATTCAATGGCATTTCAGAATAATCCCACCATCTGTGATGAAACATCTTTTCAAGAAGAAAACCCGTTAGCCATTCAAGAAAAGTAACGAGAATGGTGGAGGTAATATAAAGCAAGATCAAGTTTCCGACGTAAGGCTGAAGAGAAGCAACGACAACCGTCACTCCAATTCCATAAATCGGACAGATCGGACCATTTAGAAATCCACGGTTTACAAAGGAATGTTGTTTAAAAGCTGCAAAAGCGACTTCAGAACACCAACCAAGAAACCCATATATAAAAAAGCTAAATAAGATATCGTAATAAGTCATAAAATCTCCTTCTTTATATCTTTTTTACAGTATAACAACAGTTACACCAAGATCTCCTTCACCATATTCACCATCACGGTAACCGGAGATACGTTTTTGTTTCTTCAACTGTTTAAAGTAATTATGAAGCCCTTTACGTAAAGCACCAGTTCCTTTTCCATGGACAACAGTGATCTGTGCTAAGTTGGCCAGGCACGCATCATCGATGTACTTATCAAGCTGTGCGATTGCTTCATCAACCGTCATACCCATAACATTGATCTCAGGTCGGATGGAAGCGGATTTGTTGATCGCAGTACGTCCTCGGTTACGACTTTCATTTCTTTGATTTTCACGTTTTACATCTTTGGCCGTTTTTGTGATCTCAAGGTCTTTGATGTTAACAAGAGAACGCATCATACCCATCTGAACATACAGATCACCTTTGGCATTTGGGAGCGTGGAAACAGTTCCGGCAAGGGAAAGACTTGTTACATAAACTTCATCACCAACATGGAAATCATTCGCCTCGTGACGTTTCTTGTTCTTTTTCTTGGATTTGTAAGCCATTTGACCTTCTAATTTTGTCATGCGGCCGCGAAGATCACTTCGCATATGTTCCATCTTCTTATTTGCATCTGGATTCTTGTTTTGTTTCTTTAATTTGTTATATTCACGGATCGTAGAATCTGCGATCTCTTTCGCCTCAGAGATGATATTGTGAGCCTCTTCACGGGCGTCGCGAAGCATCTTATCACGTTTTTCTTTTATATTATCCTGACGAGATTTTAAACTCTTACGGAGAGTTTCGATTTCCTTACGGTATTCAAGGATCTCTTCCTGTTCTTTTTCAATCGTCTGTTTACTCTTTTCAAGGTCAGCTAAGATCGTTTCAAAATCTTTGACAGATTCATCAATCTGATCTGCAGCACCTTCAATGATATGTTCATCCAATCCTAATTTGCGGGAAATTGCAAACGCATTACTTTTTCCAGGAATACCGATCATCAGACGGTATGTTGGAGAAAGCGTTTCTACATCAAATTCGCAGGAAGCATTTTCGATATCATCGGTGGAAAGTGCGAACATTTTAAGTTCACTGTAATGGGTTGTCGCCATTGTTTTAATTCCACGTCCGTGCAGATCACTTAAAATAGAGATCGCAAGTGCGGCACCTTCGATTGGATCAGTACCACCACATAATTCATCGAGTAATACTAAAGAATCTCGATGAGCTTGCTGAACGATCGATACAATATTTGTCATATGAGAAGAGAAGGTACTTAAGTTTTGCTCAATACTCTGCTCATCTCCGATATCTGCAAAAATTTCACGAAAAATTCCAAGAGAAGATCCTTGGAATGCAGGAATATGAAGGCCTGCCTGTCCCATCAAAGATAATAATCCAACGGTTTTTAAAGATACAGTTTTACCACCTGTATTTGGTCCGGTCACGATCAGCATGGAGAAATCTTTGCCGAGAGATACGTTGATCGGAACGACTTTTTTGCGGTCTAGTAAAGGATGACATCCCTGTTTGATATTGATAATTCCATCTTCACGGAAAATAGGTTTGGATGCATCAATATCCTTCGCATATTTTGCCTTTGCAAAAATGAAGTCTAATAATACAAGGGTCTTCTGGTTATGTGCAAGATCATCAACACCATAAGAAGCCTGTTCACTTAATATAGAAAGAATATGCTCAATCTCAGATTGTTCTTTTCCTTCCAATTCTTTTAATTCATTATTTAATGTTACAACAGACATTGGTTCAATAAACAGCGTATTTCCAGAAGCAGACTGATCATGGATCATACCTTGGAATGAACTTCTGTACTCTTGCTTGACTGGTATGCAGTAACGCCCATTTCGCATTGTAACGATCGCATCCTGTAATTTATCCTGATTGGATGCAGAGCTTACCAGCGTAGTTAACTGTGTATGAATCTTCTGGTTTGTCTGTTTCATTGCACGACGGATATGTTTTAAAGTAGAAGAGGCATCATCACTGATCTCTTCTTCAGAAATAATACAGCGGCGGATCTCGTGCAGAAGATCATCTAAAGGAACAAGGCTTTCAAAAAGCTCGTCGAGAGAATCTGCTTCAAGATCCTCTTCCATGCGGACTCCGTAAGAAACGGCATTCTTTACAGATTCCAGAACACGAGCGATATCAAGAAGTTCCCCAGTTCCAAGTGTACCTCTCATCTTCAAACGGGCAAGAGAAGGGGAAAGATCACTTACTCCAAAAAAAGACACATTTCCACGCTTATAGATACGTGTCAATGCATCCTGTGTCTGATCCTGAGCGTTTAAGATATCAGCTTCTTCAGTCATTGGTTTTAAATTGGCACACATTAACTTACCTAGTTCGGTTGTTGCGTATCCTGTTAAAATATTTATAATCTTATCAAATTCAAGTGTTTGTAATACTTTCTGATTCATGAAAAATTCCTCATTTACATTAAATTATTGCAACTCACTAAAGAGTTTAACACAGATTGTTTGGACTGTAAACATAGGGAAAATGGCAATTCCAGACGTTAATTTACGAGAACTTAACATAAAAAGCAGTATGATTTTACATTTGACCAGTACAATAGAAATTACATCGTATAGAGATTTGGAGGAAAAGATGAAAACACAGCAGAAGATTTTTATGAACCGGGAACTGTCCTGGCTTAAGTTTAACGAACGCGTATTAGAAGAGGCTGAGAATAGAGAAGTACCACTATGTGAACGATTGACATTTGCATCCATTTACCAGAGCAACTTAGATGAATTCTTTATGGTAAGAGTTGGATCTTTGATCGATCAGATGTTACTTGATAAGAACATGAAAGAAAATAAGACAAAGATGACACCACAGGAACAGATTGATGCGATCATTCCACAGGTACAGAAATTAAATAGAAGAAAAGACAGCGTATATGAGGAGATGATGGATTCTTTGAAAGAACACAACATCCATCTGGTAAATTTTCAAAAAATATCTAAAAAAGAAAGCGAATATTTAAGAGCTTATTTTCAAGCAGAAATCGCGCCATTGATCTCTCCTACGATCATAGGGAAGAGACAGCCATTTCCTTTTTTAAAGAATAAAGAAATCTACGCAGTTGCTGTGTTAGAAACTAAAAATGGAAAAGAAAAATTAGGAATTATCCCATGTGGAAATGAAACGTTTGACAGATTGATCAATATTTCTGGAAAAGATGCTTATATGTTATCAGAAGAAATGATTCTTCACTATGTGCCAAGGATCTTCAAAGGATACCATGTCAAAGCAAAAACATTGATCCGAATTACAAGAAATGCAGATATTGATGCAGATTCTATGTATGATGAAGATCTTGATTATCGCGATTTCATGGTAGAACTGATCAAGAAAAGAAAGAAATTAGCACCAGTCCGAATGGAATTATCAAGAGAGATGGATGGAGAGATCATTGATCTTTTATGTGAATATCTGGAACTTGAAAGAAAATATGTATTCTATACACAGACACCGTTAGATCTGTCTTTTGTATTTAAGATTCAGGATATTTTAAGAAGAGAGACAGACTTGTTTTTTGAGAAAAGAGTTCCTCAAAGATCACCACAGTTTAACGAAGAAATGCCAATTATGGATCAGATTGAAAAAGAAGATAAGTTACTCTCTTATCCATATGAAAGTATGCGGCCATTTCTAAAAATGCTTCAGGAAGCGGCAGAAGATAAAGATGTTGTTTCAATCAAAATGACATTATATCGTGTCGCAAAGCAGAGTAAGATCATTGCATCTTTGATCGAGGCAGCAGAAAATGGAAAAGATGTCACGATCCTTGTAGAATTAAAGGCTAGATTTGATGAGGAAAATAATATTGAATGGTCCAGACAGTTAGAAGATGCAGGATGCCGCGTGATCTATGGATTAGATGGTTATAAAGTACACTCTAAATTATGTCTGATCACAAGAAAGAAAAAAGGAAAAGTATCTTATATCACACAGATCGGAACAGGAAACTACAATGAAAAGACAAGCAGACTTTATACAGATCTTTCTTTAATGACAGCAAATGTAGATATTGCGTTGGAAGCTGCGGAAGTTTTTCAGGCATTATCTATGGGAGAGACTGTGGAAGAAACGGATCATCTGCTAGTAGCTCCACACTGTCTACAGAATAAAGTGCTCCATATGATCGATCGGGAAATTGAACATGCAAAAGCTGGAGAAACAGCTTATATTGGATTAAAAATGAACTCTTTAACAGACAAAAAGATCATGGAGAAATTAATCAAAGCATCCAAAGCAGGTGTGAAGATTGACATGGTCATTCGAGGAATCTGTTGCCTGATTCCGGGAGTAAAGGGTGAAACAGATAATATTCAAGTAAGAAGTATTGTGGGAAGATACTTAGAACATTCAAGAATCTATATTTTTGGAACGAAGGGCAGAGAAAAAGTTTATATAGCGTCAGCAGATTTTATGACAAGAAATACATTAAGAAGAGTCGAGGTAGCCGTACCGATCTACAATACAGATATTAAAATGCAGCTGATCGAGATGTTTATTACAATGTTAAGTGATAATGTAAAAGCAAGAGAAGAAGATCACAATGGAAATTATAAAATTCCTAAAAATCAGGATACACCACTAAATTCACAGGAATTTTTCTATAAGCAGGCATATTTAAATGCGGAAAATGTAAATTCATAAACAGTTTTGTGCCTTTTGAAATCATGACGTTCATAATAAGTAAATTTCACTAGATTTTACAACTAAACTGTGGCATAATAACATAGGTAAAAAATAGAGGATTTAAAAATCGCCAGGAGAGTTGGCTGGCGAAGAACGAATTTAGAAAGGCACAAAGCAATGAGATATATTAGTGATTTGCACGAAGGAGATCAGGTTTCCGAGATTTATTTATGCAAAACAAAATCACCGGGAACATCCAAATTTGGAAAATCATATTATTCCCTGACACTACAAGATAAAACAGGAATGATCGACGGAAAGGTATGGGAACTTACCAATGCGATCGGGCATTTCGAGGCGATGGACTACATTTTAGTCAGAGGACAGGTAACAAGTTATCAGGGTTCTAACCAGTTAAACATCCAACAGATCCGTAAAGCTCAGGAAGGTGAGTTTGACATGGCAGATTATATGCCAAGTACCAAGAAGGATATTGATGGGATGTTCAAAGAGCTTCTTGCAATGATCAGCAAGACAAAGAACCAGTATTTAAAACAGTTAGCAGAGAAGATCTTTATAAAGGATAAAAATTTTGCAAGAGAATTCAAAGTACATTCCGCAGCAAAAAGCGTACACCATGGGTATATCGGAGGGCTTTTAGAGCACAGTTTATCTGTAGCGAAGATTTGCGAAAGCTATGCAAATCTGTATCCACAGTTAAACAGAGATTTGATCGTAATGTGCGCATTATGGCATGATATGGGGAAAGTCGAAGAATTATCAAGTTTCCCAGAGAATGACTATACAGATGAAGGTCAGTTAGTTGGACACATCGTGATGGGAGCGATCAAATTAGACCGCCTGATCCGTGAGATTCCAGGTTTCCCACCAAAACTTGCAAATGAAGTAAAACACTGTATGTTAGCACATCACGGAGAATTAGAATTTGGTTCTCCAAAGAAACCTGCATTATTAGAAGCAATTGCACTAAGTCAGGCAGATAATTTAGACGCGAAGATGGAAACATTTGCAGAGATCATGGAGAAACAAAAAGAAGATCAGGAATGGTCAGGATTCCAGCGTTTATTAGATACAAGAATCCGTAAGACCTCTATCTAAAAGAATTATAATAAAATAGGATCAATACAACAGTTTAACCAAGAAAAAGATACAGAGGTGCGTATGGAATTTAAAAAAAATCAGATCGTAGAACTCTATATCGATGACATTGGGAACGAAGGAGAGGGCATCGGCCATATAGATGGTTATGCCCTTTTTTTAAAAGATGCAGTCATCGGAGACAAAGTTCGTGCAAAGATCATCAAAACAAAGAAAAATTATGGCTTCGCAAGAGTAGAAGAAGTCATAGAAGCATCCAAAGACAGAGTCAGCCCACGCTGTTCCAAAGCAAGACAGTGCGGAGGATGTACATTACAGCATTTAGCTTATGAAAAGCAGTTAGAATATAAATTTAATAAAGTGAAAAACTGTTTAGAAAGAATTGGAGGCTTAGAAAATATTGAAGAAAAAATGGAACCGATCCTTGGGATGGAAGAACCATTTTACTATCGAAACAAAGCTCAGTTTCCAGTCGGATATGACAAAGAAGGGAATCTTATCACAGGATTTTATGCAGGAAGGACGCATCATATTATTGATTGCACACACTGTATGATCCAACATCCAGTGAACGAACAGATTTTATTAAAAGTCTTGGACTATATGAAGAAAAACAATATTACAGCTTATGACGAAAAGACCCATAAAGGATTGGTCCGCCACATTGTAACAAGAGTCGGATTCAAAACAGGTGAGATCATGGTCTGTCTTGTTGTGAATGGGAGCAAAAAGAATCTGAGAAACTTAGAAATGCTCGTAGATTCCTTAACAGAAGTCGAAGGAATGACAAGTATCTGCGTCAATATCAACAAAGAAAAGACAAACAGGATCTTGGGAAGCAAGATTGAAGAAGTATATGGTAAACCATACATTTATGATTATATTGGCAATGTAAAATACCAGATCGGACCACTATCTTTCTTCCAGGTCAATCCAACACAAACAAAAGTATTATACGAAAAAGCTATGGAATACGCAGATTTAAAAGGCGAAGAAACCGTATGGGATCTCTATTGCGGAATCGGAACTATTTCCTTATTCCTGGCTCAGAAAGCAAAGAAAGTTTATGGAGTAGAAATCGTCAAAGAAGCCATCGACGACGCAAGATTAAATGCTAAGATGAATGGCTTTGATAATGCAGAATTCTTCGTAGGAAAAGCAGAAGAAGTACTTCCAAGAGAATACGAGAAAAATGGAGTCTATGCAGACACGATCGTCGTTGACCCACCAAGAAAGGGATGCGACAGTAAACTGTTAGAAACAATGGTGAAAATGGCACCCAAACGAATCGTATATGTAAGCTGTGATCCAGCAACACTAGCCAGAGATTTAAAAGTACTATCAGAACAAGGCTACGAAGTCGAAAAAGTCTGCGCCGTCGACCAATTTAGTCACAGCTCACATGTGGAGACTGTGGTGAGATTAAAACGAAAATAGGTTATTTTATTTGTATGAGTTGAAGGTCATCGAGTATTTAGAGAAAAAATGAAAGATAGCATGTGAGCAACACGAATTCCATTGACGGAGTTTTGACAGAACGCTTATCCGCTGGATCTCCTGCGATTCTATCAAAACTCCTATGGAATTCGATCGTTGCTCACATGCTATCTTTCATTTTTTCTCTAAATACCTGAAGACTTTCAATTTAATAATATAAGCAATTCCATCACGAGTATTCGCACGTGTCTGGTAAACACAGATATTGCGGATCATATCACAAGCATTCTCCATAGCAACGGAATGAATACCAGGGATAGATAACATAGAATAATCATTTTCACTGTCACCGATCGCGATGATCTCTTCTGGTTTTAATCCATCTTTTTTTGCATAATCTAGTAAAGAGCTTCCCTTCTGAGCATTGATAGAAGTAATCTCAATATCCGTTGGAACCGTAGATACAACAGCAAGTCCCGGAATCTTTTCGAGTTCTACACGTAATTTCTTTAAAGATTCATGATCTGGAGAGTTTGATGTGATCTTTAGGATGCGGTGGTCACTGTTTATTTATTAAATGCATCAAAAATGGTGCGGACAGTTTCTTTGTCAAGAATATGCTCGAATAAAAGATTTCCATCTTTATCAAAAGCACAAGCTCCATTACTGCAGATTAAGTCGCATTTTAATCCGGCTGCTTCCACAAGACCGCGTGCATTTGGATATTCACGTCCTGTGTTGATAATAAAATTGATACCATTTTCCTGAGCTCTTTTGATCGCTTCGACATTGATCGGGGTAATCTGACGATAGCTGTCAAGAAGAGTACCATCCATATCGGATGAAATTAATTTAATCATGTGATAGCCTCCTGTATTGGGTGTAATTTCTTCTCATCTTTATAGTATCACAATTGGAATAGATAAAACATTCCAAATTGCTTTAAAATATATTTCAATGATCATTGTTTGGAAAGAATCTGTTCCAACACGATTGCAACGCCATCGTGATCGTTATCTGTTGTGTGATGGAGACAAATCTCCTGAATGATATCATCTGCATTTCCCATGGCAATGCTTTCGATATAAGGAAGTCCAAGCATAGAATAATCATTTTCACTGTCACCGATCACCATGGTATCTTTCAGTGAAATCTGATATTTCTCAGTATAAAAATGAACGGCTGCACCTTTTAATGCATTTACAGCTGTGATATCGAGACGATATGGACTCTGATGGGATACTGCAAAGTGTGGGACCTGCGTATGAAGGCTGTTTGTAAGCTGTTCAAGTTTCTGCTGGTCTAAGGACTGTGTCGTGATTTTAATGATCTGTGGATTCTCAGAAAGAAGAAGTTGTCCATTATCATAAAAATGAGCATTTTCAAGTCGTTCACAGATATAAGATTCTTCATCTAGTGTTTGACTTGGAAATTCTTCTCTCAAAGCGGGAACAACTTCAGAAGACAGATAATTTGCATATCCTTCCTTGGAACCTAAGACACATAATCCACGGGTACTGTGGATCTCATAAAAAGTACGACAGGAACCAAAGATCCGCAGCATCTCAGGGATACGTTTGGTTGGAATATAAGAAGCATGCAGCTGGTCCCCAGAAGTATCAAAGATGCAGGAACCGCCAAAACATGCGATATCACAAGAAATATCGTATGCATCGAGGAGTTTTTTGGCATCAAAATAATTCTGTTCCGTATTGATCAAAAGACGGAGTCCCTTTCTTTGAATTTGTTTGATCGCACGGAGTGTACGATCACTGATTTGTTGTTT
>QWCK01004303.1_pt1 | contig 14211 bp, 15 predicted proteins | sample 1972571 | NCBI WGS metagenome assembly QWCK01 (sample SAMN09866710, study PRJNA288562) | Human gut metagenome isolate term2_stool, whole genome shotgun sequencing... | isolation source: gut | host: Homo sapiens | place: USA: California
CAGGCAAAGAGCCCGGGCACCAGCCAACTCATCAGCGTCTCCGGGTCAAAATCTGCCAGGTCAATGCCCCCTGCCGTAACCTGGGCGTCCTGGTAGGGGCGGAGGCCGGTCACGGCTAGCGGGTAATTTTTGGCCAGGGCCGTAAAGGCCTGCGGCATATCCGCCGGCAAGTCCGCAGCCCCATCGGTCATTTTGCCGGCATAGAGCCGCCGCATCAGGACAAGTCCCAGGGGCTTGGGCAAAAGGCCGGCGGTAAAGGCGGCCACCGGCTGCCATCCAAGGCGGTCCATCCGCAGGGCCAGGTGAGCCGCCAATCTTTCTGCAGGCAGGTCCGGGAAGAGGTCGAGGTGCAAACGTATGTTCTGGCCTTCCAACCGCTCACCCACCCCATGGGCCAGGTCAAAGGCCACCGGGCCGCTCAAGCCATCTGCGTTAAACAAGACTTCCCCGGAAGCATCCGGCCGGTCCTGGGATGCCTTAAACCGGGCATCCACCCACCAGCGCACCCCCTGCAGGCCACGGATGGCCGCTTTTTCCGTACAAATTGGGCAAATGGCCGGGTGGCGGGGCCGGGAGACATGGCCAAGGGCCTCTAAAAGGGCATAGCCATCGGTGGTCCCACCCAGCTGGGGTGCCGCCTGGCCACCGCAGGCCACAATAACCGTCCGGCCTTCCACCGGCTCACCATGGCTGTGAACCTGGAAGGCCCCGTAGCCACCGCTGATCCCCGTTACCCGATGGTCCGTCCGCAGGACAACCCCCCGGTGGGCCGCCCACAAGCGGAGGGCATCGGCCACCATGCCGGCCTTTCGCGCATAGGGGTAGACCCGGTCACGGTCATCAATATAGGGCGGCAGGCCCAGGTCGGTGAAAAATTCCCCGCTGGGGTCCTTCATCAAAAAGTCGAACCGGATGCCCGAACGGATGAAGACTTTCTTGATGCCGGGCAGGGCCCGGACCTTCCGCAGCAGCATCATATAGTCGGTGTGATCCGCATCCAGATTGGGGCAGGCCTCCGGAGCCAGACAGGCACGGTTTTTGCACATGCCGTGCTTCAGCTGCTTCTGGCAGCTGGGGCGGCGGAATGTGGCGGCGGGGCCGCCGATATCGTGGATATAGCCCTTAAAGCCGGGGTGCTGGATGAGCAGCTTGGCCTCCCGGATGACGCTCTCGTGGCTGCGGGAGGTGACGGTGCGCCCCTGGTGGAAGGCCAGGGAGCAGAAGTTGCAGGCCCCGAAGCAGCCCCGGTTGTGGGTGATGGAGAAGCGGACCTCCTCGATGGCGGGCACGCCGCCCATGTCGTCATACATGGGGTGGGGCTCCCGCACATAGGGCAGCTCGGCCACCCGGTCCAGCTCCTCGGTGGGCAGGGGATAGGCGGGGGGATTGACGATGAGAAAGCGCTTGCCGTGCCGCTGGATGATGGCCTTGCCCACGGCGGCGTCGTGCTCCTGATACTCCACCATATTGGCCTGGGCATAGGCCCGCTTGGAGGAGGACACCTCTTCAAAGGAGGGAACTTCCACCCGGGGATAGGCGCACACCCCGGGGTAGTCGGCGGCCACGCAGGTGCCCCGCACGTCGGTGATCTCGCTCACCGGGGTACCGGAGTTTAAGCGGGCGGCGATGTCCAGGGTGGCCGTCTCCCCCATGCCATAGGTGAGGATATCCGCCTGGGCATCGAAGAGGATGGAGCGGCGGACCTTGTCCTCCCAATAGTCATAGTGGGCAAAGCGGCGCAAAGATGCCTCCAGTCCGCCAATGATGATGGGGATGTCCCCAAAGGCCTCCCGCACCCGGTTGGAGTAGACCACGGTGGCGTGGTCGGGGCGCAGTCCGGCTTTCCGTCCGGGGGAATAGGCGTCGTCGTGGCGGCGCTTGCGGGCGGCGGTGTAGTGGGCCACCATAGAGTCGATGTTCCCCGCGGAGATGAGCACCCCCAGCCGGGGGCGGCCCATGGAACGAAACGCCTCCGGCCCCCGCCAGTCCGGCTGGGCCAGAATGGCCACCCGATAGCCCTCCGCCTCCAGCAGCCGCCCGATGATGGTGGGGCCGAAGGACGGGTGATCCACATAGGCATCCCCGGTGATGAGCAGAAAGTCATAGTCCTCCCAGCCCCGGCGCTGCATGTCTGCCAGGCTGACGGGAAGAAACAGGTCGCGGTCAAACTCCATGATGTGCCTCTCTTTTTCCGGCGGACAGCTTATCTGTCATAGCCGATGTATTTTTCCAGAATATCCAGGGGGACCCGGCTGCCCTGCTCCTCGCCCACCTTCACAAAGCCATACTTCTGATAGAAGTGCTGGGCCCGGTCGTTATAGGGGGCACAGCGCAGGCGCAGCTTGTCCCGGCCCAGGGGACGGAAGAAGGACACCGCCTGGCCGATGAGCTGCACGCCCAGGTTCTGGTCCCGGCGGCTGGGGGCGATATAGCAGAAGGGGATGTATCCGGCGTTCAGCTCCTGATAGCGCCGGGTATCCAGCTGGAGCAGCCCGGCAAACTCGTCCCCGGACATGGCCACCGTCACCCCCCAGGGGGAGCGGGACAGGTGTTCCTGGGCATCCCGCAGGAAGCCCTCCCCGTCAAAGGCCAGCTCCGGTCCGTGGGTAGAGCGCCAGGCCTCCGCCCGGGCAGCCAGATAAACAGACTCTTTTTCCTTCTCCCAGTCCAGGGGGCGGTACCACAGGTTTACGTCCCGGACGGAGCGGTCCTTCCGCCACCAGTTCTGCCGGGCCATGGTGCGGATCTCCTCCGGCAGATGGGAGGCGTCCAGCTCCAGATCGGGGTCCAGGGTCAGGCGGCCCCCGTCATAGAACAGCCGGGTCACAGCGGTGTTCTCGCTGTGACCCATCTTGTGCCAGTCCTGGGGAGCCACGCCCTTCACCATGGCCAGCAGCTGGCGGATGGCCGTGCCATGGCAGAAGACGGCGATGGTCTTGTCGGGATAGCCGCCGGCAATGCGGCACAGGGCGGCGTGGACCCGCTCTCCCACCTGGGCCAGGCTGTCCCCGTTGGGGGCCTGCCAGCTGGGGTCGCTGCGGTTGAAGAGGGCGATGCGGTCTGCGTCAAAGCGGTACACCTCGCCCCAAGGCTTGTCCTCCCAGTCCCCCATGTGGACCTCCCGCAGGCCGGGGTCGGTGTGCAGCTCCAGCCCCTTTGGGACATAGACCGCCCGTGCGGTGGTCATGGTACGATAGAGGTCGCTGGACCACACCGCATCGATGGGGATATCCTGAAAGCGGCGCTGGAGGGCGGCGATCTGGGCAAAGCCGTTGTCGGTGATGAGCGCGTCATACCAGCCGTGGATGCGGCGGTACAGATTCCCCTCGGCCTCGGCGTGACGGATGAGATAAATGGTGGTCATTGGCAAACAGTCCTTTGTTCCTGGAATGTAGGTCGTTGGGGGGCGGGTCGCCGCATCAATTCGTTCCTCGCAACGACAAAGACCGTAGTCGTTCTGTCATTGCGAGGAACCCCGGAGGGGTGACGTGGCAATCCGTTCTTACCAGGGCTTTACTTGCCCGGTGAGTTCCTTCACGGCGGTCAGGCCCTGGCGCTGGGCGATCTGGCCCAGCTCGTCCCGGACCTTGATGGGGGCGTAGGGGTCGGCGAACAGGGCGGTGCCCACGGCCACGGCAGAAGCGCCGGCCAGCATCAGCTGGGCTGCGTCCTCACCCCGGCTCACGCCGCCCATGCCCAGGATGGGGATCTTGACCGCCTGGGCCACCTCCCACACCATGCGCACCGCCACGGGCAGCACGGCGGGACCGGACAGGCCGCCGGTGTTCATCTTCAGAATAGGCCGGCGGGTGTTCACGTCGATGCGCATCCCCCGCAGGGTGTTGATGAGGGACACGGCGTCTGCGCCGGCCTCCTCCACCGCCCGGGCAATGAGGGTGATATCGGTGACGTTGGGGGACAGCTTGACCATCACGGGCACCTTGCCCGCATGGGACTTGGCCATCTGGGTGACCTCGGCGGCCAGCTCAGGCCGGGTGCCGTAGGCCAGACCGCCCGCCTTTACGTTTGGGCAGGAGATGTTCACTTCGATCATGTCCACCCCGGCCCCGGCCAGCTTCTCGCACATGATGCCATACTCCTCCGGGGTGTTGCCGGAGATGTTGGCGATGACCTTTACGTCGAAGTTGCGCAGGAAGGGCAGCTCGTGGGCAATAAAGGCATCCACGCCGGGGTTCTGCAGCCCCACGGAGTTGAGAATGCCCATGGGGGTCTCGGCGATGCGGGGGGCGGGGTTGCCCTCACGGGGGTTCAGGGTCAGGCCCTTGGCGCAGATGCCGCCCAGCTGGCCCAGATCATAAAACTGGCCGTACTCCCGGCCAAAACCGAAGGTGCCCGAGGCCACAACCACCGGGTTTTTCATGGTCATCCCCGCCAGAGTGACGGAGAGATCGACGTTGGTATCAGGCATTCCAGTCCACCTCCTCGGAATCGAACACAGGGCCGTCCTTGCAAACGTGCTTGCGGCTGCCGTCGGCCATGTCGCAGGCGCACACCAGGCAGGCGCCTACGCCGCAGCCCATTCGCTCCTCCATGGACACCTGGCAGGGGATGCCGAACTCCTGGGCCACGTTGGCCACATTCCGCAGCATGGGCTTGGGGCCGCAGGCCAGCACGCCGTCGTAGTTCTTGTCCTGCTCCAGCTCCTGGCGGACCAGGGCATCCACAAAGCCGTGGTGGCCCAGAGAGCCGTCGTCGGTGGCGACGAGAACCTTGGCGCACTCGTCGTTGAAGCAGCTTTGCAGGATGATCTTATCCTTGGACCGCCCGCCCAGAATGGCGGTGGAGCGACCTTCCGTAGCCTGGGCACAGCCCCGCATGGGGGGAATGCCGATGCCGCCGCCCACCAGCAGATAGCGGCCCTTGGGCTTGATGGAAAAGCCGTTGCCCAGCAGCCCCATCACGTCCAGGGTGTCCCCCACCTTCCGCTGGGCCAGCCAGCGGGTGCCGTCCCCCCGGACCTCGAAGGCGATGGCAATCAAGTCGTTGGGCACGTCCTCCTGACAGGAGCAGACGGAGATGGGGCGGCGGAGCAGCAGCCCCTCGCCGCACTTTACATGGACAAACTGGCCCGGTCCGGCATAGCTGGTGCGGACCATGTCCCCGGCCTCCAGCACCAGATAGATGGCGTCGCCCATCTCTTCCCGGGCAACAATAGTACATTTACGTTCAACTTTCATGGCAGGCATCACCTTTTCATCAGTTAGTAGTTAGGAGATAGGAGAGATGAGTTTGCCTTCCCCTGGGGGAAGGTGCCCCCGAAGGGGGCGGATGAGGGGAACGCCAAAGGGCTTTGAGTATCCTCGTCAGAACGACCCTAGCCTTCCCCTGGGGGGAGCTGGCACGGCGCAGCCGTGACTGAGAGGGTCATCCCCTCACTTCTCCCACGGCGGCTTCTTTCCGCCGCCCCGGGGCGGTTCGCTCTGGGCCGGGCGTCGGTTCAGGGCGCAGTTGGGGCAGTTGATGAGGGGGCTGTGCTTGGCTCCGCACACGGGGCAGACCACCTGCTCCTCCGGGGCCTTTGGGATGCTCCCCATCTCCGGCGGCTCTGGCAGGAAGAACTCCGCCCGGCCGCAGTCGGCACAGCGCAGAATATCCACCGTCAGCCAGCTGGCGAACAGTCCGTCCCGGGCCACGGTGCCGAACAGGCTCTCCTCCCCCAGGTGGAACTTCTTGCGGCCATAGCGCTCCATCACGCCGCCGCAGCGCAGACAGCGCTTATCCGTCTTCAGGGCCTCCCGGGCCCGGGCCTGGGCCTGGCGCATTTGCTCCAGTCTGTCTAGATAGGCCTGGATGACCTCCGGCTCCTCCGCCCGGCCCGTGTCCAGCGCCCGGTGGGCCCGTTCCTCCTGGTCCAGGTCCTGCAGCTCGGCCCAGCAGGCCGTGCAGACCCGCTGGAGGGCGTTGCCGCACAGCAGAGTCTTATCATCGAAAAACGAGAGGTTCTTTCCGCAGAAAACACAACGTTTCGCCATAGGGACCTCCTTTGTTCAGTTAGGAGTGATGAGTTAGGAGTTAGAAGTTTTAGCCTTCCCCCTTCCAGGGGGCCGATTCCCCTTGTCAAGGGGAAATGTCCCGAAGGGACAAAAGGGATAGGGAAGGTGGCACGGCGCAGCCGTGACGGATGAGGGTGACCACGGGAATACGGATCGCCACGTCGCTGTGCTCCTCGCAATGACCGAGTTACTCCACCGTCACGAACTGGGCGATGTCGTCCCGCATGGCGATGGCGGCATTGCGGGCAGCCTGGGCAAAGTCGTGGCCGTCGCCGCCGGTCTTCTTCCAGGCGCACATGATGCCCCGGGAGGAGTTGACGATGGCCCCGTGGCCCTGGGCATCAAAGGCGTATTTCACGTCGGCGGCGGTGCCCCCCTGGGCCCCATAGCCGGGGACCAGGAAGAAGGTGTGGGGCAGGTCGGCCCGCAGCTGGCGGATCTGCTCAGGATAGGTGGCCCCGGTGACGGCGCCGGCCATGGTAAAGCCATATTTGCCTTCCGTCCCGGCGGCGATGGACTCGTTCAGGGCACCCATCACCTGGTACACCGTGCGGCCGTCGGCGGTCTTCACGTCCTGGAGCTCCCCGGAGCCGGGGTTGGAGGTCTTTACCAAAACAAAGGCGCACTTGTCCTCGGCCTTGGCGGCCTCTAAAAAGGGCTTGATGGAGTCAGAGCCCATATAGCCGTTCAGAGTGACGCAGTCGGCATCAAAGGACTTGAACTGCTGCCCCTCGATGCCGGCCCCGGACAGCCAGCCCTCGGCATAGGCGGTGGCGGTGGAGCCGATGTCCCCCCGCTTGATGTCGGCGATGACGAACAGGCCCTTGCTCTTGGCATAGCGGATGGTGCGCTCCAGCATCTCCATACCCTGCCAGCCCAGATTCTCGTAATAGGCGGCCTGGGGCTTCACGGCGGGGACGATGTCGCACAGGGCGTCCATCAGACCCACGTTGAACTGATAGATGGCCTCGCAGGCCCCCTTCAGACCCACGCCATACTGCTCATAGGCGGCCTGGCGGATATACTCGGGCACATACTCGATGCGGGCGTCCAGTCCGGCCACCGTGGGGTTCTTCATGGTGCGGATTTTCTCTTGCAGAACGTCAAAAGACACAAAAATCAATCCTCTCTGTTATAACTCAAATATTTATCTCAAATTGTTGTCAGACAATTCGTAAAAACTCAGGTATCCTGATAGACGATCTGTCCGTCCACGATGGTATACTTCACCCGGCCCTTGACCTGTGTCCCGGCGAAGGGGGTGTTCCGCCCCTTAGAGGCAAACTGCTCCGGGTCGATGGTCCACTCCTGGTCCGGGTCGAAGATGGTCAGATCGGCGGCCACGCCCAAAGACATGCGGCCCTTGGGCAGGTGCAGGATGTCGGCGGGGTTGGTGGACATGCGGCGGATGATGTCGGGCAGCTCCATCTTCCCCGTGTGGTAGAGCCCGGTGAGGGTGAGGGCCAGAGAGGTCTCCAGTCCCACCATGCCGCTGGGGGCCTTCGTCAGGGGACGGGCCTTCTCCTCGGCGGAGTGGGGGGCGTGGTCGGTGGCGATGACATCGATGGTGCCGTCCTTCAGTCCGGCCAGAATGCCCTTCACGTCCTGGCTGGTGCGCAGGGGGGGATTGACCCGGGCCATAGAGCCCTGGGTGAGGATCTCGTCCTCGGTGAGCCAGAAATACTGGGGGCAGGTCTCACAGGTCAGGTGGATGCCCTTCTTCTTCATCTTGCGGATGATGTCTACGCTGCGGGCGGTGGACACGTGGCAGATGTGGACGTGGGCCCCGGTCTCCTCGGCCAGCATGGCATCCCGCATGACCACCAGCTCCTCGGCAATAGCCGGTCGGCCCTCCAGCCACAGCTGGCGGGATACGCTGCCCTCGTTCACCGCTCGACCCTCTACCATCGAGGTATCCTCGCAGTGGCACAGCACGGGCATATCCAGACGGCGGGCCCGGATCAGCACGTCCCGCATCAGATTGGCGTTGTCCACGTTGCAGCCGTCGTCAGACAGGGCGATGGCCCCCGCCTTTTTTAGGGCCTCGGCATCGGTGGGCTCCTCCCCCCGCAGCCCCATGGACACCGCGCCGATGGGATAGACGTGAACGCCGGAGCCGAATCTGGCCCGGTTCAGAATGTATTCGATCTGCTCGGGGCTGTCCACCACCGGGCTGGTGTTGGCCATGCAGGCCACCGAGGTCACGCCGCCGTGGGCGGCCGCGGCAGTTCCGGTGAGAATGTCCTCCTTATAGGTGAGGCCCGGGTCCCGCAGGTGGACGTGCATGTCCACCAGACCGGGGCAGACCACCAGTCCACTGGCGGGGATGACCAGATCGGCCTGTGCATTCAGCCCCCGGTCCAGCAGGGCGATCTTGCCATCCTCGATAAGCAGGTCCTGCAGCAGGACCGTTCCCGTGACCGGGTGGACCACCCGACCGTGTTGAATCAGTATTTTCATGGTTTTCGTTCCTCCGAAATGCGTCAGAAAGTCAAAAAACGGAAATGCTATTGTAATTTTAATACACTGTTCCTGTGAGAAACCCGGAAGCTCGGAAAAATTGCCCAGGAAAGCCCACATTATAACAAGATAAATTATAGCGGAAACAGCAGGATTTAGCAATGGATTTTTCCGCCCTTTGGGAGAGAATAATGGTCAGCGGCACAGCAAGCTCCAGTGCGCCGCAGAAAGGAAGGAGAAACACATGAGCGAACACTGCTGTGGAACGGGAAAATTTTTTGCCGGCATGGTCCTGGGCACGGCGGCGGGGACAGCCCTGGGCATGACCATGGCCCCCTCTCACCGCCAGCTCAAGCGCGCCGCCCGCATGGCCGCCAAGCGGGTAAACCAGGCGGTGGACAACCTGGCCGATGCCATAGACCTGTAACCGTCGGCGCAGGCAAAAAAATAACGGAGAAGGTCCGCTGTGACCTTCTCCGTTATTGCGCGTTTTAATTGCTCCGCTGGGCCAGGAGCATCAGCGCCGCCTCCTGCCGGGTACACCAGCCCTGGGGCCGGGTGCCGTCGGTGAGCCCGGCGGCCTTGGCCTGTTCCAGGCCGGCCTGGGCCCAGTCGCTCACCGGCAGCTTATCCCGTTCTGCCTGGGCGGCGGCCAGCTCCTCCCGGACGATAGAGCGCACCTCCTGTTCCGTCAAATCCCGTTCACCTCCCTGCGCTCTTGCCATTTCCAGAGCTACGTCGGCCCGAAAATCGTCCATGTCCACGCCAAACTTGCCCCACCAGTGCAGCACGTCGGCGTGGTTGGACGCAATGCCCCGCTGATAGCCCTCGCTGTGGCACAGCACCACCCCGTCGGCCAGGGGATTCAGGTTAAATCTCCTGCACAGATAAGCCGTCAGTTCTACAGCAGCCTGATACGTCGCTTGAAAATAGCCCTTGTCGGTCAAGCTGTCCTCGCAAATCTCGAAGGAAATATGGGTGTCGTTGCCCGACCGCCCGCAGTGCCAGCCCCGCATAGTCCAGGGCAGGGTCTGATAGACCGCAATAGATCCATCGGCAGCTTTGCCAATCATGGCGTGGACGCAGGCCCCCACGCCGCCCTGGTTCCAGTGCCGGGGGCTGGGTACACCCAGCCGCCCGTCGTCCGGGGCGAGATACCGCCGGAGCCACGGGTTATTGGCCCCGGTGCTGTGGACCATGACCCCCTGGGGCCGGATGGTCCGGCCCCGAAGGTAACAGTCATTGTGCTTCAGCAGGGCCTTGTACAGCCTCACCGGGTGCCCCCGTTGCCCACGCCGGGAGGCGGGTAATTGATGGTGCAGATGCCGTAGAAAGTGTCGGCGTTCATTTTCATACTTCCTTTCCACTTTTTCATGGTTTTTTCGTCCTTGGCTCCCTTGTGAAAGGGAGCTGGCACGGCGCAGCCGTGACTGAGGGATTCCGTCCCCGGGCGGATGAGGACATCCGCCCCTACGAAGTGCTTCGGAATCCGTCCGTAGGGGCCGCTGTCCCCAGCGGCCCGCCGGTGGTGCATCCGTCATCGTCCGGGCGGATGAGGACATCCGCCCCTACGCCGTCTCCCATGGCCCCTCGCCCTCGGCTCCCCCCACGGGGGAGCTGTCAGCGCAGCTGACTGAGAGGGCCGTCCCTACTTCCCCAGCTGCTTGGCCGCCTGGTTGATGCCTGTGGCCGCCAGGCCGGAGACGATGCCCACCGCCAAGGCGGTGAGCGGGTCGTGGGCGGGGAACTCGGGCAGCCCCAGATACAGCCCGGCCACCCCCAGCAGCCCACCGAACAGGCCGCAGGCGATGGGGATATACCGGTCATTCACGCAGGACGCCTTGACAATGAGCCCCACCAGATAGCAGATGACGGTGATGGCCGCCACGCTGGCAATGCCGATCTCCATAGAAACACCTCCCTTCTTTGTATCCAAAGTGCGTTAATGCTTCAGCGGCAGGCGGTCCACCTGGGCCATGATCACGTCCAGGTCGCCGTTGCCGTTTAAGCCGGTGTGATAGGCGTCGTGCATCCGGTGCAGCCGCCGCCTGTCGTCGAAGGAAATTTCCCCGTCGGCCAGATAGCACTGGCCCAGGTATTGGATGCGGTCCAGCAGGACCACCCGCAATCCGGCCTGCAGGCCGTTGATCTTTCTCTCCTGCTCCGTCTCCACCCGGGCTACACCCTCCCGCCGCCCCTCCCAGCGCTTCAGCCCCCACTGGATCACATGATCCAGCAGCTTGATGGCCGCCGCCCCCACCCCACCGGTGAGGACCATCGTCCACAGTTCCATTCTATGTATCCCTCCGTCCAAACTTTTCCCGGTCCAAACCCCCGTCCTTCTACCCCTGGTCGCCCCGGGGCTTGGAGTTGTACGGTTTTGTCCACCAAACGGGAAAAAATGTGCAAAAAAATTGCCGGACGCAGCTGCGCCCGGCTTTTGGCTGGATGAGAAAACTTTATTATTTGCTGTCCCCCAGACGAAACAGCAGGGAGACGCACCACACGGCGGACAGGCCCACCAGGGTATAGACGATCCGGCTGATGAGACTGGCGGAGCCCCCACTGGCGAAGGCCACCAGGTCAAACTGAAACAACCCCACACAGCCCCAGTTGATGCCGCCGATGACCAGCAGCGTCAGGGCGATCTTGTCCATTACCACGCTCGATCCCTCCTTTTCAAGAGCCATTGGGGATAGCTTATCCAAAAGGCGGGAAAATATGCGTATTTTTACTGCAGCGACAATGGCCCAAAGCCGTGGGGCATGAGCTGGTCCAGGGTGGCCGTCTCGAATGCGCCGTCCCCCCGGGCGGCCAGCACCCGCAGCCCGGGGGCAAACTCATACAGCATCTGGCGGCAGGCCCCGCAGGGCCAGCAGAAATCGCTGCCCCGTCCGGCGATGGCAATGGCCGTCCAGCCCGTGCGCCGCCCCTCGCTCACCGCCTTTAAAAGGGCGGTACGTTCCGCACAGATGGTGGAACCAAAGGCGGCGTTTTCCACATTGCAGCCGGTGAACACAGTCCCGTCATCGCATAACAGCGCTGCGCCCACGGGGAAGTGGGAGTAAGGCACATAGGAGAACTCCTGCATTTTGATGGCCCGGGCCACCAGCTCCTGGTCGGTCATAGGGGGCAGCCTCCTTTAAATTCAAATTTCTGCTTTTAAGCATACCCCACAGGAGAAAAACTTGCAATCTTCTTTTTTTCGGATTATAATGATAGCCACAATTTATGTGTAACCAAGGGAGCTCGCAAACGGGCTGAGAGGAAGCTGTGCGCTTCGACCTGCGACCTGATTTGGGTAATGCCAACGTAGGGAGAGATGAGTTCAGCTGATGCCGCAGGCCGTCTTTTCTGTCAGACGTCCGGCGGCTTTTCTTTTGGAGGGAACGCTTTTGAACCTTAGCGAATATCTGTCTCGGGTCCGCAGACAGGCCCCGGTGATCCACGCCATTTCCAACTATGTCACGGCCAACGATGTGGCCAATCTGCTGCTGGCCTGCGGGGCCAGCCCCATTATGGCCGACGACCCGGAGGAGGCGGTATACATCACCCGTCTGTCCGCTGCCCTGGCGCTGAATCTGGGCACCCTCAGCCGCCGCCGGGTGTCGGCCATGCTGGCGGCAGGAGAGGAGGCCGGTCGTCTGGGCCGCCCCGTCCTGCTGGACCCGGTGGGGGCGGGAGCCAGCCCCATGCGCACCGACACCGCCCGGACGCTGCTGGCCCGCCTGCCCGTCACTGCCCTGCGCTGCAACGCCTCTGAACTGCGGGCTCTGCTGTCCGGGGTCCACACCCACCGGGGGGTGGATGCCGACGGCCAGGACCGCCAGAAGGCGGGCGGCCTGTCCGAACAGATCACCTTTGTGAAGGGGGCCGCCCGGCAGCTGGGCTGTCTGGTGGCCGTCACCGGGGAGACGGACCTGGTGAGCGATGGGGAGACCTGCTTCGTCATCCGCAACGGCCGCCCGGAGATGAGCCGGGTGACGGGGACCGGCTGTCAGCTCTCCGCCCTGTGCGCCGCCTTTCTGGCTGCCGACCCGGACCGGTCTGTCTATGCCCTGGCCGCCGCCGTGTGCGCCATGGGCCTGGCGGGAGAGATCGCCTGGGGGCACATGGCCCCGCACGACGGAAACGCCGCCTATCGCAGCCGCATCATTGATGCCGTCTATCATCTGGACGGCGAGACACTGAATAAAGGAGCGCGCTATGAACTTGGATAAACATTCTCTGCTGCTCTACGCCGTGACGGACCGGAGCTGGCTAAAGGGCCAGACCCTGGCTCAACAGGTGGAACAGGCCCTGCTGGGCGGGGCCACTATGGTCCAGCTGCGGGAGAAGCAGCTGGACCTCCCCCATTTCCGCCGGGAGGCTTTGGATATCCAGGCCCTGTGCCGCCGGTATGGGGCACCCTTCCTCATCAACGACAACGTGGACCTGGCCCTGGAGATCGGGGCCGACGGGGTCCATGTGGGGCAGGAGGACATGGAGGCCGGGCTGGTCCGGCAGAAACTGGGGCCCGGTAAGATTTTGGGCGTGTCCGCCCACTCCCCGGAGGAGGCCCTGCGGGCCCAGGCCGCCGGGGCAGACTATCTGGGAGCGGGAGCCGTGTTCCACACGGGGACCAAGACCGACGTGTCCACCCTGTCCTATGATACCCTGGGGGACATCTGCGCCGCCGTCCACATCCCCGTGGTGGCCATCGGCGGCATCAATGAAGACAACATTCTCCGGCTCAAGGGCACCGGCATCGCCGGAGCCGCCGTGGTCTCCGCCCTCTTCGCCCAGCCCGACGTTCAAGCCGCCGCCCGACATATGAGAACGCTGGCGGAGAGAGTTAGGAGTTAGGAAGTAGGAGTGATGAGTTGTGCGGGAAGACGGATTGCCGCATCGCTGCGCTCCTCGCAATGACAGCCCACCCTGGGCGGCCAAAAGCCCTCCTGCAAGGAGTTTCACGCCCGCAGGCGTGAAATAAAATGAAATCTGTTTTTCGCTGCGGCGTGTACGTGGCGAAAAACACTTCTCGCCCCTCAAGTGTGCGAGCGCAGCGAGTGCGCGCCGAGGGGTGCAACCCCACTCAAAAAATGGCTTCGCCATTTTTTGATATTCTTGCGACGGCTTGGGGGCACCACCTGCCGCCGCACAATAAAACTTCAATGTGTTTTTCAACAAAGAAAGGAGAAAACCCACATGAAAACAGCATTGACGATCGCTGGAAGCGACTCCAGCGGAGGCGCCGGAATTCAGGCAGATATCAAGACCATGACGGCAAACGGCGTCTACGCCACCAGCGCCATCACGGCCCTGACTGCCCAGAACACCACCGGCGTCTATGGCATTCTGGAATCCACCCCCGAATTTCTGGCCAATCAGCTGGACTGCATCTTCACGGACATCTTCCCCGATGCGGTGAAAACGGGCATGGTGTCCTCCACCGCCCTCATCGCCGTCATTGCAGATAAGCTGCGGCAATATGGGGCACGGAACATCGTGGTGGACCCGGTGATGGTGGCCACCAGCGGGGCCCGGCTCATCTCGGAGGAGGCGGTGGATGCCCTGAAGGAGAAGCTCCTCCCCCTGGCCACCCTGCTCACCCCCAACATCCCCGAGGCGGAGGTCCTGTCCGGAATGACCATCTCCGACCCCGCCGGGATGGAGCGGGCCGCCCGGGCCATCAGTGAACAATATGGCTGCGCCGTGCTGTGCAAGGGCGGCCACCAGATCAGCGATGCCGACGACC
>QWCK01004305.1_pt1 | contig 14204 bp, 16 predicted proteins | sample 1972571 | NCBI WGS metagenome assembly QWCK01 (sample SAMN09866710, study PRJNA288562) | Human gut metagenome isolate term2_stool, whole genome shotgun sequencing... | isolation source: gut | host: Homo sapiens | place: USA: California
CCGCCACTGGTATTTTCAATATGGCTTCCCCCTGCTGCTGCTCCTCCAGCTGGCCGGGGCGGGCTGGTGCCTTTGGCGGTTCCGAGGATAAAAATTTTCTTCTTTCGGTATAGTTCTCCAGCAATCGGTCCAGACTATCCACAGACCCAATGCAAAGGAGGCTTGGACCATGCAGGCAAAGCACAAGGACCGCACCCAGCGCACTCAGACCCAGGATGCCCGGCAGCCCCAGGAGCCGCAGAAGCAGCCCCAGACCCAGAACAGCCGGCAGACCCCCAGCAGCCGCTGAGACGCCCGACTCATGTGCATCCTCCCGCCGCCGGACCGCAGCCACGGTCCGGCGGAATTTTTGCGTTTCACACAAAAGTTCACAAATAAAATCTTGACTGCTGGGACAAATATTATATAATTTACTTAGAAAGCCGGAGAAAGGGGGGCTGATCCATGAAACGAAACATCGTGATCCCGGCGGCAGTGACAGCTGTCCTGCTGCTGGTCATCAGCGGCGTGCGGGAGAGCCGCTATACCTATGAGACCCAGCCCGGCGGCTGCGTGCAGGTACAGGGCGGCGGCTTTGCCGGGCGGCAGTATCCCGGCGGCATGTCCATGGGGACCGGGACCGGGGGCGGCCTGCTGTTCTGGGTGGACCAGGGCGGCCCCGAGCTGGAGCTGACAGCGGAGTTTCCCGACAGGGCCGTCCCGGTGACTGTCTCCCTGGGGGAGCTGGGCGGCACGGACGGAACGCCGGTGTTCGTCCCGGCCGACGAGAACTATTATAAGGTCTGGGTGGATGTGTCTGCTCAGGTGATGCGGACGGATGTCTATCGGGTGGACCGGCGCACCGGGATTCGGGAGCTGTGGAACAGCACATATGCCACGGGGGAGGTCCAGGCCGTGCCGGAGGCCGTCCCGGTGGAGACATAAGAAACATAAGAGAGCAAAATTGGCCGCCGCTAGAGCCCTGAAATGGGGCTTTGGCGGCGGTCTTTAACATTTCTTAAGAAAATTCGCCCTTGCAACTTCATAACGGTGTGTTATGCTAGACACAAGAGACAAGAAATCTGATAACGCAAGGGAGAGCAGCCTATGTATACCATTTTGATCTGCGACGACGACAAGGACATCGTCTCCGCCCTGGACATCTATCTCACCAGCGAGGGCTATCGCACCCTGAAGGCCTATAACGGCCGGGAGGCCATCCGGGCTGTGGAGCAGAACAAGGTCCATCTCATCCTGATGGACGTGATGATGCCCGAGCTGGACGGCATCCGGGCCACCGCCAAGCTGCGGGAGGGGAGCAACGTGCCCATCATCCTCCTCACCGCCAAGAGCGAGGACGCAGACAAGATACTGGGCCTGAACATCGGGGCGGACGACTATATCACCAAGCCCTTCAACCCCCTGGAGGTGATGGCCCGGGTGAAGTCCCAGCTGCGGCGGTATACCAGCCTGGGGGGTGCGGACAAGGGCCCCGGCCTGCTCACCGTGGGACCCATCACCATGGACGACGGGGCCAAGCGGGTGACGGTGGACGGGGAGCCGGTGGCCCTCACCCCCATCGAGTACAACGTGCTCAAGCTGCTGCTGTCCCACCCGGGACAGGTGTTCTCCTCCGCCCAGATCTATGAGCAGGTGTGGAACGACCCGGCCTATGGCTCGGAGAACACGGTGGCCGTCCACATCCGCCACCTGCGGGAGAAGATCGAGATCGACCCCGCCGACCCCCGGTATTTAAAGGTGGTGTGGGGCCTGGGCTATAAGCTGGAGGAGGGCGTGCGATGAAGGAGACGAGACACGCCGGCCGCAGCGGAGTATGGGCGGCCGCAGCGGCCCTGGTGCTGTGCGCCCTGCTGGCGGCCTATTTAGGACTGAGCGCCCTGTCCACTCTGGAGTGGCAGGGGGTCTATTGGCAGGACAGCCGCCAGTTTCAAACGCTGTGCCAGAGCTGGAACGACCGGGTGGCCACCTCCGTGGCCGACTCCATCGCCCTGGAGAGCGACACCATCAGCTATGTGGAGCGCCAGCAGCTGGAGGGCACCATGGCGGAGTTTGAGGCGGATGTGGCCGCCAGCCAGACCAACTATCGCTTCTGCCTGCTGGACCGGAGCGGGAAGAAGCTGTCCTCCAACCTGGGGGATGGGGAGAGCCTGCTGACCGCCGTGGATCACATCGGCTATGCCAGCTTTGTCCCCGGGGCCTACACCGCCGAGGGGCTGGACAGCTATGTCTATTACGCCCGGTACTACGGCTGGACGCGGCAGACCAACCGGGATGCCTCCGCCCGGGCGGACGTGGCGAGAAACGGCGAAGATGCCGACGGCCAGTATATCCTGGAGTATGGCGTGGCGGCTGAACCGCAGATCGACGACAGCTTCTATCAGCTGCGGCAGGAGATCACCCGGGCCCAGGGGCAATTTGTCTTTCGGGTGGGGGTGGGTGCGGCGCTGCTGCTGGCGGCGCTGGCCAGCCTGATCTGTCTGCTGTGCCTGTCGGCGGGGGAGGGCTGCGTCCCCACCTGGCAGGAGAAGATCTATCTGGAAGTCTATCTGCTGGGGGCAGGGGCCGTGGACGTTCTGTTGACAGCGGCGGCGGGAGTGGCCTGTCAGGCGGCCGCTGCGGGTGAGATATGGTCAGAGCGGGCGGAGATGCAGTGGCAGGCGGACCTGGTGATCGCAGGGGGAGCTGCCGTCTTCGCCGGGGCCATGCTGTGTACAGCGCTGCTGCTGCGCACGCTGGCAGTGCGCCTGCGCACGGGCACCCTGGGCCGGACCAGCCTGATCTGCCGGGGCTGGAGCGCAGTGTATCGGGGCGTGGGGGAGCTGGTCCGCCAGCTGCCCCTGACCTGGCGGACCATCGCGGGCTTTTTCGTCTATCTGCTGGCCAATGTTCTGTCTGCGGCCATGGGCTATGGCGGCGGGCTGCTGGTCATCCTGGTCAACGGGGCGGCCCTGGTGCTGCTGTGCCGGTGGACGACCAGCTTTGCCCGCCTGCGCCGGGGCAGCCGGGCCATCGCCGCCGGGGACCTGAACTATCGGGTGGACACCGCCCGGATGCCCGCCGACCTGCGGGCCTATGCCGAGGACCTGAACAACATCTCCATCGGCCTTGCCGGGGCGGTGGACGAGAAGATGAAGAGCGAGCGCTTCAAGGCCGAGCTCATCACCAACGTCTCCCACGACCTGAAGACCCCCCTCACCTCTATCATAAATTATGTAAACTTATTGAAGACCACCCAGCAGACCGACCCCAAGGCGGCGGAGTATATCGAGGTGCTGGACCGCAAGTCCCAGCGGCTGAAAAAGCTCACCGAGGACCTGGTGGAGGCCAGCAAGGCATCCACCGGCGTGCTCAGCGTCAGCCGGGAGAAGATCGGCATGTCCCAGCTGCTGGACCAGGCCCTGGGGGAGTGGACGGAGAAGCTGGAGGAGCGGAAGCTGACGGTGGTGACCACCGTGCCCGAGGGGGAGACCTGGGTCTATGCCGACGGGCGGCACCTGTGGCGGGTCATCGACAACCTGCTGTCCAACTGCGCCAAATACGCCATGGAGGGCACCCGCATCTATGTGGAGCTCTCCCGGGGGAAGGGCCAGGTGACCCTGTCGGTGAAGAACGTCTCCCGGGAGGCGCTGAACGTCCCGGCGGAGCGGCTGATGGAGCGCTTTGTCCGGGGGGAGGAGTCCCGCAGCAGCGAGGGCTCCGGCCTGGGGCTGTCCATCGCCCGCAGCCTCACCGAGCTGCAGGGGGGCGAGTTCCGGCTCACTGTGGACGGGGACCTTTTTAAAGCAGAAGTCACCCTGCCCCAGGCCAACTAAAGAGCCTGTGCGGGACTTAAAAAGAGGGCTGTTCCAGAGAAAACTGGAATAAAAATGGGAAAACAAAAAAGAAATCGCATAAAATATGAACAAACATCACTTATTTTGTTAACATTAGCACTCGTCTATTGACTCTGCTAAAATTGGTGCTATGATATAGTTGTTCCAAGAGAGAGGGGCTTGAGAGAGTCCCCCGGGAGGAACAACAAAATAACAAACAACGGTAACAAGATTCGACAACGTCCGGTTTGGCCGGACGGCCTGAGAACGGTTTCAAGTTGAATGGAGGAATAATTATGTTACCTAGCATTTTTGGTGAGAATTTGTTCGATGATTTCTTCTCTGATCCCTTCGGTATGATGAATACCCACGGCCACGACCCCCTGTACGGCAAGCACGCCAAGAACCTGATGAAGACCGACGTGCGGGAGACCGAGAACAGCTATGAGCTGGATGTGGACCTGCCCGGTTTTAAGAAGGACGAGGTCAACGTGGACCTGAAGGACGGCTACCTGACCATCAGCGCCGCCAAGGGCGTGGACAAGGACGAGCAGGACAAGGCGGGCAAGTACATCCGCCAGGAGCGCTATGCCGGCGCCTGCAGCCGTAGCTTCTTCGTGGGCGAGGCCGTTAAGCCCGAGGAGGTCTCCGCCAAGTACGAGGACGGCATCCTGAAGCTGTCCGTGCCCAAGGCCGGGGAGAAGGCCCTGCCCAAGACCACGACTATCGCCATTGAGTGACGGGTCGCCTGTCACAGGTGAACGCAGAACATAACAAACCGCCCCCGCCGCTGCAAGCAACGCAGCGGCGGGGGCGGTTTGTTGTCTTGTAAAACGTTACAGCGTGTCCAACAGCGCCTTGATCCGGGCCATCTCTGCCGTGTCGCTGTTCAGGGCGGCCTGACCCAGCTGGCGGATCAGGACGAGCCGCTGCTGGGCGCACTCTGCCTGGACCTGTTCCTCATGGGCGGCGGCAGTCTCTATGGCCTGGAGGACGGCTTCCTTTTGAAGATCGATCCGGTCCCGGGCCAGCTTGCCCAAATCCTGAATCAGTTCTACCTGGGCCCTGCTATCCTCAGCCATGTGGGAGGCGGCTTTTTTCAGCTCTGTTCTGTCCATATTACTTGATCTCCCTAAGCTGCACCAGCAGCATATTGGCGGAGGAGATGATCTCCGGGGTCAGGGTCTGGGCGTTGTCCACCAGGAGCTTGCCCACGTAGCGGATCAATTCCATCCGCTGTTCGTGAATGGCCTGATCCGCCGCCATGCCCCGGCGGGTAGCCAGCTCCATGTTCTTGATCTGGACCTCCATCTGGGCCCGGATCTGCGCCCGGGCCGTTTTGGCGCTTTCCTTGATGGCGGTGGTGGAGGTCCACGCATCCAGCGCCTCCCGGAAGGCACCCAGGGCCAGATCAATGGGCAACGTCTGCGGCAGGGGCAGACCGTTGGGGAGCGGGACGGGCGTTTTCGACTGGTTCAATGCGATTTCCTGGTTCATGATAGCTTCCTCCTGTGTCAATACCACTGTTCGTTCAGCTTTTTCAGCACGGCGGCATATTTTCTGGCGGTCTCATCCGTGACCTCACGGATACCAAGCTGGGCCAGCTCCCGAAGGGCGTCGGCGCACTGGAGCAGGCTGGCCTCCGTCTGCCTTTCATAGGTTTCCTGGATAATGTCCAGCAGTTTCAGCTCCTCCTTCTGGGCGCTCTCCACGTCACTGATGGTGCGCTTCATCTGGCGGATAACCTCAACGCAGCCCTTGATCTCCACCTGATATTCCTTGGCCTTTTCCAGGTATTCCTCGGCGGCCTCCATGCGCATTTTGGTCCCGGCCAGCCCCAAAGCGGTGCCGAAGTCAAAGCCGAGGGAGTCAATGGCCGGGGCGTTGGGGCAGGACTGGGGACTGCCCATATAGTCGGGCAGGGCGGGCAGTTTTTTGGAGTGGATATTCTCACCCAGAAGCTGATAGACTTTGGTGCGTTTCTCGACCACCCGCTCCTCACGCCGGTGCATATCGCCCCAGGCTGAGTCCAGGTCGTTTTTGGCTCCGTAGTATTTCCGGTTGCTCTCCTCAATGCGCTTGTCCGCATCCTCCTTCACGTCATAGGAGGTGCGGATATCTTTTTCCGGTTCCCCAGATGCTGCGTTCTTAATGCCTTGAGCTGCCGTCTCCGCAATGTCGGCTCCGCCCTCGACAATGATCTTAGCCACTCCGAACGGAAGCGTGACAATATCCTTTACAATGTCTGCCAGGTCAAAAAACCATCCCATTTTATACTCCTCTTTTCTCTTGTTTTGTTTTCTGGATACAGTATAGCAGACGGGATAGACAGAAACTGTCCTTCCAAATCAAATTTTTTGAAGAAAAACTTGATTTTCTGCGGTTATTATTATAACTCTTGTGGTTATAATTGCAATATGTTTATGGGATATAAATAACACTTCCAACTTTGTACAATAAAGTCGTGAGGTGTGACCATGAAATATGAGTTTGAGCAGGAATACAAACAGATCGGGCTGAAGATCGCGTATTACCGAAAATTGAAGGGTCTCACCCAGGAGCGACTGGCCGAGGAGATGGGGGTGGCCACCTCCTACATCGGGCAGATCGAGGCGGCGGGCATGTATAAGCCCATTTCCCTGACCACCCTGCTGCGCATCGCCCGGGCGCTGAACGTCCCGGCGTATAAGTTTTTGGATTTTTAAAGCATAACAGCGTACAAAACACGCACGTCCTGACCTTGACCGGCCAGAGCGTGCGTGTTCTGTTTATAAAAAACCGCCGCACAGAGTTGTTGATTCTGTGCGGCGGAGGGTTGCTGTTTACAGATTGGCCTTCAGGGCGTCCACCCGGTCGGTCTTTTCCCAGGTCAGATCCAGGTCGTCCCGGCCGAAGTGGCCATAGGCGGCCAGCTGGCGGTAGATGGGGCGGCGGAGCTTCAGGTCCCGGATGATGGCGCCGGGGCGCAGGTCAAAGGTCTTTTCCACGGCCTGCTCCAGCTGGGCATCGGACACGGTGCCGGTGCCGAAGGTGTCCACCCGGATGGAGACGGGGCGGGCCACACCGATGGCATAGGCCAGCTGCACCTGGCAGCGCCGGGCCAGACCGGCGGCCACCACGTTCTTGGCCACCCAGCGGGCGGCATAGGCGGCGGAGCGGTCCACCTTGGTGGGGTCCTTGCCGGAGAAGGCGCCGCCGCCGTGGGGGGCGCTGCCGCCGTAGGTGTCCACAATGATCTTCCGCCCGGTGAGGCCGGAGTCCCCCTGGGGGCCGCCCACCACAAAACGGCCGGTGGGGTTGACATAAATTTTAGTCTCCTCGTCCAACAGCTCGGCGGGCAGGATGGGCTTGATGACCAGGTCGATCATATCCCGGCGGATCTGCTCCAGATCGACCTCGGGGCCGTGCTGGGTGGATACCACCACCGCGTCGATACGCTTGGGGCTGTTATCCTCGTTGTACTCCACGGTGACCTGGGTCTTGCCGTCGGGCCGGAGGTAGTTCACCAGACCGTCCTTGCGGACCTGGGTCAGGCGCATGGACAGCTTGTGAGCCAGGGACAGGGGCAGGGGCATCAGCTCGGGGGTCTCGTCGCAGGCATAGCCGAACATCATGCCCTGGTCGCCGGCCCCGTTGTCCAGACCGTCGTCCTGCTCACCCTCCTTGGCCTCCAGGCACTTGTCCACACCCATGGCGATGTCGGGGGACTGCTCGTCGATAGAGGTGATGACGGCGCAGGTGTCGCAGTCAAAGCCGAACTTGGCCCGGTCATAGCCGATGTCCCGCACCACCTGACGGGCGATCTTGGGGATGTCCACATAGCAGGAGGTGGTGATCTCGCCCATCACATGGACCAGGCCGGTGGTCACTGTGGTCTCGCAGGCCACCCGGGCCTGGGGGTCCTTGGCCAGGATGGCATCCAGCACCGCGTCAGAGATCTGGTCACAGATCTTGTCGGGATGCCCCTCGGTGACGGATTCGGAAGTAAATAATCTTTTTGCCATTTTGAAATTCCTTTCTTGTCGGGAGGATGAAAAAACGCTCCGTACCAGACGGAGCGCGAACAGCCTTCACACCCTCATCTTGCGATACGCTTCGCCGGATTTGGCACCTTGCATTTAAGCAGGTTGCCGTGGTGTCATAGGGCCGGTCCCTCAACCACTCTTGATAAGGCTATTGAATTTTACATCCTGATTATATCAGTTTTTTTCCCGGTGGTCAACTGGTTTCAGAGAAAAATCCGGCTCCCAGCGAATGCTGAGAGCCGGATGAATTCTATCGGGGAAAAGAGAGACTCAGTGCTCCTCGGAGAAGTGGTGCTCCCGCTGCAGCACGGGGTTGACGCCCACCTTCTTGCCGTCCTCGTAGATGTAGAAGCCGGCGCCGCTCTTGCGGCCCAGGAAGCCGGCAGTGACCATCTTTCGCAGCAGCAGGGAGGGGTGATACTTCTCGCCATACTCGTGAGACAGCACGGTCATCACGTTCAGCAGAATGTCCAGACCCACCATGTCGGCCAGCTCCAGGGGGCCCATGGGGTGGTTGCAGCCCAGCTTCATGCCGTTGTCCATGTCCTCAACGCTGCCGATGAAGGAACCCACGACCACACAGGCCTCGTTCAGCATGGGCAGCAGAGCGCGGTTGACGATAAAGCCGGGCTTGTCGTCGGCCAGGATCATGGTCTTGCCCAGGCGCTCGCCCACTTCCTTGATGTCGTCCAGGACCTCCTGCTCGGTGAGCAGGCCGAAGATGACCTCGCACAGCTTCATCTTGGGCACGGGGGAGAAGAAGTGCATGCCGACCACACGGGAGGGACGCTTCGTGGCGGCGGCCAGAGCGGTCAGAGAGATGGAGGAGGTATTGGAGGCGAAGATGGTTTTGGCGGGGCACAGGTCCTCCAGCTCGGTGAACACGGCCTGCTTGGCCTCCAGGTTCTCGTAAATGGCCTCGATGACCAGGTCGGCCTTCTTGGCACCCTCCATGCCGCTGTCCACGGTCAGATGGGTCAGAGCCTCGTCCATGGCCTCCTGGGTCATGCGGCCCTTGCTGACCTCCCGGGCCAGGGCCTTTTTGATGACCACCTGGGCGCGCTCCACGGCGGCCTGCTGCTTATCATTCAGGGTGACATCAAAGCCGCTGGTGATGGCGTTCTGGGCGATACCGCTGCCCATCAGACCGGCGCCGACAACAAAGATATTCTGAATCGCCATTGCAATATCCTCTTTTCATTTTTTTGAATTTTATGTTTGGGTCTCTCATCCCGCCCTTCCAGCTGCGGAAAGAGAAACGCTCACTTACATTTGCATATCTTAGCACAGCGGCGATTTCCTGTCTTAGCGGAAATCGTCTAAAAATCGTCTTATCTTAACCTTAGATACTTGGGATACCTGGGAAGGCGGCATTAATAGCGGTTGAGCTGGGCGCTGCCGTCGTCCTGACCCTTCTCAATGGTGCGGACCACGGCGTAATAGCCATAGTCCTTGTTCACCTGCACCCAGAAACGGTCGCCCGCCCGTTTCCCCATGAGGGCTGCGCCCATGGGGGATTCCTTGCTGATGAGGCCGTGGAGCACGTCCTGACGCACGGTGGTCACCACCTGCCAGGTCTCCTCCTCGCCGTCCTCCTCCAGATACACTGTCACCCTGTCGTAAAGGCCCACGGTGTCGCTGGCTGAATGGTCCTCGATGACAACGGCGGTTTTGATCATATTTTCCAAAAAACGAATGCGGCTCTCGTTCTTGTTCTTGTCCCGCTTGGCCGCCTTATATTCAAAGTTTTCGCTCAGGTCGCCGAAGGAGCGGGCCACTTTTACCTCCTCCAGCAGCTGGGGGCGCAGGGTGATCCGGCGGTAGTCCAGCTCCTCCTGCATTTTTTTCAGGTCCATTTTGGTCAATTCGTTGTGCATGTCTGCCTCCACAAGGGGCCTGTGGCCCCACGCAAATAAACCGTCTATTTTTCGTCTGCAAACTTAAAGAAGAAAAGTGAAGAGATGAAAATGAAACGGTTTTTTAAGCCTCCCATCCGGCCAGGTAGTCCTTCTGCTCCTGAGTCAGCTGGTCGATGGCCAGGCCCATGGCAGCCAGCTTTACCCGACCGATCTGGTCGTCGATCTCGTCGGGCACCTGATAGACCTTCTTCTCCAAAGTGTCCTTGTGGCGGGCCAGCCACTCCAGAGACAGGGCCTGCACGGCGAAGGACATGTCCATGATCTCCGCCGGATGGCCGTTGCCCGCAGCCAGGTTGACCAGGCGGCCCTCTGCCAGCACGTTCAGGGTGCGGCCATCGGCCAGGCGGTAGCCCTGAATGTTTGCCCGGCGGGGGAAGTTCTCCTGAGCCATGTCCGCCAGGGCGGCCACGTCCACCTCGCAGTCGAAGTGGCCGGAGTTGCACAGGATGGCATTGTCCTTCATCACTTCAAAGTGCCGCCGGACGATCACGTCCTTGCAGCCGGTGGCGGTGACGAAAATATCGCCCAGACGGGCGGCCTGATCCATGGGCATGACCCGGAAATTCTCCATGGTGGCCTCCAGAGCCTTGAAGGGGTCCACCTCGGTGACGATCACGTTGGCACCCATGCCCTTGGCCCGCATGGCGATGCCCTTGCCGCACCAGCCGTAGCCGGCCACCACCACCGTCTTGCCCGCTACCATCAGATTGGTGGTGTGCATAATGGCATCCCAGGAGGACTGGCCGGTGCCGTATTTGTTGTCGTAGTAGTGCTTGGCCTTGGCGTCGTTCACCGCCATCATGGGGCAGGGGAGGATGCCCGCCTTCTCCCGGGCCACCAGGCGGTGGATGCCGGTGGTGGTCTCCTCGCACCCGGCGATGAGCCGGTCGCCATACTGGGCGCACTTGCCCCCCAGCAGGGAGATGAGGTCACCGCCGTCGTCCACGATCAGGTGGGGGCGGCACTTCAGGGTCTCCACCAGCAGATTCTCATACTCCTCCGGGGTGACACCGTGGACACCATAGGTGTCCACGCCCAGGTCGGCCATGGCGGCGGCCACGTCGTCCTGGGTGGACAGGGGGTTGCAGCCGGTGAGATGCACGTCGGCCCCGCCCTCCCGCAGTACCAGGCCCAGGTTGGCGGTTTTGGCCTCCAGGTGGACGGACACGGCGATGGTCAGCCCGGCAAAGGGCTTCTCCCGGCGAAAGCGCTCCTCGATGCCGGACAGGGCGGGCATAAAGTCCCGTACCCACTGGATCTTCTGGCGGCCGGAGGGGGCCAGACTGGGGTCTTTGACGATACTCATGGCGGATTCTCCTTATTATAATAATCATATATACTCTGCCGCCGAAAACCGGGCGGTCTGTGCTTGTCAAACTATCTTATCACATTTCCCCGGGCAAAAAAAGGCTTTCCTCCCGGAATTATTCACAGTTTAGATATAGACTTTCCAGCCTAAAGCGGGTAGAATATTCTTCAAAGTTTAATTCACAACGAGGAGGCATGTCCATGAAAGCCATCTCCCGCTGGCTGGACCGGTTCTGCTATGACCACCCCAACTTTGGCATTCCCGAACTGATGAAATACATCGCCGTCGGCAACGTCATCGTCTTTGTACTGGACATCGTTACCCGTGGCTACGCCACCATGATGCTCATGTTTTCCCCCAGTGCGGTGCTCCATGGACAGATCTGGCGGCTGTTCACCTTTATTCTGATCCCCCTGAATCGCTTTAACCCCAGTCGGCCGTTCACCCTGCTGTGGTTTGTGATGAGCACCTTTTTCTATTATTGGCTGGGTACGTCGCTGGAGCGGCAGTGGGGCACCACCCGGTTCAACGTGTTCTATTTCCTGGGCGTGGTGCTGAACCTGATCCTGGGCTTTGTCCTTAATGTGGGCGTGTCCATGTATTATGTCAACATGTCCCTGTTCTTCTCCTTCGCCACTCTGTACCCGGACATGCAGGTGCTGCTGTATGGCATCCTTCCCCTGAAGGTGAAGTGGCTGGCCTGGTTTGATGTAGCGCTGTTCGGGTATGACATCGTCAGCAATCTGCTCTCCAGGGCCTGGGCCTGGGCGCTGCTGCCTGTGGTCGCCATTTTGAACTATCTCATCTTCTTCTGGGAGGACCTGGCGGGGATGCTGGGCCGCGGCCGGGAACGGGCAGCCTACCGGACCAACCACCGGACCATCCAGTTCAAAAAGGCCCAAAAGGACATCCAGCAGCGCAAGGGCTATCTCCACAAATGCGCCGTCTGCGGCATCACCGACGCCGACGACCCCAACATGGAGTTCCGCTACTGCTCCAAATGCAACGGCTATTACTGCTATTGCATGAAGCATATCAATGACCATGTGCATGTGCAGTGAGCCGATGGAGCAAAAAATTCGGCGGGACCGAAATATGGGCGATAATCTCCGCCGCCTGCGGGGAATGCACGGCCTGTCCCAGGAGAAGTTGTGTGTCCAGCTCCAGCGCATGGGCTGCGACATTGGCCGCACCACCTAACGCAAAACACTTGGATGTCGTACAGGAAAAGACCGCTCTGTAAGATAACAGGGCGGTCTCAGTCTGTCGAGGAACCCGGTCTGTACTCAGGAGCAGACTGGATCTCGAACATATATGAGCGAAAAAACAGCAAAGCGAAACGGGGACAACAGATCCCTCCATTTCCATACGGCCAGCTTTTTCAAGTTCATGGCAACAAACTTAAGCTTCACCCAGTTCGTCACCTGAGCCAAGCCTCTGTATTGCGTATAACGCATAGCCGGTCTTTGGCAGTGTAAGAAAGGCCGTCGGCATTACGCCGGCGGCCTTTCTTTAAACCAACATAATTACTTTCTGGCAGATTCTGCTGCTTCGATAAGGGCCCTTTGAATTTGTGTTTTAACTGCGTTGTTTAGAGAATGATTATACCCATACAGTTTTTCATGTTCGCTCATGGACATATACTGAGGATATCCGTATTCTGCTGCTGTAGCATCAACGATAATCCACTCGCCGTCTGCATAAGCCATATTCCACGCATGGGCTCCGTTAGTCACATTGCCAGAAACCATAAATACAGGGATTTCTGCTATTCCCAAGATAGTGTTTGTCGCATTTGCAAAATGGTCGCACACCCCTGACGTGCCGCCTCTGTCCCAAGAGAAGCCCTTTCCGTTTGCATCATAGCTAAACTTCTTGGCGATGAGGTCAACGCAAATCTTGATTTTTTCTTTGTCGCTCATTCCGTCAGTGAACTTTGACGTAGCTTCAGATACCGCCTGTACATCTTCGTCGCTAATTCTATATGCATTGCACACAAATGTGCCGTTGGTGTTTTCAGGTCCGAAATTTAAGCCATATGCAAAAATGGAACCCAAGGCGGCCGTAGCGTTCTTCATTTCTTTCGTCGTTGGATTTTCTGAGTAAACGGCATAATTGAAGTACGGGTTGATTTTCCTGCCAGTACTATTCTTTGAAATCTCCTCAGCGTGAATGAGCGTATTTACTGCAGCGTTGAAGGCATCTTTGTCCGTGGCATTTTTCACAGTATCACTCTGTTTGGACCAATAATCATCAACAGGCTTGTGTGTCGCATAGGAAAGCGTGACCGGTTCAGAACTGGTAGTACCAACAACGCTGCTTATACCATCTCCGCCAGGAGTACTCGGTGTCGGCGTCGGAGTAGGAGTAGGCTCCGTTGTATCCGGCTTCGTTGTTGCACCGTTATCCCCCGCATTGAGGAAAGCGTCCTTCATACGTCCATAGACTACTGCTGCCTGGGCTCTGTTCATGTAGGAAGAACCGGAAAAAGTGCCCTTAGAGTCAGTTCCGGCAATCAGCCCCATTGCAAAAACGGAAGCTACGCTAATCTGGTAGGAGTTCGGAATGCTCTTAAAGTCTGCGATTTTATCGAAGGTCTCTTCGATTTTCGTTGCACCTGGTCTTCCGGAGAACTCCTTAGCATCCATGATGTTCGTCATGATGGCGGCCATGTCATAACGTGTGATAGGGGCATCCATCTTACCCTGTACGAAAGTCAGCAGGTGTTTGTCCTCTGCTACCTTCTGTGCGGCAGCGTACCACTTTGCATTAGAACCAACGACTTTCTTTGCCGCTTCGAGCTCGTCGTTAAAGAACGCTCTGGTCATGATGGTGACGAACTGTGCTTCCGTCAATGTTCCGCTGGGGGAGAACACGCCGGTGTAGTTCGCTGCGTTGCCTGCCGTGCCGGCAATAACACCATCAGAATAGGCTCTCTCAATCTGAGTATAAGCCCAGTGGGATGTGGGGACATCCGTGAAATGCGACTGCGTAGTGGGCGCCGCAGCAAAGGCCGAGACGGAAAGGGATAAAAGCAAAGTCAGCGACAAAATCAATGATATCATTCGTTTTTTCATGGCCGATTCCTCCATAAATTTTATTTAATACCATTATATCATAATAGTGTCGACATTTGGTA